>JAEEGJ010008752.1_pt1 | contig 27686 bp, 28 predicted proteins | sample 8958761 | NCBI WGS metagenome assembly JAEEGJ01 (sample SAMN16246546, study PRJNA631951) | gut metagenome | biome: gut microbiome; feature: rumen; material: RS-attached | host: Bos | place: Iran: Karaj | collected 2018-10 | reverse complement strand
CTATTATCAAGATGAATTAACAAGGCGAGTGCAAATAAGGTTTATCCGGAATCGTCTTTTATAAGAACCGCATGGTGCGGATATTTAAGAAGTCATTTATTTGACTTCTTTTTTATTTTACATATACCTATGTCCCTATATAGTCCCACTGTGTTTACAGAAATAAAAAAGACAGGCCGAAGCTTTCTAGCTCTCCCTGTCTTTTAATATCTTTATATCACTAAATTAATCATCACGCAACAATATTTATTGCTTTAATAGTATTTAATCTTCCTCAGGCATTACAATTGCAATGTGTACATCATCAAGCTGCTTCTGCTCTACTGTTGCAGGAGCATCCATCATAATATCCTGAGCGTTCTTGTTCATTGGGAATGGAATAATCTCGCGGATTGATTCCTCGCCTGCGATAAGCATAATCATACGATCTACACCTGGAGCAATTCCACCGTGTGGTGGCGCACCATAAGTGAATGCGTTGTACATAGCTGGGAACTTAGCCTTAACATCTTCCTCACCAAGACCAACAAGCTTGAATGCTTCAATCATTATTTCTGGATCGTGGTTACGGATGGCGCCAGACGAAAGCTCTACGCCATTACATACTAAATCATACTGATATGCCAAAATATCTAAAGGCTTTTGATTCTTGAGCGCATCCATTCCGCCCTGTGGCATAGAGAATGGATTGTGACAGAACTCAAGCTCGCCTGATTCCTCTCCAATTTCGTACATTGGGAAATCAACTATCCAGCAGAACTCGTAAGTATCTTTCTTCATGTGTCCTTCTGCAGCTGCACCGAGAAGCTTTCTGAATACACCAGCTGTCTTTTGTGCCACAAGAAGTGGACCTGCAGCAAGACCGACAAAATCACCCGGCTTAAGACCAAGTGCATCAATAACTGCTTGCTTACGCTCCTGCAAGAACTTAGCTATACCACCGACGATTTCGCCGTTTTCATCTATCTTGAACCAATATGTCTTCTGAGCGCATGTCACCTCTACCTCGGCAATCATGGCATCAATCTGCTTACGTGTTGCTGTAAGACCATCAACAACAATAGCCTTTACAACATTGTCCTCGAATGGACCGAAGCCGCAATCAGCCATAACATCTGTTGCATCCTGAAGAACTAAATCGATACGAAGATCTGGCTTGTCACTACCGTACTTGTCCATCGCCTCAAGATATGGAATGCGTACAAATGGAGCTGTAGAAGCGCTCTTGTATACGCCGTATTTAGCAAAGATTGGTGGAAGCACATCTTCGATTACTGCAAAGACATCCTCCTGCGAAGCAAACGCCATCTCCATGTCAAGCTGGTAAAACTCGCCTGGTGAACGGTCTGCTCGAGCATCTTCATCACGGAAACATGGCGCAATCTGGAAATATTTATCAAAGCCAGATGCCATGAGAATCTGCTTGAACTGCTGTGGAGCTTGTGGGAGCGCATAGAACTTGCCAGGGTGATTACGTGCTGGAACAAGATAATCACGTGCGCCCTCAGGTGATGAGCATGTAAGGATTGGAGTTGTAATCTCCATGAAATCGTGAGCAATCATAGCGTTGCGAAGCTCTGCAACAATCTTGCTACGAAGAACGATTTTGCTCTTGACCTCTGGATTACGAAGATCAAGGTAACGATATTTAAGACGAGTGTTCTCATCTGCTTCCTTTGAACGATTAATTTCGAATGGAAGCTCGTTGTGAGCACACTTGCCAAGAATCTCAATTGATGTAGGAACAACCTCGATTTCACCTGTAGGAAGCTCGGTATTCTTAGAAGAACGCTCACGAACTTCTCCTGTGACAGAGATTGTAGATTCCTTGTTGACTGAATCGATAACTTCCATCATCTCTTCTGTCTCGATAACTATCTGTGTAGTGCCATAAAAATCACGAAGGATAAGGAAACCAAGATTTTTAGACACCTTTCTAATGTTTTCAAACCAACCAACTAATGTAACCTGCTTGCCAGCATCAGCAAGACGAAGCTCATTACAGTTGTGTGTACGTGACTGAGTCATGTTATATCTCCTCTTCTACAATAAAGAATCCGCATGAATCTCTCGGATTCTTACCTCAAAAATTAGGCTGCCCAGCTACCGCCAAACAGCCCTTTTATAATACATCAGAACATGCATAAATTCAACCAAAGTAAATCTTCTTCCAAAATATTTTCGTGTACTTGGAAAAAATAACCTCGTTTTTTTTGAATTAATAATGTGGAAGTATAAATAGTAATTACAACAAATATTATTTATGGAGGATGAAAAATATGCCATCAATTAAAGAAAAAATTTCCAATTGGAATAAGAAAAGAATATTAAATAAGATAAATAAGTATCTTGATTCACTACGAAACCCAGTCTCAGCAAAAAAATCTTCATTAAAATATATGGATCGCCGAATGAATAAGCTTTCTAATCGACTTAGACAAAACTCAAATGCTGTAATAGGTCAAAACCTAAATAATGTAAGCGAACAAGATATTCAGGAAGCGGTAGATAAAAGAATTCTTATGGATAGAATAAAGTATCTTGGGAGTCACGTAAAAGTAAAAGAAGATAAAATTGATGCATTATTAAAGCAATATAAAACTGTATACAAGATAGAGAAGCTAATAAAAAAAATTGGTTCTGAGCAGATTGATAATGATTTGTTTAAAGGAAAAAAGACAACTATAGAAAATGAATATAAAGCCCTAAATCAAGAAAAAAATTTTTTAAAAATGGAACACAACCGCTTACTGAATTTATATATTTGTTATGAGTCAAATAAAGAAGAAATACAATTTGAAAACAAAGCACTTGAAGTAAATGACATTAAGTACCTAGAAAAGTATCTTGATGAATTGCAGATATCTCCTAACAACCGTAATAATGGTATACACCAAGAAATTGCTCGCCGTACTATAATCGATAATAAAAATGGAGGTATAGAGAATACAGCACCACCATTATCGACATCAAAAAATGTCGATGAAAATACTGAGGTAAACAGTGAGATAAGCAATCCTGAGATTTTTGCAGGAAACTATGAGATCATCACTACTGAATATTTGGAATATAATAATGCAACTTATAATAATGGACCTAGACCATTTGATCAGCCTAGTACACCTAAATCAAACGAATCAGTCGTCTCTTTGAATCAATCTGTATCACAGAAATCTTCAGGCTAATCTCTACATCGCAAGCCTCACTATCTTGTGTTGGCTGGCGATGCGCCCTTTGGCGTGAAGCCCAGCTTCTAAGAGCTCCTGGAGCTCGGCTCTGTCTATTACCATCTTGGTGTCATCGTCGAGGGTAACTACAATGCGTGTTTCGCAGGCAGCACACTCGCCGATACAATCTGAATCACAATCCTCTTCTGAACAATGAACATCACAGTTTGAGCAATCAACCTGATACATATTCTTGCGGTTTATAACACCGATTTCTTCCAAGGTGTTGACCATACGATAGACAGTGGCACTACCGATATTCTTGTCTAATTTGACTGCCTCGCGATAAATTTCCTTAACACATGAAGGCTCTTCGTTTAGAATTATATCTAAAATTATAAGACGCTGTTTTGTAATTCGACAGCCTGAATCTCTGAGTTGTTGTATTATCAGCTCGCGCTGATTGTTATCCATAATATCCATAAAAATCTCCTACTCACTATGTATGAAAATGCAGATTGTGTTTCCCAAACCAGTTCTAGCTATACACAAATCAAACTGGACTAGATTGAATTTATCAAAAGGCACGATCTGCAAATACCCCAATTTAATATTATAAAAATCCAGTCCTACAAAACTGGACTGGATACATTAACACTATCTATTAATAGGTGTCCTTTTGTACAGAAACACTCATATAAGTTAAATAGAGAACAAAACAAGAATCTAGAGTATCTTATCCTTGGCGTAATCGCGGACAGCCTTGAAGCTTTCCTTGCTAATGACATGCTCGATACGGCATGCATCCTCGGCTGCAATGTTTTCTGGCACGCCTAGCTTGGTAAGGATAGCTGTGATAAGCTCGTGGCGCTCGTAAATCATCTCCGCGATTTCTTTGCCTGAATCTGTAAGGTAAATATATCCAGCATCAGTAACAGTAATGTGATTCTTCTCGCGAAGGTTTTTCATAGCAATACTGACTGATGATTTTTTGAAGTCAAGCTCGTTAGCAATATCAACCGAGCGAACGACTGGAAGCTTCTTGCTAAGTATCAATATTGTTTCTAAATAGTTTTCTGCTGATTCATTAACAAATGTTCTCAAAATGAATTCCTCCTAGTCAGTGGATTAATTGCATCCAACCCACGGGTAAAGATTATCATATTTCTACTTTCTGTGCAATATAATTAACTATTGTTAGTTTATCCTAACCTTCATATTTTATCAAGTATTCTAAAGGAATTATTAAAGTTCTATTACAATCTAAATCAAATCTTAAACTTTTCTTAAATACTGCCGCAAACTGTTGACGTATGGGCAAATCTTAAGTTAAATGGTAACTAATCCACAGGGACGAACTTTTGATTTACGCGTTATTTGGAGGTGCATATGAACGATTTAAGATATAACTTTACAAGATTATTTGATGGAAGAACAGGACTTGATACTCTCAGCAAAACAACTGCTAAGATAGGTCTCCTACTCTTTCTTCTTACAATGCTTACACATTCGAATATCGTTTATGTACTTGCATTGATTTTTGCAGCATACACTGCTTGGCGCGTTCTTTCTAGAAATTATCAGAAACGATATTCAGAGAACCAAAAGTTTTTATCAATGACTTCAGGTATTAGAAGAAGATATAACACCTTTGCATTTGATGTTAGAAATTGTATTACAAAGGCAAGACAGCGAAAAAGCTATGTTGTTTTCAAATGCCCAAATTGCAAACAGAAACATAGAGCACCCCGTGGACGTGGCAAAATACAAGTCAAATGTCGCAATTGTCGTACGTTGTTTATAAAGAAGGTGTAATTATTGTTCGGGTATATTAAATACGATTATAAACAGCTTTCAGAAGCAGATAGATTTACCTATCGGCAATTCTATTATGGATTGTGCCAAGAGCTTAATAAATCTGCAGGCTTAAAGGGTCAATTGCTACTAAATCATGATTCATGCTTTTTAGCAATTCTGCTTCAAAGCTTATACAATCCAGAATGTCAGGTTGATGAAACCCGTTGTTTGTATCATCCTTTTTCAAACACTCACTCTTATTCAAGTGAAGCGATTCGCTATGCGGCTGATATGGACGTAATCCTGTCCTATCACAGCCTTATGGATGATTACAAGGATGGAGATTCAAAGATTTCTGGACTATTTGCAAGTCTTTTAAAAAAAGACTATTTAAAGATTAAAGACAGATACCCTCGACAGGTTAAAGCTGTCGAAGATTATATAGTAAAGCTTTCCGAGGCAGAACGAACCAAAGAAACAAATATAGATATTGTTTCAAGCTTCACAGGCGAAATGCTTGGAGAATTGTTCAATTGGAAAGATGATGCCTGGTCTAAGACCCTCTATTGTATGGGTTATTACATGGGCAAATTCATTTACATTATTGATGCTTACGAAGATTTAAAAAAGGATAACAAAGCTAGAAGCTATAATCCATTGATTTTCTTGAAGCACGAGACACCTAGAGATTATGAAACTTTCGTCAGAGTTAATCTTACATCTCTCATGTCAGAGTGCACCAAATCCTTTGAACGTCTTCCAATAGTAAGCAATGAAAACATTCTTAGGAGCATAATCTATTCCGGTGTGTGGATTAAATACGAGAGTCTACAGACCAAAGAAAAAAAAAGAGTTTTGACTCCTAGACAAATAACAAATTAGTTTATTTCAAGGTCATTCGGACCATTCATATATTTTCTCCCTACATCTGCATGTTCGTTTCGAATATGCAAAAACAATCCCGGGCTTCAGCCACCCGGGATTGTAATTTTTTATAGATTATTATTTATTTGGATATATTGATATACCATTTACTTTGTTATTATCAAATGAAATATTCAACTGTGTTTCTTTAGAATTATAGCTGTATGTTGCCTGCTTAGAACCTCCACATTCGTACTCATCTTTGGAATCAGGCTCGCCTAAAGCAGTCAAAACAGCCTCAGATGTAGCACCAAATTTAATTCCATTCATAAACTTTGGTTTATCACCCAAAATATTAATTGAATCGATTTTAAAATCGCCATCCTTGCTACCCTTTGCTGCAATAAGCAAATCATCATCTCCATAAGTATAATTCTTATATATCTCGTTACCATCGCCAGGATTTTCACTATAAGATGTTGGCTCACCCAACGAATCTAAAACTGAAATATCATCTCCTGCTTTGATAGTTACATCATTGTAAGTAACCGCTAGATCATCAGCTGTAAATTCGCTCTTACCTTCTGCTGGCGCACACGCTGCCGCATCAGTATTGTTCTCGGAAACACTTCCGCCATCTCCACAGCCAACTGCTGCTAATGCCATGGACGCTATCAACGCACAAATAACTAGTTTTCTCTTCATTTTTAATCCTCCATGTTCTTATGCTGTTTATTGTATTTTGCTATCAATTTCCTCATTTGTAATGAAGAAACGTTGCACTGATTCATTATTGTCATCAGTAACGAATGACAATTTATATCCATCGAAATCATATGTATAGGTATCACCATTTGCATCATGGGATTCTTCATCAGGCTTGCCATATTTTTCTAACACAGCATCCTTTGAATCGCCTGATTTAATCCCACGATTTGTTGATACTTTATTTGACATGATATGCATTTCCCATATGTCGCGTGAGTTACCATCGTCAAATACATGCATTTCGATTTCTGCATTGTTATATGTATAAAATTCAATCTCTGAATCGGTATTTGCAAATGCTGGCTCGCCAAGCGCATCTAAAACCTCATCCACATTTGAGTCGATGTAGATATCGTGATTCGCATATACGATTTTATCATCCGAATTAACTTGAACTTGCTCCTGAGCTTCATCTGTACTAGATGATAAATTTACTGAGTTTCCCATGACCCCTGTGCCCTGATTGGTACAACCAGTTGTCATAACCATAGATGCCATTAAACCAAGGATAATTGTTCTTTTTTTCATACGGATTACCTCCTGTATTAACTGTGCTATCTGTGTTAATACAGTTATAGCATAGTTGGATTTACAGTGCAATATTTTTTTGAAAAAAAATAACTCTACAACTATTTTCAGATAGTTGTAGAGCTGTGAAAAGCCTTTATTTATGCGGAATTAGCCAGTTTTTAAAACAAAATTATTTTACAAGTATCGCCCTGTGTTTCTGGCCTAGTGCAGTGAATTTATCTATCAATGCCTTGGATGTATCGTTCTTAAATCTTTCCTTTGCGGCAAGAGAAAAAGCTCCTTCAAAGGCTCCTGCCAAAGCATGCTGACCATTAGCATTTGGATGAATATCGCATATACGACCTTCCTCGTTGTACTGGAAGAAATATACATCGCAGGCTGCGGAGTTATCTACAAAATAAACGTTGTCATAGTAAGCTGCTGCATCCTCAAAATATGTTCTAAGCTCTGCAGCTGCCACACCGTACTGATCTGCCAATACTTCACCGGAGTAGGTTGAAAGGGCAAACATCGAAGAAAACAGCATAGAAAACATCTCTTGAGTGTAGTATACAGTCGCTATATAAATTGGGGCTGTTGGATTGTACTCTCTAATCTTAGTTATGATGGACTCCAAATCATCCTTGGCGGTGGTAATATACTTTTGGTGATATTCGTTCTCCTTGTTGGAAAGAACATCCTTGGCATCAATCTCACAAGCGCCCACATTAGTTCCCTCTGGAAGATAATACTCAAACGGAAGGCTCATAAGTCCCTTATCTGAAAGACTTGTGATCATCGCATAGGTGATGTTGTTTGCTCCCACCTGAAGAGTTATAAAATCGGCACTCTTGATGTCGTTTATGACAGCTTCATCAGTAGAGATTTGATTTAAAACATCACTTGTTGTAAAACCGCCGACTCCGTGATTGCAAAGAGTGACATTGATTCCCTTGTTTGTTATCAAATCATCGCAAATGTAGGTAGGATAACTGGTCCAACTTTTGCCATCGTAGGTGTGTTCATCTGTAAGACTGTCACCAAGTGCTGTGTATACCTGGTTCATCTGATCTGCCTTGGCTGGTATCGACGCATTAAAGCACATAGTAAAAAATAATGCTACCGCTAAAACCCCTTTGATTGTTTTTTTAATTCGCATAGTATTGTAATTCCTTGTTGCCATTTACAGTTTCTGTACTACTCCAAATTCATTCATAACTAAAAAGAATAGATTCCACCCCTCAATGGAATCTATTCTTATTATACTAGATTTTACCTATAAAAGAAAATCTATCATCGATATTATATTTGATTTGAGACATCACCTTCGTGATGCAATTTCTTGTTCATGTAAGTAATAAGCATATCGATGCCTGCTGCATTTTCACCACCTCGTGGGATGATGATATCGGCATATTTCTTGGATGGTTCAACAAACTCTTCATGCATAGGTTTAACCGTATCTGCGTACTGAGTGATGATTGATTCGATGCTACGCCCTCTCTCTATCATGTCTCGTTTAATTCGACGCATTAACCGCTCATCAGCATCCGCATCTACGAATATTTTGATATCCATCAAATCACGAAGTTCTTTGTTCTCAAGGACCAAAAAGCCTTCCATGACGATTACCGTCTTTGGCTCAACTCTAACCGTCTCCTCAGAACGATTGTGATTAACATAGTCATAGACAGGCATGTCAATAGCATACCCCTTGATAAGCTTCCTAACATCCTCTGCCATCCTGTGAGACTCAAAGGAATCAGGATGATCGTAGTTGAGATGAGTTCTCTCCTCGAAGGACATCTCTGGATGAGCCTTGTAGTATGCATCGTGGCTGAGAACAGCTATATCCTCTCCGAAGTAATCATGCAATTTATTAACTATCGTAGTCTTGCCAGAAGCAGATCCACCTGCAACCCCAAGAACGCAAATTTTATCTGACATATTTCTCTCCATTATAATTTATTTGTAGGGCTTGAATTGTCTACTTGCTAATTGTTATTATTTCGCAAATCGCTGAACCAATCCGTGAAGAACCTTCACTACGGTGTCCATGCCCTCAGCTGTGATATGCTCCAATGGTCCATGGAAGTTGTAGCCGCCTGTACCAAGGTTTGGACATGGCAATCCCATAAATGAAAGCCTTGCACCGTCAGTTCCGCCGCGAATAGCAACTGCTTTCGGATTCTCCCCTGCATCTTCAAGTGCTTTGAATGCATAATCTATAAGAAACATGTGAGGTTCAATTTTCTCAAGCATGTTCTGATACTGATCTTTGATAGTAAGCTTGCAAGTTCCATCGCCATACTTTTGATTAATGATGTTACAAGCATGCTCCATAACCTTTTTCTTGTCAGCAAACTTATCCTTGTCGTGGTCACGGATGATATACGATAGCTTGGCACTAGCCACGTCCCCTGACATATCTGTCAAGTGGAAGAAGCCCTGATATCCCTCGGTTTTAGAAGGAACCTCAGTAGGTGGAAGCATGGCATTAAATTCCATCGCAACCAATGCTGCGTTTACCATAATATCCTTGGCGTCTCCTGGATGGATGCTCACACCAGTAAATTCTACATCTGCGCCTGCTGCATTAAAGTTTTCATATTCTACTGCGTTTTCCTCTCCACCGTCTACCGTATATGCGAAGTCCGCTCCAAATTTTGCCACATCAAAGTGATCTGCCCCTGCACCGATTTCCTCGTCAGGTGTAAAGCCTATGCAAATCTTGCCGTGAGGTTCGTCGGTCTTAAGGATTTCCTCCACAAATGTCATAATCTCTGCGACGCCAGATTTATCATCTGCGCCAAGCAGAGTCGTACCATCCGTGTGGATAAGGGTGCGTCCCTTGAGACCTGCAAGATGTGGAAAATCAGAAACCTTTATTGTACGACCTGATGTTCCAAGCACAACATCCTCGCCGTTATAATTCTCTTCAATAATTGGATTTACATTTTCACCAGTAAAATCCGGCGCAGTGTCCATGTGGGCAATAAATCCAATTGACTTTTTGCTTTCGTAACCAGGAGTTGCTGGGATATGCGCATATACGTAGCATTTGTCATCAACCTCAGCATTTTCCACTCCAAGAGACTTAAGTTCTTCAACCAAAATCTTTGCCAAATCAAATTGTCTTGCTGTTGAAGGAACAGTGTTGCTGTCCTCATCACTTGTTGTATAAATTTTTACGTACTTTAATAATCTTTCGTATGCCCTCATTTAGATATACTCCATGCTTCTCTTCTCTAGGATGTATAGTTCAATCACGGTTCATTTTTATTTCTAAATAAAGATTGTATTAGTTGAAAAAAGAGGCTCATGTCTAACATAAGCCCCTAATAATTCTATTGAATGATTACTGGTTAATCATAAACTCAAGAAGTTTTTTGGAATCCTCAGGCTCATAAGCGATAATTTCTAATTCTGGAATACTATTTGGGTCAGCTTTAAAAATATTTGCTAATGAAACAAACTGAGAAAGCTTTGACTTGAGATTTAATCTATCGCCTTCACCAGTCACAAGTTCAACTGTGCCTTCACAACTATCGATAACCTTGAAAAAAGCTTCTACATCTTTGATATTAGTAAGTTTCATACCATTTCCTCCTTTAAATTAAAAGTAAACTATATAAATCGTTACTAATATAATAATTCAAAACTCAAGCTGTGTCTAATGCTATTTTTGACTTGGGCAAGCTCCAAAGCCCAATCCGATTCGATTATTGTTTTATAAGGAAAACCAATAATCTAAACGTTAAATCTGAATGTGATTACATCTCCATCTGCGACGACATATTCCTTTCCTTCCATACGAACAAGCCCCTTTTCCTTTGCTGCTGCCATAGAACCATTTTCCATAAGTGCATCGTAGCTAACAACCTCTGCCTTGATGAATCCACGCTCGAAGTCTGTGTGAATCTTTCCAGCTGCCTGCGGAGCCTTGGTGCCCTTTTTGATGGTCCACGCACGTGTCTCATCCTCACCTGAGGTTAGGTATGAAATAAGACCAAGTAATCTATAAGATGCAGTGATAAGCTTGTCGAGGCCAGACTCTGAAAGTCCCATAGCCTCAAGGAACTCCTGCTTTTCTTCATCTGAATCAAGCTCTGAAATCTCCTGCTCTATCTGAGCTGAGATAACAAACACCTCTGAGCCTTCTTTGGCTGCGTACTCACGAACGGCCTGAACGTTTTTGTTGTTGGCGCCATCATCTGCTAAATCTTCATCCTCAACATTGGCAGCATAGATAACAGGCTTTGCTGTAAGCAGATTGTACTCCTTGAAATAGCCTTCCTCATCGTCATCGTTAAGCTCGAAAGTCTTGGCCATGTTGCCAGCTTCCATGTGCTCAATGAGACGCTTTTGCATAGCAGCTTCCTTTTGAAGAGTCTTATCCATACGAGCTGAGCGCTCCGTCTTGGCATAGCGCCGCTCCATAACCTCTATATCAGAGAAAAGAAGCTCAAGATTGATTGTCTCTATATCACGTAGAGAATCGATAGTTCCATCAACGTGAACAACATTAGCATCCTCGAAGCAACGAACAACATGCACAATAGCATCTACCTCGCGGATATTGGCGAGGAACTGATTTCCAAGACCTTCACCCTTTGAAGCCCCCTTTACAAGACCTGCAATGTCAACAAATTCAATTGTTGCTGGAACTGTCTTTTTGCTGTTGTACATCTTGGTAAGGGCATCAAGACGCTTGTCTGGAACAGATACGATACCAACATTTGGGTCGATTGTTGCAAATGGATAATTTGCCGCAAGCGCTCCCGCCTTTGTAAGTGAGTTAAATAATGTTGATTTGCCGACGTTTGGTAAACCTACGATTCCAAGTTTCATTTTTTCTCCTTTTTCCCTTAAAATAAGGGTCTTCTTTATTTTATATTACATGTTTTTAGCGTATACTATTCAAAATCTAAAATATATTAACATAATTCGTGGAATATCTCCACCATATAAGATTTGTTATAATTCTTTTTTCTTCAAATACTCTTTTATCTTAAACGCACAGAAATATGGGAATGTATAAATATCATTTGCATAACCCACATTAAAATTACCCAACTTTATTCCATATGAAATATCACCATAGTTCTTATATTTAATCAATGTCGACAATGATTTTGACTGATTATTATTAGACTTAACTTCAACAGGAATTAAATCATTTTGTGTTCTTACAAAAAAGTCTTCTTCAAGGGTAGAATTTTCCTTCTTATAATAGAAAAGTCCAAGCCCTTGCTTTACAAAAGCCTCAGCAACAAAGTTCTCATAAAGAGCGCCTTTATAAACTCCAAGATTTTTATTAACTCTTAAATCTTCCTGTGCTTCCTCATCTAACGCCGAAACCAGCAATCCCGTGTCTGGGTAATACAGTTTATACTTGCTCTCCTCTACATTACCCTTAAGTGGTAATTCGGGGAACTGTAAACAATTACATTCTGTTATAACCCCTGCATCAATAAGCCATTCAATGCATCCTGTGTATTCCCTAGATCTTGCATTCTTATCAATTTTATTAAACTGGAACTTCTTATTCTCTTTGGCAAGCTGCGCAGGAATGCTTCTGTACACTCTAATAATTTTCGTTTGATCGAGGCTTTCTGCATATTTTCTTACATCTTCCTCGTAATCAAGCCTTATTTGCTCTTGAACATCCAATGTGCCAGAAAAAGTCCCCGACTCAATATAAAGCTTAACTACATCTGGCATTCCGCCTAGTACACAGAAATCCAAGAATAGATTCTTAAAAATTGATAACTCATTCTCATTAAAAGGCTTATTATCAATCATGTGAACCAGAATAGAATCGATTTGTTCCTGACTATACCCTTTGGCCCAAAGGAATTCTTCGAAATCCATCGAATACATTTCATAATCGGTCTTTGAACCAACACTGTTACTATGAATCTTTTTATAATTAATTCCCAGCATTGAGCCACTACAAATAACATCGTATTTCCCATCTATCTTAAAAGACTTAAGAGTCGTAGCTACATCCGGATTCTCCTGTATTTCATCAAAAATAATGATAGTTTTATCTGGAATGAATTTAAACGATGGAGCTGCCAAAGAAATATTCTTAATGACACTTTCAACATCATAACCATCAGCTAGTATCTGCATAAATTTTTTCTCTAGGGCAAAATTGAGATACACAACATTTTCGTAGTTCTCCCTTGCAAAATGCATGATGGATTCTGTCTTGCCAATCTGTCTAGCACCTTTTACTATAAGTGGCTTATGTGCCGGATCTGCTTTCCAACTATTTAGGTACTCATCAATCTTTCTTCTGTAATACATATTTCTACCTCCAAGCAAATATTATCACACAATATGAGGCAGTTTCAACTAGTTTGCCACATTTTATGAGTCACTTTATATTGCAAACACACATTTTATTAATATCAAAATCTCTATACATCTTTACTTAAACCTGAATGAAAAAGAGCTGCTACCTCTTCTGAGATAACTGCTCTTATGTTAATGGACCTAGGGGACGGGGTTAGTGGCTCATTTTCGCACTTGCAATTCCGCAAAGGAAATATAATGCTTAACATTAAATCTTTCTTCTGCATTTGCCATTAACATCTTCATATGTTCTTCATCCCAAGCGTGTAGCTGCGATTCATTCATCGCTGCTCCAACACCTCGACTGGCTCGCATACGACCATGCCATCCTTCTCTTGTAAATGGCACATCCACGCGGAATTCCTCCCTGGCTATAACGTCGAAATAATCCATCAGTTCTTCTGGAATATAGACAGGCTGAACTGTATCTCCATATGCACTCCAATTGGGATTATGCTTCAGAATAATCTCTTCGCTCTTTCCCGCAATAGAATCTTCGTAAGGCAACCACCCCATGTAAAGAATAAGAAGTTTACCATCTCTTTTTAGCATTTTTGAAAACTTTTCTGCCACAATCTTGGCATCTAGATACCAGATACATTGGCATATGGTTATGACATCAAAAGTATTGTCCGGGTAATCCACCTTTTCTGCAGGGCAAGCATAAAAATCTATATTCATCTTCTGCTCTGCTGCAAGAAGTTTCGCCTGCTCTATCTGATTTTCCGAAATGTCGGTTCCAATCCACTCGGCGCCAAACTTATACATATTGCGAGGAAGAACTCCTGTACCTGTTCCAATATCTAGAACCTTTTGTCCATCCTTGCAAAGCCCCAAATCCAAAATCCGCTGGTAAAACTCCTTCGGATAAACATCCCTATATTTTGCATAATCCTTTGACGTGTTTCCCCAATCAAAAGTTTTTCCATTATCTATGCCTGCTAACTGCATGTTTTACGTTCCTCCGTGGCAGAGCTTTTACTCTCCCTTCTCTTCAAGATAAGAAATTATTGGTTCTATATACTTAATGTCAGAGATGTCATAGGATGACGCTATCTGCTCTGCCATTATTTTCTCCTTCTCGCTCGCATCTTTCTTGTTCTTTAAGACTCCAAGCCCCTTGGAGCAGCCTACCAAATAAAAGGTATTACCTTGTATCGGACACGCTTCTTGTACTCAGAATATCCCTCGAGACCTTCCTCGAGTATCTGTTCTTCATTGCGGATGCGCTTTGCGATTATCGGTATATACACGAGCATAATAACAAAAGAAATGACTGAACCTAGGACAATGGGCATTGTAAAAAACAAAAGGATTGTACTCATATACATGGGATGACGCACAATTCCATAAAGCCCAGTATCAATAACCTTTTGATTTTCCTGAACCTCAACAGTGCGAGAAAGGTATTCATTTTCCCTGAGGACCTCCGCATATAGTATATAACCAAGTAAAAATACTACAGCCGCAGCATAGACAATCCAATCTGGCAAAACTAGCCATCCAAAGCGAAAATTTAGTCCAGCCACAATAAACGCAGCAAGAAACATTAACCCGCTCAACGCGATGACGGTTTTCTGCTCTGACTGTTCTTCTTTTGCATTTAGCCGCTTTTGTAATAGCTGCGGGCTTTTCTTCATCATGACGAATCCCGCAACAATCATAGGAATAAACAAGATTCCTATCAAAAGCCAACCATTCCAATATGAAAATGTTCCTGCTGGCAAAAACAAAAGAAATCCTACCAATAAGATTCCCGATATAACTTTTGTAATAGCTTGCGCAAACAATTTGTTATTCAAAACATCCACCTTTCCTATGGTCCTAGGGGACGGGGTTCATGGCTCATTTTTATTTTAAACTTATGCTCCTAGTCCTGAAATCTATGATAAATCCCATTTTCATTTTAGATTCATACTCCTATCATTGGAATTCATTTTCATTTTGGACCCATAACCCCGTCCCCATGGTCCATTAGAGATCTATATCTTCAAATTTTAATATATTTTTATCTTGATATGCTTCGGCCATTGGAATTGTTTCTTCATCAAAATGGTCATCGGTCGGTACCCCATAAATTATACTGATTGTTTTTGTCTTAGAATCGTATATTGAGCCATGTTGAATCAAATCTGTATTTTCCTTTCTAACTCTTGCGCTTTGAAAAGTATTATTATAGTTTCTGTCTACAAATACTTCACCCCCTCCATCTCCCATAAATATAACATCTAAGATTAATTCGGAAACATTATTACCATCAATATCTTCAACAAAATAATCCCTAACCACACTTTGTTCTATGCGCTGATATCCACTATCGGTATTACAATAAACCTCAACAAGATTGTAATCCCAATACGGTACAGAAACTACAAAGCCTTCGTATCCGAGGATATCATCATATTCTTCAACTTTGCCTTCAAGAAAATCTGGTTCATATTCATCCTTTGTTATCGTGCACAATTTCTCTCCAGTATCCCGAAGAACTACCGTACAATATTCATCTCCATGAGCAATGTAAGTATATTTTGAAGTTTCATTTACTATAGTTCCATTAGAATCATCTTCATTACTTGAATCAGTTTCTGCACTATTATCATTCTCAGTTTTTTTGTCTGAGCTAGAATCACTTTCACTATTTGCCACATCAGAATTATTGACTTTATAATTATCTTTAGAATCATCTTGATGAGCACACCCAGTAACTACCATGATTGCTAATGCTAAAAACAATATCTTTTTCTTCATCATCATTTGATTTCCTCCTTATGCGAATCTAGTGGACCAGGGGGACGGGGTTAGTGGTTCATTTTCATTTTGGACCCATAACCCCGTCCCTAGGGACCAAAAAAGTTGACAAAGTATTTTTTTTAAGTTATTGTATTATTGTATTAAGTGATTAGTACAGTAATACAATAACTATTTTTAAGAAAGGAACAATTAGTAATTATGCCATGGGATCTTAATTCTGGCAATCCTGTCTTCGTTCAGATTATTGAGCATCTTCAAGACGACATTGTATTAGGAATATACAAGCCAGGCGATAAGCTGCCAAGTGTTCGCGACCTTGCTACTGACGCTGGTGTCAATCCAAACACAATGCAAAGAGCACTTAGTACTCTCGAATCTACAGGACTTGTTCACTCAGAACGAACCAGCGGTCGCTTTATTACGGAGGATAACGAAATGATTATAGAATTGAAAAAATCACTAGTTAAAGTACAGGTTGAGCAATTTATTAACGGTATGGAAAAATACGGCTTTACTGGAAATGAAATTCTTGAACTAGTTAAACAATATGTAAAAAAATGATTACATCTTTTTCAGATAATAATAACCACTTCGAAAACTTAACTTTTCAAAGGAGAATAACATGAGTAATCTGTTAGAAATACAGGAATTATCCAAAACATTCGACAGTGTTCAGGCACTTGATGATGTAACTTTATCGATCAAGTCTGGACATATTATAGGACTTCTCGGCCCAAACGGTAGCGGTAAAACAACACTTATCAAAATAATATGTGGTCTTTTACAACCAACAAAAGGTAAAGTCCTTGTTGATGGCAACCCAGTTGGTCCAAAGAGCAAAGCAATTATTTCTTATCTTCCAGATAAAAGTTATCTTAATGATAATAACACAATTGAATCCGCTATCAAAACATTCAAATATTTTTACGATGATTTTGATGAGAGCAGAGCTTCAGAAATGCTGTCTATATTAAATATTAATCCACAGCATAAGCTTAAAACTCTTTCCAAGGGTGACCGTGAAAAAGTTCAGCTCATTCTTGTAATGAGTCGCAGGGCAAAGCTCTACATTCTTGACGAACCTATAGCTGGCGTCGATCCTGCCGCTAGAGATTCGATAATACGAACTATAATTAATAATTGTGACCCGTCGGTTTCTGTAATCATCGCAACTCATCTTATAGCAGATGTAGAATTGGTGTTAGATGAAGCGATTTTCTTGCAAAATGGCAGCATAAAGCTCTATCAGCCAGTTGACACCATAAGAGCCGAACACGGTAAATCAGTTGATGAACTATTCAGGGAGGTATATAAATGTTAGGTAAACTTATAAAATATGATTTTAAAAACACTCGCGCGACAATGGCAATTTTATGCTTGATAGCAATTTTGATGGGTATTTCTTTTAGAATAATTTGCAGTTGCAATAAATCAATTGACGCTGATTCTTTGATCTCATTAGTTTTAATTGGAGCGACAATAATAAGCGTAATGGCAATTAAATATATGTTTAAATACTACGACAAGAGTTTATACTCTACAGAAGGATATTTTACTTTCACTCTTCCAGCAACTATCAAACAAGTCGTCTCTTCAAAAATAATAGTCAGCTGCATATGGGCTATTTTATTTACTTTATCTTTAGTTTTCTGCATCGTAATTTGCAACGAAGAAACAACAACTACATTAAGCGCATCCTTTTCAGCCAAAAATATCGGTCTTGGAATATATATGATTATTACTCTTTTGTTAGAAATAATATCAGTGCTTATGGCTTTCTTCTTCAGTAAAAGCATTAGTCAACTTTGGAGCAAACGCAAAAGACTAGGTAACACACTTTGCTTTTTAGGTACAGGACTACTGTTATATACAGTTTATTCCATCAACAAAGCAGCAAGCTATAGCATTCGCGGTGCTCATGATGGATACTGGGAGTGGACAGATTTATTTTGTATAGGAAACTTTATTTGCGCTGTAATATTTACTGTACTCTTATACATAGGTGCTATATCTGTTGCAAATAAAAACCTTAATTTAGATTAATTAGCAAAAGTTTAGAAGGAGAATAAAATGAGAAAAGGTATTGATGCATACAAGATAAAATTGTTAGCACTATTTTTCATGATACTAGATCATGTGCATAGATATTTGCTGAATCCAGTAACCGCACCAGAATGGATTCCATTAATTACACGATTTGTTTCACCAATATTTTTGTACTTGATGATAGATGGATTCTATCACACACGAAATCGTAAGAAATTTTTAATCAGACTTTTTTTGGCATCCTTAATTATGGACTTGGGAAATATCGCTATCAACCTGTATTTCCACAATGTTAATAGTTCTACTGGTCAATATAGTTTATATTCGTTGCTACAACCTGCTAACATTTTCTTCACCCTTGCTCTCTTATTTGCATTTGTGTGGTGTTTAGAAAATATTAAGCACCACAAGAATATCCCTCTTAGTATTTTCCTCGCAATTGTCACTGCAACATTAAGTCTTATTTCAGAAGGTGGAATAGTCTTATTGCCGATTGCCTTTATCATATGGATATTCTATGGAAAAAAATCGTTGCAATGTATCGGAATAAGCGTTTTCTGTGTTATTTTATTGGCACATGCACTTATTAATTTTTACACATCATATAAAGGTACAACACTGTATTCTTATTTGTGCTTCAACAACGAATGGGCTCTGTTTTTGATGATTCCATTAGTACTATTATATAATGGAGAAAGAGGGCTAAATACCGCATTCAGCAAGTATATGTTCTACACCATTTATCCCATTCACATATGGATTTTTTACGTAATTAGACTTTTATCAAGATAATCACAAAGTAATTTATTTCCAAATCAAAAGACCAGTACTTCCGAATCTCGGATTTGCTGGTCTTTTAAAATATAGTGTATAAGAATTTACTCAATAGAAAGCTTTCCATAAAGCTTTTCTTTTGATGACTCTTTTGTGGCAAACGGTCCAGGAATAACATTCGCTAATCGGTGGCTGCCTAAGAAATCATAATCAAAAGTGATAGGTGTTCCATCTGGATTCTCAAACTTTTGCTGTGGCTCGAAGGCCTCGCCTAAGGTTTCAGTTGAAATCATATCTACCGTAAATCCCTTGAGAACATCGTAAATGTTGGTGTCAAGGACATAACCGTTATCCTTTTCTACCACATCAACGTATACTTTACCCGAGTTGTCTGTAAATGAGTTTTTCTCCTTTTTCCAGCCTTTTGCGCCTTCGAAATACGCATTTCCGTCTATCCATACAGGAAGATGTCCAAAGTGAGCTTCCTCGTGCTTCATCATATTTGGATACTCCTCCTCGAGGTCGAACTGTGGAAGCCACTCTTCGTATGTTGGATAATCGTCGAAGCAATAGGTGCCAACTTTTCTGTTTTCAGAATATGTCTTGCCTGGGTCGGCATCGTTTGCTATTACCCAATCTTCGGAAGGCCACTTTTGTATGAAAATATTATTGTATATACGGTCATCCCCATGAAGGAATGACATAAAGCCCATGACCTCTGTTCTGTGAGGCATGTGGTATGGAGTGTATCTCCAAGTGGTTCCCTCCCCCACATAGGTGAAGGAGCCTGCACACAGATTGTGTACCATCGCAACACCCTGAGTTGCAATTCGAAGTGATACGTCTGACAGCAGGATATTATTGTCAATGAGAGTTGGTCCATGACTAACCTCGACAAATATATCCTGACAAGTCATACCACCTTGCAGCTGCTTTGCGAAAGCAGGACGCTCGTTATCATGCAAAAGATTCTGGGTGAGCCTCGTACCCTGAGCCTCCCAGTCACACCAGATACCCATTGTGCAATGATGAATGTGATTGCGACGCATAATAACATCAATCGCTGCATGCATCTTTATTCCTGCAATCTCGGCTCCTCCGAGTTCCATCATATTGTTGATATGATGAATATGGTTGTCCTCTATTATACTAAATACGCCCCCCATGCGTCCGATGATTCCACCCTGCTCACAGTGGTGGATGTTGTTTCGACGGATTATATGACCGCCGATTTTTTCTTTAAGCCAACCATAGTACTGACCGCGACATACAGAATCTCTCTCCATCTGGGTCGGACTCTTCACATGCTTTGTAGTATAGAAGTTGCTGTTTTCTGGGTCGAAGTAACGGCCTACACAAATACCGGCGCACTTGCTTCCCCAAATCTCGCAATCTTCAATTATCCAGCCCTTGCTCCAGTGCGGACTAATCATTCCGTCCTGATAAGCAGCTGGTGGTGCCCAAGTTGTAGCAGCTTTGTTGATATTAAAACCACTGACGGTGATGTAGCTTATGCCCTCTTCACTTGGCATAAAGCATTCGCGACGAACAGTGATTTCAACCTTTTCTTTGTTAGGATCTGCGCCGCCAAAATTTGCATAAATTATAGTTGTATCATCTATATCATCCTGTTCAGCGAACCATTTCTTGCGAGAGTTTTCTGGATCCCATGAGCACTCATAAACCTTGCCCTCAATGCACTCGTCTACACTTAAAGCTTCATACAAAGCCTGGTCATTGAGCCAAACGCAACCGGTGTGCTTGTTTGGTGTTGCAAAATACCAATCACCATACACAAGTGTTGTATATGGATTGTAGGTGCCAAAGATGCTGTTTTTTACTTTGACAGCCCATACATCTCCATTGAATTTTTCCCATCCAGTCACTTCTTCGGCACCTGTAATGATTGCCCCCAAAGGCTTTTCGCTTCTATAGACTATACGCTCATTCTCAGTGCCCGGATTGACCGGATTAACATACTCTCTATAGACTCCAGGAGCAACTAGTACTTCGTCTCCCGGTTTTGCAATCTTGGCCGCCTCGTTAATTCTACGGAATGGTAATTCCTTTGTTCCGTTTCCATCAAATTTTGAATTTACATCAACGTAAATTATCATAAAACCCCTCTTTCTTCTGTTGACATATATATAGTTGAATCTAAATTGACACATAAGTCTAACCCTTAACAGCTCCTGCCATCATACCTTTTACAAGCTTATCCTGGAAAATGATAAAAAGTATAATCATAGGCAAAACTGATAATGTCAAAACTGCCATAATTATTGGCATATTCATTGCATGCTCACCCTTAAACTGACCGAGAGCAAGTGGAAGTGTCTTGTTCTGTGGGCTGATAAGCAATGTATTCGCAAATGCGAATTCGTTCCACATTGAAACACCGTTGTAGATAGCAAGTGTTGAAAGTCCTGATTTTGAAAGTGGCAAAATCATAAAGAAAAAGTTCTTGTATCTGTTACAGCCGTCGATTTCTGCAGACTCTTCTATCTCCTTTGGAATTGTCTTCATAAATGCTGTTAAGATGAAAACAGACATTGGAAGAGCAAATGCTACGTATGGCCCTATCAAAGATTTAAGGGAATCATAAAATCCAACTGCTGTTGTCAGCTTGAAGATAGGTATAAGAGTTACGTGCATTGGAACCGACATCATTGCAACTATCAACGCATATATCCATGGATTTAGTTTAAATTTCATCCTTGAGAGCGGATAGGCCGCAAATGCGGATATTATCAGCATCAGCACAAGAGAAATAGCAACTACGATAACACTTCGAAGGAAGTATCCAAAGAATCCCTTTTCTATTACCTCAACGTAGTTCTCGATAATCCAAGGATCTGGCAGATGGAATACCCCCTGCTGCAGCATGTCAAACTGCTTGCGGAACGAATTCATTATCATAAAGAAGAATGGCGCAAGAGTAAGTACCAACATCAGACATGCAAAGATGATTGCAATGGTCCAGGCAATTCTTGATTTTATCTTGGACTTACGATAATCCACTTCATTCATGTTTTCTTTTATCATAATCAATAATCCTCCTTAACCTTGAATACCTTGTTAAAGATAAGGGCAATGGCAGTTATAAGAATGAACATTCCTGCCGCTACTGTTGAGCCGTAGCCCATGTTGAACTGTTGGAACGACAGCTTGTACATGTAGGTCGCCATCAATTCGGTAGAACCTGCAGGTCCGCCCTGTGTCATGTTCCAAATCATGTCAAAGTATTTAAGTGAACCTATTAAAGACATTGTGCATGCAGTTTTAAAGATAGGTCCAAGGAGTGGAATTGCAATGTGCTTTATGTACTGCCATCTGGTTGCTCCGTCGATGACAGCTGCCTCGTAAATTGTGGTATCGATATTTCCGTAGCCTGCCATAAAATAAACCATATAAAATGGAGTGAACTGCCAAGCCATAACACCGATTACAGTATAAAGAGCGTTTGGCGCTGTTCCCAAAAGGTCGATGTTTGTTTTTTGACCCTTGATAATTGTAGCCAAAGATGAAACTATACCACCGTTAGTCATAAGTGCATAGTTAAAGAGGAATGCGATTGCAACTGAGCTGATTAGATATGGTAGAAACCAAATAACCTTGAAGAGATTGAATTTCTTTCCGCCTGCATCCAAGAATGTAGCAAGCAGCATTCCAAGAGGTATTTGCAAAAGAATTGAAAATACCATTACTATCAAATTATGTTTGAAAGACTTCCAAAACATTTCGTCATGGATAAGTGTTTTCCAGTTATCCATTCCCACAAAAAATCTATCAGAGGAAATACCATTCCACTTGTATCCACTGATAACAAAAGTATCAATAACGGGATAGATTATAAATATGGTTATAAGCAAAAGCGCCGGTATAAGAAATACCGCTGCCGCTCTGGCTGTGCTTCGCGCCTTAGCCTGAGCAAGGCCTAATTTATTATCTTTTTTCACGTTATCTCCCTCCTTAGCTTTAGTAAGAAAGAGTTTGCTTTGCAAACTCCAGCAGTTTATTAAGCTAAAAACTGCCCACAGGGGCCTCTTCCCCGCGGGCAGCCATTTAATTCCTAATCTTACTTATTTTCCTTAATAGCCTTTTGCATTGCTGCATCTTGCTCTTTTCCGATTTCTTCTGGTGTCTTCTCGAGACCAAAGAGCTCTGTCATGCAATCCTTGTGTACCTCTGTTACAGATGCTGGTAGATACTGATCATACCAAAGCTGTACATTAGAAGCCTTAAAGAATACATCAACTACAACTCTGTTGTTAGGATCTTCAACCTTCTCATCGAAGCCCTTGATTGAAGGAATGTTTCCACCTTCCATCTGCATGTCGTTGTATGTATCATCGTTGTAGTACTGAGTTGCAAGTACATAGCAAGCATCAAGCATATCCTGATCTACAGAACCATCGTCCTTGAAGCAGTTGAATGAGAATCCATTACCGATTGCTGTACCGATTTCAACATCCTGAGGAACGCCCTTTTCTTTTGCTTCTGTATCTTCTGGGAAGCGGAATACACCGATGTTTTCGTTGTACCAATCTTCGTTATCAGCCTTGATACCAGCTACTTGCCATGAGCCGTGAAGCATCATTGCTGCAGAACCATCATAGAGAAGTGCTCTATCCTGGTTGTCATCAGCTGTAAGTGAGTTAACACCATCTGGGAAGTATCCCTTCTTAACCCAATCCTGAATCTTCTCGCCTGCATAGATGAATGCATCGCTTGTGAATGAGCCGCCATTTTCCTGTGTATAAGCTGCATTAAATTCATCGTTGCCTGAGTGACGAGCAACTAAATACATGTAGTACATAGAGCCTGTCCACTTAGAAGCATTTGCAAGTGCAAATGGAGTGATTCCTTCTTTTTTGAGCTTTGCACAAACATCTTCAAGCTCGTCGATAGTCTTAGGAACTTCAAGACCTTTCTCTTTGAATAATGTCTTGTTATAGAAAATATCACAACCTGAAAGTCCACCAAATGGAATTGCAAGCATCTTGCCATCATATGTTGACTGAGCAACTGCTGCATCTACAAAATCAGGGTGATCATATTTTGCATACATATCTGTGATGTCGTTGGCAAAACCTGAATTGTAGTATTCTGCCATAGGACCACCACCCCAGTGGATATACATGTTAGGCGCTTGTTTAGAGCTCATTGCTACAACAAGCTGCTGTTTATAATTGTCGTTTTGTTGATGAACCTGGTTAACTTTGATGTTAGGATAATCAGCCATGAATCTTTGCACTGCACCTTCCTGCGCACTCTTTGCAGGCTCCTCTGTAGCGATGTCCCAAAGAGTGATTTCCATTGGTTCAGTTGTAAGCTCTGGAAGATTTTTGCCCTCCGTCTGCTTTGGTGCTGAAGGATCTTTGGCTGGAGTTGATGAAGATGATGATGAATTACCACCACATCCGATCATCGTCGTTGCAGCAAGAACAGCTGCTAAGAAAGAAGTTAAAACCTTTTTGTTCATACCTTACCCTCCTATTTTGATAACCTTTTATTTTCAGAATTGAATCTGAAAACCTTCCCTTTTTTGAAACAACAATTTTGTTTCGTTCTCCTAATAAAAATATTATATCAGTTTGCTTTTATTTGCTTGTGCAAAATTGCTATCTACCATACCAAAATTGCTATTTTACATGTGCAGATTGTTTGAGATTCATTTCTCAATCCGATCAAAAATGCATCAAAATGCTGTGTTTAGCGTCCTGTAATAGACTATATATGTTATAATGTCATAAATATATCGACTATAAATGCATGTCATCTGCATCAATCAGCAGATTTCATATTAATATCAAATAAGATAAATATTGCGATTTTAGGGATATTTATTATCAATATTAGTTTGGGTTATTGGGAATTTTAAGGTATGTATAGGAGTTTTTACGATATGAAGAGTCAGTATGCAAGCACCAAAGAAAATGTGCAACACAAAATCAATACTAGTTTACGGATGTTTATCAATCGATTACATGGCAATTTTCCAGCGCACTGGCATACAGATATTGAGATAATTTGGCCTACAGAAGCACCCTACAAGGTAATCTGCGCCAATCAAACTTACAACGTGGAGGTAGGCGACATTCTATTGATTTGCCCGGCAGTCCTTCACGAGATTTACTCTCTTTCACCTGGAGCAAGAGTCTACATTCAAGCAGATTTTTCCGGAATTAACAATTTAAGCGAGTTAGACAAAGCCTTTAGATTGATGGCGCCTGCTCTTCATATAAAGAAAAAGACATGCCCACCAGAGATTTACGAGTATCTTTGCAATTGCATCGACATGATAATGAAACTATATTTCGGCTCCGCCCCTTCAGGTAATATGAACGGGCAAGAGCTTGACGAAAGTGTTATAACCTTCACCGAGCTTGCACCTTACGATGAGATTGAAATATATTCTATTCTCATGCAATTTATTGCCTTTTGCGGAAAAAACCTTAGCACTTTCCGTGAAATAGATTCTGTTAATGATTCAAATACATTAAAGAATAATAACTCTCTAAACAGCGTCTGCAATTATATCTCGGAGCACTTTACAGAGGATATCTCCCTGGAGCAAATTGCTGATTATGCTGGATTTAGCAAATATCACTTTGAAAGAATTTTTAGCGAATATACTGGCGTAACCTTTTATCAATATCTACTTCAAATGCGAATCAACTACGCCAAGACTCTTCTTTCAAATCCCGAGCTATCTGTAACTGATATATCCTATCAGGCAGGCTTTGCGAGCTCAACGGCATTTACTAGAGCCTTTAAAAAAGTCACCGGCTATCCACCATCTCAATTCAGAGTGCTGAACGAGGAAAAATATCCTCTCAGCGCCAATCCGCATTTTGCCAATTACAAGCATTAAAGTAGTTCACAAACAGCATCAAATCTACCACTATCTGTCGCTTGTTTATTGGGACAAATTTTACACCATAAGCGTTGTATGATATCCTTAGTCAAATACATTACATAATTACAATTATGTGTTCCTGATTTACAATTTTTACAAACAGATAGGAGACTCAAATGAAAAAATCAATTTCACTAATCGCATCAATTGCTATAGGTTTTTCACTATTAGGATGCTCCTCACAGAACGCTAAAACGGAGGATGCCAAGGCAAGCGCTCAGGAAACATCTGATAAGGATGAAGCTTCCACTTCCGAGAAAGATCAAGCAAACGAAACTACTAACTCAGAAAATGAAAACTCCGACACTAGCACAACAAGTACTGCAAGTACACCGGATGAACATTTGATAGCTTATGTAGAGGGAAAAGAAGCTGATTCTACTGGAAGTTTTTTTTCATCAGAAGATAAATTTACCGAAAGGAACATAATAGAGTACGCTCTATTTGATTTGAATAACGATGGCCAAAATGAATTACTTATGCGCGAATATACCCCACCTCTACCTGGCCATAAAGATTTCTTTTCTGCTTACCAGTATAAAGACAGCAAAGTAGAACCTCTTCATTTTGAATATGCTACATTTGATTCTTGTTCATATATAAATACAAAAAATCAATATGCTGGAGGCGACACCTCTCACGCTAATAGGGAAACATATTTTGTGTCAGAACTTGATGAAAATGGTGATTCCTCTGTCGTCATATTCTTTGGCTACTTTTGGAACGACAATCCAGAGGAAGTGCCCGACTGCTATTATATGTGGGAAAACCCTACTAAAGAATTGTTTTCCGAAGACTTTCACCTTGAAAAAGATTGCAAAAAAATCAGCAAGGAAGAATTTAAGAAGCTTGAGAAAGAATACCTAGAGGAAAACACAAACATAGAATGGAAACAACTTGACTAAGCTTTTAATTTTAATAGTTAATTCGTATATACGAATATCATGAAAGGAGATAATTTTTATGAAAAAGAAAATGTTGATTGCCACTATGGCTTGCGTAATGTTATTTGTGGGATGTAGTTCTAATGATGCAAAAGATTCAAATGATGCATCCACAACAACAGAAGTTACTTCTAATGAACAGACAGATGATGCTAGTGATATTGTCGAAGAACAAGTTGACACCACCAACGATGTTGATACTGAGGCAACTTCATCTAATGTAGATTTGAAAGATTATTCAGATCAGCTGATTGAAGAATACGGCGGAAAGCTTGAAGATAATCTTGCCTCTGCACTTAATACCTCTGTAGAGGTTGTTGACGATGAGTTTTCTACAGATGTCACTTTGTGCAGTGGCGCGATTGAAATTATCGGAAGCGACAACGGAACAGGATTTTTTATAGAGCAAACTAAAAAGATTGATGGATTCTCTATCTACGGTGTGAGCATTGGTATGTCTAAAGATGATGCTGTAAAAGCACTTGAGGAACAGGGTCTTAAAGAAGATTCTGGCGACACCACATACTATGCTATTGACGCAGATGACTTCTACATCACATTTGAAACCGAAGGTGATACGGTCAGTGAAATTAAATTTACAAAATGCTATGATGCTGGTGAATAAATAACCTGGGATATATTCTGTTAGATTTAGCTTTGCAAGAAAGAGTTTTGCTACGCAAAACTCCAGCAGTGCGAGGCGACATTTGCTGTAAGCAAATAACTAATTTCCCGATTTTCTAGCTTGACGTAGCAAATCGGGAACCCGACATGCCATCA
>JAEEGJ010008750.1_pt1 | contig 27687 bp, 17 predicted proteins | sample 8958761 | NCBI WGS metagenome assembly JAEEGJ01 (sample SAMN16246546, study PRJNA631951) | gut metagenome | biome: gut microbiome; feature: rumen; material: RS-attached | host: Bos | place: Iran: Karaj | collected 2018-10 | reverse complement strand
GAGGACGGCCTTGGTGTAGTAGGCGTCAGCCGGAACGTCCTTGAAGGGGTTGTTGGTGCTGGTCGGCTCCTGGCAGCCCTTGGCCCGCCAGAGGAAGGTCACAACCTGCTCGCGGGTGCAGGTCTTCGCGGGGCTGAACTTGGTCTTGCCGGTGCCGGAGGCAACGCCGTTCTGATAAGCCCAGGATACGGCGTCGTTGAAGTAATCGTCCGCCGTCACGTCCAGGAAGGGATTGGAGGCCGGGACCGTTTTTTGACCCAGGTCCATTTCAATCAGACTGTCCACGGTTTCGAACTCGATGGCGCCGGTTTCCGCCTGATAGGTCTTGGTTCCGTTTTTCAGCGCGTCCAGCAGGTCCGGAACGGCGGAAACGTCCAGGATATCCAGTTGGTTGCCAAAACAGGCCAGGAACCAGAGCTCCTGATTCCTGCCCAGATCCAGGGCCGTCAGCCGGTTGCCGAAGCAGCTCAGACCGTTCAGCACCGTGTTTTTGCTCACGTCCAGCGACGTCAGCTGGTTGCTGTAGCAGTTCAGACCCCTAAGCGCAGTGTTCTTGCTCAGATCCAGCGCCGTCAGCCGGTTTTCGCCGCAGTTCAGGGACATCAATGCGGTGTTCCGGCTCACGTTCAAGCTCGTCAGTTGGTTGCCGTCGCAGCTCAGGTCCACCAGCTTCGTGTTCTTGCTCACGTCCAGGGCCGTCAGTTGGTTTCTGCCGCAGGACAGCCACTGCAGCGCCGTGTTCCGGCTCACGTCCAGGGCCGTCAGCCGGTTCTCGGTGCAGTACAGATTTGTCAGTGCCGTGTTCCGGCTCACGTCCAGGGCCGTCAGCTGGTTTTCTTCGCAGTACAGACTCTCCAGCGCCGTGCATCCGCTCACGTTTAGAGAGGTCAGTTGGTTTTCGTAGCAAGTCAGATCCGTCAGCCGCGTATTCCTGCTCGCGTCCAGCGTCGTCAGCTGGTTGCCGGAGCAATGCAGATAATCAAGCACCGGGTTTTGGCTCACGTCCAGGGCCGTCAGTTGGTTGTAATCGCAGTCCAGCAGGGTCAGCTGGGTGAAATACGCAATCCCCTTCAGGGAAGCGATATCACGGGAAGAGCAGTAGATCTCGGCGGCGTCCGCAATTTCATCCTGGCTCAGGACGCCGTCGCTGTTTTGGTCCAGCTCCTCGCTGATGAAGGCCCGGAAATTCTGATCGGGGAAGTTGGTTTCGTTGATGGCCACTTCTCCCGCTGCCGCGGCTGTCGGTGCTGCGGGCAGCAGGCACAGCAGAAGGGCCAGGGACAGACAGAGGCTGATCATTCTCTTTTTCATTTTCCGAATCTCCTTTCTAAAATTATGTCAATATAAAAACGCTGTGCTGCATAATTATTTTACCAGAGGCGGGAAGAAAAAGCAATACTGAAAGATAAGGTAATACTGAAATGAATGCAGCAGCCCAATCCGCGGCGAAAGGCAGCCGTTCAGCCGCAGGGGCGCACAGCGTACACGCGCCTCAAGATGAAACGGAAATCCCCGGCTGACAGTTCAAAGGACTGCCAGCCGGGGAACGATTTTACGAATCAGGTCATCCGGTCCGTTATTCCGTGCCCACCACGTCGCGGTAGAGGAAGGTCACGACCTGGCCTCGGGTACAGGTTTTGGCCGGGGAGAACTTGGTCTTGGAGGTACCCTTGGTGATGCCCTTTTCCACCGCCCAGAGGATGGCTTTGTAGGCGTAGCTTTCCTCGCTCACGTCGGTGAAGGGATTGACGGTGCTCTCGGGCTCCGGCTTGCCCTCGGCCCGCCAGAGGAAGGTCACCACCTGTTCCCGGGTGCAGGGGGAACCGACCCCGAACTTCGTTTTGCTCTTGCCGGTGGTGATGCCCTGCTCCACCGCCCAGAGGACGGCCTTGGCGTAATAGGCGTCGGCGGGCACGTCCGTGAAGGGAATGACGGTGGTTTCCGGCTCCTGACAGCCCTTGGCCCGCCAGAGGAAGGTCACGACCTGCTCGCGGGTGCAGGTCTTCGCGGGGCTGAACTTGGTCTTGCTCGTGCCGGACGTGATCTGCGGATCGTGGCCGACGGCCCACATGACCGCGTCAAAGAACCAATCGCTCTCCTTTACGTCCGCGAAGGGGTTCATCGTGTAATTCCGGGAGCAGGCGTACCAGGTGGAGACGTTGGCCTGGCTCCACGCTTTCGCGGGCTCGCCGTTGATATAGACCTCGGTGTTCTCGGTCAGACAGGCGCCGTCTTTGGCCCGGAAGGACAGCTCGGCAAAGAACTTCCTGCCCGCCAGGAAGGGCAGCGGCACGCCGCTGATACCCCATTCATTGTACCACGCGTCCTTAACCAGGTCCACGGGGGCGCCGTTGGTGATCGCTGCCCCGGTCACGTCGGTAAAGAAGCCGAATTCGTCGCCGGGCGCGGGGATCGGCAGGGTGACGTCGATCCGCTTTACCTCGGTCTCGGTGAAGACGGCCCGCCAGCGCTCGACGTGACCGCTCAGCGTGAAGGAATAGACCGGGTCGCTGCTCAGCAGGGTGTTGCCGTCGTACCAGCCGACGAAGGTGCAGTTCGGATCCGGGAACGCGGTCAGGGTATAGTCTCCGGCACGGACGAAGGCGAAGTCGCACAGCCCGGTCAGGCCGTATTCACCGGAGAAGAGGAACAATCCCGGGCCATCCGCCGAGACGGTGAACTGATAGGCGTCCATGACCTTCACTGCCAGAACGACGCGAAGCGTGGTCTGGTCGTCGAGGATCATCCTCTTGACCTCCGCGCCGGTGACCTCCGTTGCCAGGGAGGCGGCGTCTCTGATCGTCACGCCGCCCACGGCGTGGACCGTGACCTCGGTATAGAGAGTCATGCCGGGTCGGAAGCCGCCGCCCCAGACGACGTCCATGTCGCCGACCTTGTCAAGGCTGTCCCACCAATCGCCGGTCTCCAGCGTGAGGCCGGTGTTCAGGCAGGTGATTTCCGGGGCCATAGACATGCTCGCGCCGGGAACAGGCGTATCCACGGCAAGCATCAGCGTCTGCAGCCTGACGCCTCTCGGGGGGATCGTTACCTTGATATGCAGATCAATATAGCTGCTGCTCCTTTCCTCCCGGAGGATCGTCGCGCCGTGGAGATTCACGGACGTATGATCCAGGAAGCTGGAGTGCGTTCCGGCTCCGACGAAAATTTCCGCATAGTAGGTACCGCCGGGGATCAGCGAGGCGGCGAAGGAATTGTGCTGTTCGGTCGTGAACCAGCCCGCGGTATCGAAGGTAACGTCGTCGTATCTGTCCGCACGGATCGAAACGTCGTAGACGTCACCGCCTGCCGCCGGCGCGTCCAGCCAGAGGTCCAGGGTATCAATGGTGTCCAGCCAGATGGCATAGAGGGTGACATCCTCGTAGATGGCCTCGTAGAAGGCAAACCTGTTTTCTCTGTCGCCTCTGCGGTCGGTGCTCCAGTGCCAGTGGACCTTGCCGTCCGTGTCCGGCATCTTCAGATCGTCGAGGGAATCGACCACGTCCCAGAGGCAGCCGCCCACGGGCAGCCGGATCGGGTCCGGGGCCGTGCCGTGGCCGTTGGCGTCGAAGGTGACGGTGACGTACTCCTTCTCCACTTCCTCGTAGATCTTCGTCATCGTCAGGCCGTAGTCGGTGACCTCGAGCGCCAGAGGCTCGCCGTTGAGGGTGGCGTGGACGTAGTCGGCGAAGTCGTACCCGCTCTTCGGTGCGACCGTGATCGACACGGCGTACTCCTCCCCCGCCTCGAATTCGCCCGTCCAGGGGGCCCAGGTGATGTCCCTGACGTCATAGCGGAAGTCGGTCGAGCCGTCCGCGAGCCAGCGCTCGGCGACCTCGTCCGGCATGCCTCCGGGCACGGGCACGTCGAGCCGGAGATGGACGTCGCGGACCTCCGCCTTCTCGCCGAGGCTGCGGTTGGGGATGTAGGTGACCATGACCGTCCCGTCGCTCTGCTTTGCGAACCAGGCGCTCATACCGTTGACCGAGGCGACGCCGGTGTCGGTGGCGGTGATTCCGGACTTCGGCGCGACCTTGAAGGTCATCGCGTACTCCCTGCCCTCGGAGAAGGTCTGGGAGGTCATTTTGACCCAGGCCTCGTCGGTGATGTCATACCAGGTCATGCTGCCCGCGACCATCGTGTAGTTGGCAAAGGAGGGGAAGCTGATCCAGCCCTCGCGCAGATCCGCCGCGGTGCCGCCGGGGACCGGCATGGGGACGTTGATCGCCGTGACCTTGCTCAGGAGCTCGTCGGGCTCCTGGCAGTAGACCGTGATATCGTCGAGCCACAGGCTGCCGCTGTCAGGCGTGCAGCTTCGAAAGATGAACCGGACCGTCATGCCGGCGTAGGCCGTCAGATCGATCTGACGGTAGCCGGCCCAGCCGTCGGACTGGATGAAGTTGAGGTCCGCCCGCTCGCCGAGGACCGTATAGAGGTTGGCTGCCGTCAGCTCCTCCTCACCGGTGTAGACGTAGATCTCGTACTTTGAGGAATAGGACCCCGCCGCGACGGTGCCGCCGGCCCGGTAATAGAGGGTATATTCATACCCGCTGCCAAGGGAGACGGGCGGCGAGATCAGGTAGTCGTCGGAGAATTCCGGCTCCACGCTCAGCATCCCGAGCGGCTCAGCCGAGCGGACGGAGCAGCCGCCGCTGTTCTCGGTGCGGGTGTTGAAGCCCTGGCCGTCGCCGTTGGCGTCGATGACCTGCCAGCTCCAGAAGTTGGTGACGTCGTTGAATTCCTCGCGCCAGACCTGCCAGGCCCCGCCGCCGCCGGCGTTCGCCGTCATGGGCAGCAGGCCGAGGACAAGCACCAGGGCCAGGAGCAGAGAAAGAAGTCTGCGTGTGTGTTTCATGATCCATCTCTCCTTATTGATACTTTCAGGGGATACGGTTTATTCGGCGCCTACCACGTCGCGGTAGAGGAAGGTCACGACCTGGCCTCTGGTGCAGGTATTCGTCGGGGAGAATTTGGTCTTCGAGGTTCCCTTGGTGATGCCGTTTTCCACGGCCCAGAGGACTGCCTTGTAGAAATAGTCGGTCTCGCTGACGTCCTTGAAGGGATTCGCGGCGGAAGTCGGCTCCGGCTCGCCCTCGGCGCGCCAGAGGAAGGTCACGACCTGTCCGCGCGTGCAGGGATCGCCGACGCCGAATTTCGTCCTGCTCTTGCCGTTCGTGATCCCATTCTCAACCGCCCAGAGGACTGCCTTGGTGTAGTAGGCGTCAGCCGGAACGTCCTTGAACGGATTCTGGGTGTTCTTCGGCTCCTCGCAGCCCTTGGCCCGCCAGAGGAAGGTCACGACCTGCTCGCGCGTGCAGGTGTTGTTCGGGCTGAACTTGGTCTTGCTCGTGCCGGCGGTGATCTGCGGATCGTGGTAGAACGCCCAGAGGACCGCGTCGTAGAAGAAGTCGCCTTCCTTCACGTCCACGAAGGGGTTGACCAGACCGGTCGCCGGGATGGTTTCCGTCTTCGTATCGGTGTAGGTCACGCCGTCAAATTCGACGGCGGCAGTGTAGGTGCGGACGCCGTCCTCGGTCATGGTCGGGGCGGTCGTCACCTCTGCGGTCACAACTGCGTCCTTGGTCTCGACGTGCGTCAGGTCCTTGGCGCAGATGCGGGTCGCGGTCGCGCTTTCATAGCCATTCCAGGTGAAGGCGGGCTCGCTCCAGCCGTGACCGGTCGCGGGGATCTCATAGGTCCGGACGTCGGTGTATTCCCGTTCCCGGAAGGTCACTTTTGCGGTGTTCTCACGCAGGCCGGGGGTCTCGCAGCCGGGCTCGGCCTTGACGACGGAGCTGATCTCCGCGTCCAGCGTTTGCCGGATGGACGCGTCCTCGTTCGCCGTGAAGGTTGCCGTGGCTGCGCTCCCGTCCTCCGCCCATTCCCAGGTCGGCTCGCCCCAGGTGTAGCCGGTGGCGGGAATGGTCTCCGTTTTCGTGTCCGTGTAGGTCACGCCGTCAAATACGACGGAGGCGGTGTAGGTCCGGACGCCGTTCGTGGTCGGGGTCGGCTCTTGCGTTACCTCGCTCGTGACGGCGGCAGCCTTCGTTTCGGTATGGCTTGCGTCACGCTCGCAGGTCCGAGTCGCCTTGGCGCTTTCATAGCCGTTCCAGGTGAAGACGGGCTCGCTCCAGGCGTGGCCCAGAGCAGGGATCACAGTCTCAGAGGCGGTGATCTCGTGCGCGGCGGCCGCGTCAGAGAAGAGCTTGCCGCAGATGGAGCAGACCCAGTATTCGATGCTGCCGTCCCCGGTGCAGGTGGGCGCGACAGGCGCGTGGCGGGTCAGCGCATGCTCGTGCGGGGGTTCAACGGGCATCGTGGAGTACCAGGTGGTGCCGGAGACGGTCTCCTTCCACAGGTGGATGCTCGTGTTGCGGACGCCGTTGGCCCAGAAATAGTTGGTGTAGATGGTGTAGTTCAGATAGGGCTGACTGCTCTGGTTGGCGTTGTGGACGATCGTGCCAGACGTTTGCGGGTAGGAGGTCAGGTCCCAGATACAGGTGGAAGGGTAGAAATCGGCAAAGACGCAGAGCGAACCGCCGCTGATGCCGACGAAGGTGTCCTTGGAGACGCTGCGGATGGAGTAGCCGCCGTCCTGCGGCGCAACCTCGAAGATATAGTTGTCCTTCACCTTGGACAGGGTCGTTCCGTTCAGCTCCATGCCGGTGGATGCAAAGGCCGTGCTGTTGGATTTGTTCTCAATCACAGCGCTGGTGGAGGTGTTCACGCCGGTGAAGGCGTAGAGGCTCCTGGTCTTGAGGTAGGTGATCGCGTATCTGCCGGTCCAGTCGCCGGGGTCCTCAGTGACCAGCTCAAAGACGGGCTCCGCGCCGCCGGTATCCAGACGGCTGTAGACCGCGTAGTAGGTCGTGTCCGCCACGGGGTTGACCGTTGCGCCGGGCACGAAGAGGGTCGGCGCTTCGTCGGTCTCGGCCACGGTCTGCTCGGACCAGCCCTCAAAGCTCCAGCCTTCAAATTCCGTTGCCGTCGTGGGCAGGGTCAGCGCCTCGGCGGACTGGCTGGAGACCGTGCCGATGACCGCGCCGCTGGCAACGAAGGTGACGGTGATCGGCTGCTTTTGCGCAAAGAGGATGCGGACCGTGCAGTCGGAATTCGCCTGGACGGTAAAGAAATTGCCGTTCTGCGTCACGGAGGCCGAACCGCTGACGACCTCGTAACCCGCGGTGTAATAGCCCTCGGCGGGGGTCGCGGTGATCACGTTGCCGGTCAGGCTGACCGTGCCCCATGCCTCGTTGTTGGATTCCGCCGTGATGTCGTAAAGCAGCTCCACGGGCTGAACGATGGTCTGGTTGGCGGCGTAGTCGCCCGCCAGAACGCGGCAGGAGGCGGCGTCAAGACCGAGACCTGCAAGCTCAAAGGTGTAATCCACGACCTCGTTTTTGGCGTTCTGCTCCGGTACCGTGCCGAGATGGACGGTCTTGCCGGTGGCGTCGGTGACGGCCAGCCAGGCCAGATAGCAGTTGTCCTGCGCGCGCACGGTCACGGTGGAGCCCTTCCTGACCGCAGTCAGAATGACCGGCGCGGTGTTGTCAATATAGAAGTCATAGCCGATCATCGCGCCGCGCCCCAGCACGTTCTGCATCAGAAGCGTCCGGAAGGAGGCGTCGGTCAGCGTGCCGGCGTTCGGGGCGGTGAGGTCGGAATTGAGCTTCATCGCGTAGTATTCGGGGATCGCGTAGTAGCCGTCGCGGATGCGCTCGCCCTCGGCGCCGTAATCGGAGACCTGCGCGCCGGGGGAGTAGGACCTGGGGGAAGTGCACTGCCAGGCGGAGGCGCTCTGGCTGTAGTACATGCCGCTCGTATTCGTGGTGGAAACGGAGGCGTTCCTGACGCCCGTGACGGCTCCGGTCTCGTCGATCGTGCTGACTGCATAGCCGGTTGAACCGGCGGAACGGATCAGATTGTACTTGATCTGCGTGATGGTGTCGGTGGAGCGAAGCGCCAGCTTTTCAGCAGGGAAGGGGCGCTCCGTTGTGTAGGGATTGCCGGTCACGTACGCCGTGGTCCCGTCGCGGCGATAGGTCACGTAGTTCGTCTCGGTCTCGCCGGAGTAGGGGACCTTGCCCGATCCGTAGACGTTCTTGTCCACGTAGGAGGTGTTGTCGAACATGGAGGGGTCGGTCCAGGAGCCGTAGAAGCCCAGAATGGGGATGGAGTGCTGAACGTCCAGCTTCTCGCCGTCGGAGGAGACGGCGCTGCTCTCGACGAAGGTGTAGCCCTCAAGATAAGCGCCGGCAGGGTAGCGGGCGTCAAATTCCGTCATGTCCTCCGGCACGGTGATCGTGACTTGGACGGTTCTGGCGGAGCCGGCGGGAACCGTTACGGAGGTCACGTTCTTGCCGGCCACGGTGTAGGTCACGGGCCAGTCGAGATCCGCCGTGGAGCGGGACATCATCGGATATTCGCCGGATTCGTCGCGTGCCTGGGTGAACAGATCGGTGCGCAGGGCGTAGGTCTGAGCCCGGTTTGCCAGATTGTTCAGCTCGAAGGAGTAGGTCCAGCCGCCGGAGCGCGCGGGCAGGTCGCCAAGCTCCGCCTTGACCTTGCCGTCTTCGCCGGAGATCGTGGCATCCGCGCCCATAAAGACCACCGTAGAGGCATGGATCGCCCGGTGCACGTTGGCAAGGCCCGCGCCGACCTGAATGGTGGGGTAGTAGGGGCCGGTCTCGGAGCCGACGTGCATCGGCACGGCGGTGGACATCAGAAGGCTCTGGGCGATCTGACGGGTGGTATGACCGGGGAGGGAAACGTTATTCTCCCGCAGATACTGGCCGAGGGTCGCGGTCAGACCCGCAACGTGCGGGGCGGCCATGGAGGTGCCGGACATGATCTCATACTGATCGGCGCCGCCCACGGTGGCGTAGGAGGTGTCCAAATGCGTGCCGTTCAGAGAATAGATCTCGCCGCCGGGGGCGGTGATCTCGGGCTTCATGAGCAGAGAGCCGGGCACGCCCCAGGAGGAAAAATCGCTCATCTCGGTGTTGTCGGCGGCGAGGGCGCTGATCATTTCTGCGGTCACGGTCACCGTGCCGGTATAATAGGGGACGGAGCCTGCACTGTGGGCGGCGGAGGCGGCCTTGATCGCGTTTGCGTCGTCCAGCGTGATGGAGACCATTGGGAAGGTGCCGGTGTAGGAGCCCAAAGACATGTTGACGGTTCCCGCCGTGTTGTTGGCGACGATCAGGGCCTTGGGATTGTAGGAGATCAGATTGTTGCCCTTTTCAAAGAAGGAGATGTCGCCTCGGTTGCAGAGGACGACCTTCCCGGCCAGACCGACAGCGGCGTCAACGGCGGCGTAATCCTCTGCGCTGCCCGGGGCGTCCACGTAAACGTATTCGTAGCTGCCTGCGATTGTGGTCAGCTTCGCGCCGCTGGAGTCGGTCTCGTTATAGAAAACCGTCTGGCTGTCGTTGAAGGTCATCGGGGTGCCGGTCAGACCGGTGTTGTCGGCGGAGGCCACGCACAGACTGTTGACGTAGGTGCCGGGGCTGCCGCCGGTGTGCATGTAGACGTCCTCGATATAGAGCTCCTGCTGATCGTTCGTCAGCATATAGGCGAAGTCGTAGGCGTTGCCCGCGGAGATGGAAACCACCGTTTTGGGGTTTATCACGGGGTCGGAGAGCTTGTTCAGGGTAGCCTGGTAGGAGGCGGAGTAGGTGAAGCCCTGGATCGAGCTGCCGAGGGAGAGGTTCACCGCGTCGCAGCCGAGAACGATGGCGTCCTCGATGGCGACCATGTAGTCGGAATCGTAAGCGCCGCCGCTTGCGCCGAAGACCTTCATAATGAAGAGCTGCGCGTCGGGAGCCATGCCGACGGCGTGAACGGTTTCCGCTGCGTCCGCGTAGGCGTCGCCGTCCTTGACGAAGCGGTTGGCTGCCGCAATACCCGCCACGTGCGAGCCGTGCTCGCCCTGGGTGTCGCTCAGATGGTTGATTCTGGTGTTTGAGTCCACGTAGTTGTAGCCGAAGGGGATCTTCTCGTTGAGGTAGGTCGCGCCGGAGCCGTTGAGCTGATCCTTGACCGCGCTGAGCTCGGCAGCGGTAAAGAGGCTGACGCTCTTTCCGGTCTGCTCAATGGCGTAGCGGAAGGCGTCCGCATCCATGGACCGGTGGGTCGTGTCCAGACCGGTGTCGATGATGGCGATGCGGGAGCCCGCGCCGGTGTAGCCTTCGGCCCAGGCGCTTTGCGCCCCGACCATGTATTCAGAGGTGTTGGCGGTGTTCGGGCTGTCGCCGTCTTCGCGCTCTGCCGGAACGGGCGCGTCGTAGCGGTTTTCCGGGAAAACGTTTTTGACGCCGGGAATGGACTTGATCTTCGCAATGTCGCCGCAGCGGACGTTCGCGGAGATCGCGTTCATCGCAAGGGTAATGTTCCACTTGACGTCCAGCGCGGCGCCGGTGGCTGCCTCGATCCTGGCGGTCAGGGCGTCCTGGCTGCTGCGCAGGCTCCTCCGGTAGGAAACCGCCTCGGCGTTTTCGGCGACGCGATCCGTGCTGTAGCCTGCGTCGAGAGTGGAGGCCCGGTCAAGCTCGATCGTCACGCGGACGAGCTCATCCGGGGCGTGTTCTTCCGGATCCGTCTGCACTTCGGGAACGTGTGCTTCGGCGGCCTTGTCTGTTTGTGGGCTCGCATACGCGGGAGCCGCAACAGAAAAAACCGTCGTCAGCGTCAGCAGCAGACAGATCAGCCGTAGGTGCGCTTTGCGGTTCATCATAATGCTTTCTCCTTGTGTGTTTGTCGTCCGGAAGGCGCTCGACGCGCCGGGCCGGCTTGGCCCTTATTATGGCATAATTCCGCAAGAAAATCAATATCAAGATCGGATTTCTGCAGCTTCTGCTGCCGCCCGGATCAGAATAAACGGAACCGGACCCCGGCGCTGGTTTTTTCAGCGCCGGGGTCCGGCAATGCGTCTGCCGCGATCATCCGAGGCGTCTGCCGCAGATGAAACGGGAGGAATAATAGGTCTCGCTGAGGCTGGAGATCACAACGCCGACGCGGGAGTTGGCGGCGTGGATGAACTGACCGTTGCCGATGTACATGCCCGCGTGGGTGGCGCGGACGGAGGAGGTGTAGGTACGCTCGAACAGGACGATGTCGCCGGGCTTGAGATCGGCGCGGCTGACGTAGGTGCCGTAGCTGAGCTGATCGTTGGCGGAGCGTCCGATCCGGATGCCGAAGTGCTTGGCGACGTACCAGGTCAGACCGGAGCAGTCAAAGCCTGTGGAGGGGTCCTTGCCGCCCCAAACGTAGCGGTAGCCCAGGAAGTTCTTCGCGTAGGCGACCATCTGCTCGCCCAGGGTAGAAGCGGCGGCGGAGCTGCTGGAGGAGCTGTTCGCGGAGGAGCTGCTCGAAGAAGCGCTGCTGCTCGAAGAAGCGCTGCTGCTCGCGGAGGAGCTGCTGCTCGTGGAAGTGCTGCTGCTCGCGGAAGTGCTGCTGCTTGCAGCGGTCGTGCTGCTCTTGGCGGAGGTGCTTGCCTCATGGTAAGTGTTGCCGGGGCTGCCGTAGTTGTCGTAGGGCTTCTCCAGCAGGGTCAGAAGGTCGCTGCGAACGTAGCCGGTCTGGCCCTCGTAGGTGACCTTATACCACTCGCAGTTGAAGCCGATGATGAAGCAGACGTCACCCTTCGGCGCCTGATCCACGATGGCGGTATCGGTGCCGGGACCCTTGCGGATGTTGGTGACGGCGTCAAAGCTGGCGTAGCCGAGGCGTACGTTCTTCCGCTCGCGGAGATCGAGGTAGTCCTTGTGCATATAACCGATCTCCAGATTGCAGTTGACCAGATACCAGTCGTCAACTTCCCGGATGATCACAACGGCGTCGCCGTAATAGGCCTTGCCGATCACTTCGCTGTCGGTGTTGGGCTTCGCCCGCAGACGCAGGCAAGAGGTGGTAACGATGCCGATTCCGGTTTTCAGCTCCGTTGCCATGGCGGGGATCGCCATGCCGGCCAGGATGGAAAGGGCCAGGATCAAACAGAGCATTCCCTTGCAGATTCGTTTCATAAGTACCCTCGCTTTCAGAATTACTTGGAAGACAGAGCGCGGTCGAGCCAAACGGCGCCGACGTCAAGCGCGGTGTAGAAGCCTTCCTTCTCGGTTTTCTTTACGATCCGGTCTCTGGGACGGGCGGTCTGGTCGGTCAGCTGGAGCTGAACGGAGACCTTCGTCGCGAGCTTGAGATCGCTGAAATCCTTCGACTCGAGAACCTGGAGGATTACGATGTGCGAATCCGCCATGGAGCCGTAATAACAAATGTTGTCCTTGCGCATCAAGGGATGGCCCTTGTACATGAGACCCTCTTGGTCAGCCATAAGAGCACCTCCTAACTTAATGTAACCAAATTGTAACTCATTGTGATGGATTTGTCAAGTATTAAGTTTCGAAAATGACAATTTCTTGCCGAATTCTTAACAAAAGAACACAATTTGGTCCGAATGCCGGGGATAATCAGGCTTCTGAAAGCGAGGATAAATATGAAATTGTTACAGGGAAGGGCAAGCTCTGCCCCTTCCGGACAAATCGGGGCCGGCCCTTGCGAGCCAGCCCCGATTGGCCCCCGACGAAGCGGGAACGCTCAGTCGAACAGATAGTGGCGCACGATCTCCTGCAGGACGTCGTCGCGGTCCAGACGGCAGATCATGGCGCGGGCGTTGTTGTGGTTGGTAATGTAGGTCGGGTCCTCGGAAAGGAGATAGCCCACGATCTGATTGATGGGGTTATAACCCTTCTCGGTCAGAGAGGTGTAGACGGACGTCAGAATCCGCTTCATTTCCTCGTGATCCTCTGAGGGGACCCTGTACTTGATGGTATGATCTTCCATTGGGAGAACCTCCTTTCGGGGCGGATCGCCCCGCAGCACATTACCGTCATTTTAGCCGATTTCACCGTGATTGTAAAGGGGAATCCGGTAAAATTTTCAAAATTTTTTTATTTTTCCTTCCGGACGAAGAAGAAACCGAAGGTGTTTGGCCCGCAGTGGGTGGAGATCGCGGCGGAGGCCGGGGTTTCGATCAGCTGCTTGCAGCCGGTCTTCTCCCGGACGTAGGCCAGCAGCTCCTCCAGGAACTCGGGATTCTGAATGGTGTGGTTCACGTAAACCAGATCGGTCTCCAGCTCGGGCAGCCTGGAGAGGCGGTCGTCGATGTAGTCGTAGACGCACTTGTTGTAGGGGCCGCGGAACTTCTTGCCGACGTGCATCCCGCCGTCCTCGATCACGATTTCCGGACGCAGGCGCAGGATGTTCGCGCCCAGGGCTGCCACGGTGGAGCAGCGCCCGCCCTTGTGCAGGAATTCCAGGGTTTCGATGATGAAGCTGCCCTCGATCCGCTCGCGGTAGGCCTCCAGATGGGCCGTCAGGGCGGCGGGGTCTTCGATGCCGCAGCGGATGGCCTCCAGGATGATCATGGAGCTGCCGCCGGCCAGGTTCTTGGTGTCCAGGACCCAGACGTTTCCGACGGCCTGAGCTGCGACGCAGGCGTTCTGGTAGCAGCTTGAGATGCCGGAGCTCTTGGCGAAGTGGACGATCGGCAGGCCCTCCGAAGCCAGCGAGCGGAACCATTTTTCATAGTCGTCGGGATTGGCGGCGCTGGTCTGGGCCAGCTTGCCGGTGCGTTTGACGAAGCCGAGCAGGTCCTCCTGCGTGACGTCGGGCCAGTCGGGCAGGGTCTCGTCGCCCATGGTGACGTAGCTGGGGATGATGCGCAGATCGAGCTCGCGGATCATGTCAGCCGGCATATCCAGCGTGCTGTCGGCGGATAAGATGATCGTTTTCATAACTAAACTCCTCGTGATGGTTTTGCTCAGCGGCGGATTGCCCCAAGCTCGCGGTCCAGAGCCGCGAGGATCTTTTCCATGGCGGGCTCAATGTCGCTGTCGGTCAGGGTGCGTTCGTCAGCGCGGAAGACGAGCGAGAAGGCGACGCTCTTCTTGCCGGGCACGATGCCCACGCCGCGGTAGATGTCGAACAGGGAGACGGAGCGCAGCAGCTTCCCGCCGGCCCGTGCGATGCAGGTTTCCAGAGCGCCGACGGTAACCTTTTCGTCGCAGACCACGGCCAGGTCGCGGCTGGTAGCCGGGAACTTGGGCAGGGGCTTGAAGGTCTTGTCGCCGTCCAGCACGGTCAGCAGCTCGGTGAAGTCCAGCTCCGCCGCGTAGACCGCGCCGTCGATCTCATAGGCGGCGGAGACCAGCGGATGAACCTGACCGAACAGACCGATCCGCTTGCCGTCCACCAGCACGGCGGCGCAGCGGCCGGGGTGCCAGCTCGGATCGTCGGTCACGGCCTCGAAGCTGGGCTGCCGGGCGTTGATCGCCTTGAGAATGGCCTCGATCGCGCCCTTGAGCGTGAAGAAGTCGCCTTCGCCGTAGCCGCCCAGCATCAGATGCTTGGGCTCGCAGGGCAGCTCCTCGCCCGCCACGGGGAAGTAGACCTTCGCAATTTCATAGAGCTTGGCGCTCTTGTTGTGGTGGGCGGCGTTGCGGGCCAGAATGTCCAGCATCGAGGGCAGGGCCGTCGTGCGCATCACGGAGGTATCCTCGCCCAGGGGGTTCAGAATGCGGAGCTGATTGCGGCGCGGGTCGTCTGCGGGAACGCGGATCTTGTCCAGCCCCGTCGGGGAGACGAAGGAGTAGGTGATGATCTCGCTGTAGCCCATGGCGCGGGCGGCAGCTCCGGCCAGATTCTCGAGCCGCTGGGCCTCGGAATAGCCGCCGCGGGTGGTCTCGCCGCGCATCAGGGTGGTGGGGATGTCGTTGTAGCCGTAGAAGCGGGCGACCTCCTCGGCCACGTCCGCAGTCCGGCGAAGGTCGGGCCGCCAGGAGGGGACCTGAATCATGCCGTCCGCGACCTCGATCTGCTCGCGGCGCAGATATTCGATCATTTGCGCCTCGGAGATGTCGGTGCCGAGCAGACGGTTGATCTTTTCCGGCTCCAGGGGCAGGACGACGGGCTCGGGGATCTCGTTGAGAATGTCGATCACGCCGTCTACGACCTCGCCCGCGCCGAGCAGCTCAACCAGCTCGCAGGCGCGGTTGACCGCAGGAAGGGTCAGCATCGGGTCGATGTTCTTTTCATATTTGGAGGAAGCGTCCGTGCGCATGCCCAGAGCGAGGGCCGTCTTGCGGATGGAGGTGCCGTCAAAGTTGGCGGACTCAAACACGACGTCCGTGGTGTCGGCAACGATCTCGGAGTTCTCGCCGCCCATGACGCCGGCCAGACCCACGGGGCGGGTCTCGTCGGCAATGACCAGCATTTCGGGCTTCAGGCGGCGCTCCACGCCGTCGAGGGTGGTCAGACTGCGATCCTCACCCGCGCGCCGGACGATGATCTTCCCGCCCTTGACGTAGCGGTAGTCAAAGGCGTGCATCGGCTGACCGTACTCCACCATCACGTAGTTCGTGATATCGACGATGTTGTTGATGGGCCGGATGCCCGCTGCGCGCAGGCGCTGGCGCATCCACTTGGGCGAGGGGGCGACCTTGACGTTCCGGATCATGCGGGCGGAGTAGCGTCTGCACAGATCGGGGTCCGGGGTCTCCACGTCCAGCAGCTCGGTCAGCACGCCCGGGCCGCCGCCTTTGACCACGGGCTCGTGGAGGCGGAGCGGGACGTTGAAGGCCGCTGCGGTCTCGCGGGCCAGACCGATCAGGGAATAGCAGTCGGGACGGTTGTTCGTGATCTCAAACTCAACCACGGAATCGTTCGTTCCCATGACCTCGTTGATGTCCTGCCCGACCTCGGCGCCCTCGTCGTTGAGGATCCAGATGCCGTCGTCGCAGGCGTCGGGGAAGTCGTTCTTGGTCAGACCAAGCTCCTGAATGGAGCAGAGCATGCCGTTGGAGGCCACGCCCCGGAGCTTGCCCTTTGTGATGTGCGTGCCGCCTGCCAGCCAGGAGTTGTGCAGGGCGGCGGGGACCAGGTCGCCCTGGCGGACGTTCTGCGCCCCGGTGACGATCTGGACGGGCTCAGCCTCGCCCACGTCGATCTGGCAGACCCACATATGGTCGGAGTTCTCGTGCCGGACGATGGAGAGGACCCGACCGACCTTGACGTTGCGGATGGTCTCGTCCAGACGGGCGGTGGTTTCCACCTTCTGCCCGGCGATGGTCATGATCTCATCATATTCACGATCCGTGGCCTCAATGTCCACGAATTCCTTGAGCCAATTTCTGGAAATGTTCATTCTCTGTTTCCTCCCTTGTCAGAACTGTTCGAGGAACCGCACGTCGTTCTCGAAGATGAGCCGCAGATCGGAGATCTGGAAGCGGCGCATTGCCATACGCTCCAGACCGATGCCGAAGGCGAAGCCGGAATAGACGTCCGGGTCGATGCCGCAGCCCTCCAGAACCTTCGGGTGAACCATGCCCGCGCCCAGCAGCTCGATCCAGCCCTCGCCCTTGCAGGTGGGGCAGCCGGCGCCGTGGCACTTGAAGCACTGCACGTCCAGCTCGCAGCTCGGCTCGGTGAAGGGGAAGTGGTGGGGACGGAAGCGAACCACGCAATCCTCGCCGTAGAGGGCCTTCACAAAGGCCTCGAGTGTGCCCTTCAGATCCGCCATCGTGATGCCCTTGTCGATGACCAGACCCTCGATCTGATGGAACATCGGGGAGTGCGTGGCGTCCACCTCGTCCTTGCGGAAGACGCGGCCCGGAGCCAGGATGCGGATGGGCGGCTTGCCGATGGCCTCCATTGCGCGGATCTGCATCGGGGAGGTCTGGGTGCGCAGCAGGACGGAGCTGTCCTCCTTCAGATAGAAGGTGTCCGACCAGTCGCGGGCGGGGTGGCCTTCCTCGGTATTCAGCTTGGTGAAGTTGTACTCCGCCAGCTCGACCTCCGGGCCTTCCAGAATCCGGAAGCCCATGCCGATCGCGGCCTCCTTGACCTCGTCCAGGGCGATGTTCATCGGGTGCCGGTGTCCGAGCGTCGGCGCGGTCCCGGGCACGGTGACGTCCACTGCCTCAGCCTCCAGACGGGCCTCCAGGGCGGCGGCGGCAAGCTCTTTTTTGCGCTGCTCCAGCGCTTCCTCGATGCCGGCGCGGACGGAGTTGGCAAGCTGGCCCATGACGGGGCGCTCCTCGGCGGAGAGCTTGCCCATGGTTTTCAGGACGGCGGTGAGCTCGCCCTTCTTGCCCAGGATCTTGATGCGCAGCGACTCCAGATCGGCGGATTCTTTTGCCTGCGCAAGGGCCTCCAGCGCGGAGACCCGGATGCGTTCGAGTTGTTCTTTCATAGGTTGATCTGCTCCTTCGAGTGAATGATAAACAAAAAAACGGCCCTTCTCCCCACGTTCGGGGACGAAAGACCATGCTTCCGCGGTACCACCCGCGATTCGCCGGAGACCCGGCGCGCTTGATCGCCTTAACGCGGCGCATACGGCGGATCCTACGCAGAAGCCGGACGGCTTCGTTCAGACCAGCGGCTCCCGGGAGAAGGCCCGCACGGTTTCCGGCGGATGCTCGCACCGACCGCATCCTCTCTTGCGCCGGAGGAAACCGGGGACAGCCCGATCCTCGCCTGTACCGCCGGGCAAGCCCGGCAATTTACGTCGGAAGCAGTATATCACAGCCGGGCGGGAATTGCAAGTGAAAAAACCGTTTTTTCGGAAAAAAACGGAGCAAGCCGGGCCGCCGCGCCGACAGAACGGCGCGGCGGCCCGGCGGGGCCTTACCGGTCAAGAAGGGGGAAGTCCGCCGGCAGATTCCGGCAGTGCGCCTCGGGGACGGTCTCCTTCAGGCGGTTGATGATCCGGTCCGCCCAGTGCTTTTCAAAGAACTCGCAGCGCAGATAGTCCACGCCGTTATAGTTCGTGTCGTCGAATTCCAGCGCCTGCGCCGGGCAGCCGCCCTGGCACCAGCGGTGATAGGGGCAGGCCATGCACTTCGGATTTGCCCGCTGATGGTCCGCGATCGAGGTACCGACCAGCTCCGCCAGACGGGAATGCTCCAGCGCGTCGCGCAGGTGCATCTTCGTCAGATCGGCGAAGTTCTCCTGCATTCCGTTCATGCCCGCGATGGCAATGCAGGGGGTCAGCTTTCCGTCGCCGTTGAGCAGGAAAGCGTGATAGGTGGAGCTGCATACCGTGTGGGTATTGAAGTCGCAGGGAGGCTTGATCGGAAGCAGATCGTATTCATAGCTGCCGGGGTAGAGCTCTGCGATCCGGTTCAGGGTGACCTTGATGTGCTTGCCGTCGGCATAGTAACAGGGCAGATAGTCCAGATAGGCCTGGAAGATCTCGGCCGGCGAGAGGGTCAGACCCTCGCCGTTTTTCAGCCATTCGCCCACTTCCAGCATCCGGTTGATGATGGCCAGCGACGCGCCGACGTCGGCCAGACGGTTGATCGTCTCGCGCAGGACGCCCACGTTTTTCCGGTGGAGGGTCATGGCGCTGGAGGTGGTGAAGCCGCGGCGGGCCAGCAGCTCGAATTTTCCCATCAGTTGTTTTTCCGCGCCGGGGATGCCGCGCAGCCAGTCGTGCCAGCCCACGCCGTCAAAGCTCATGGCAAAGATCGGCCGAACGCCGCGATCCTCCAGGGCGTCCAGCAGACGATCGTTGACCAGGGAGCCGTTCGTGGCGATCTGCGTGACCGTGATGTCATGCTTGCACAGCTCGTCCACGAGGGTCAGGAAATCCTCGCGTACCAGCGGCTCGCCGCCGGTGAGCGTGACCGCGTGGATTCCGACCTCAGCCATCTCGCGGATGATGCGCAGACATTCAGCCGTGGGCAGCTCGCCGAAGCGGGCGTCCGGCGCGGAGAGGAAGCAGTGGCGGCAGCGGTAGTTGCACCGCCCCGTGATGCTCCACTTGCCCAGCCCGATCAGATGGTTGGGATAGGACCGATACTGCTTTGCCTTCGCCCCGCGCGCACAGCGGGTGATCCAGCCGCGCCGCTCCAAGGCCAGGGCCTCGTCGCGGACGGCCTGGGGCAGCATCGGCAGGTTGAAGTTGACAGCCGCGTTTGCCATGTCCAAAACGGCCTGACGAATCCCGCTGACCGGGTGGAACTTCATCGGAAACAGTTCGATCACGGCGTGAGGATAGTCCGTCCAGCCGCCGTAGTAGATTCCGTCCGCCTGACGGTAGTACAGAGCGTCTGCCTGCAGAGATTCCGCAGTCTCGGAGGCGAGAGCCAGAAGCGCAAGATCCATGGGATTCTCCTTTGCCCGCCCGAATCGAATGGGCGGTGTCCGTTATAATCGTATCAAAACCGGGACTTGCCCGGGAAAACACATAGAAAGGGCCTGGGAGGACCCCAGGCCCAGGGGGATCATGGACTCATTAGCCGATGAAGCCGGTATCGGTGCCGCAGTTGAAGGTGGTGGTGGGCTCTTCGGGAGCGGGCTCATCGCCGGGGTTGGAAGCGGTGCAGATATCCTTCATGTCGAACTTCACGAGGTTCAGGATGGGCTTCTCAAACATTGTGGTTGAACTCCTTTCTTTTGTGATCCGCGCGGGGTAAGCCGACGCGGTGAGCAGAGGGCATGCTATCCCATATCTACTCCAGCTTATTATAGCGACCTTCTGCTGAAAAGGCAAGTGAAGTTTGTGAATCTTTTGTGATGATTCATATTAAGTACATCGATCCATACGGAAGCGAAGCGGCCGCGCTTGGAGAAAAATTTCGTTCTTTCCGGGCCCTGGCGCGCCTATACTGCATCATGGAGGGCGTGCGCTGCCGATCCTCCGTGATGCGTTGTTTGACGCCGCGTGAACGCAAGCCGCGCAGGAAGGGGGGAGCGGAATGCAGACAGTCCGAACCGCGCGGGAGCTCCTGCGCCGGGCCTGCCGGGCGGAGGCGGCGGTCTACGCAGCCTACGCCGCCTATTTTATGGCGCTTTCGGTATTCCCCGGGACCCTGCTTGCCGTTGGCCTGCTGCACGCGGCCCAGGTCCCTGCGCAGACGATCCGAAGTCTTGTGAGCGGGGTCGTGCCGCGTGCGCTGCTGCCGCTGCTGGATTATATGGTGGAGGAGCTCTATGCAGGTCTCGAGCCCCCGTCTCTGTCGCTCTCCGCGGCGGCTGCTCTCTGGTCCGCCTCCCAGGGCGTGTACAGCATATGCCTCGGCCTGAACCGGGTCTACGGGATCCCGCCGGGGCGCAGACGGCTCCGTACCCGCCTGCGCTGCCTGGGCTTCACGGTCCTCGGCCTGTGCGTGGTGGCGCTTGCGGGGGTTCTGCATCTGGCAGGGCAGGAGCTGCTCCGCCTGCTCTCCCGCTCCGAGGACCCGGCGGCGCGGTTTCTCCTGCGTCTGATCCGGGCCAGAACGCCGGTCACGCTTCTCCTGCTCTCTGCCTTTTTTACGGTGCTGTACTGCGCCATGCCGGGCCGACCGGTCACGGTTCGCTCCGCCCTGCCCGGGGCCTTTGGCGCAGCGGGGGGCTGGATGCTGTTTGCGCGGGCTTTTTCGCGCTATGCCGAGGCGAGCGGGGCCTACGACCGCTACTATGGCAGTCTGTCCGTCATGGCGCTTGCGATGCTCTGGCTCTACGCCTCGATGCTTCTGCTCTTCTGCGGCGGAGTCCTGAACAGCTTGCTGGAGCAGCGGCGAAGCCGTTCTGCATAGGTTCCGTATTTTTGGGCATACTGATCCCGAAATTGCTTCGGGAGGTTCTGCCATGCAGCCGCTTCGCAACGGAAAAACGCTTCTCTTTCCCAACCGGCCCGTTCTTGCGGGCTGGGCCTCGGCAGGGGGGAAGAAGGAGGCCGAGGGTCCGCTCTCGGATTGGTTCGACCTGAAACTCTCCGAGGGCCACTTCCGCGAAAAGACCTGGGAGAAGGCCGAATCCAGGATGCAGCGCATGACCCTCGGCTGTCTGCTCAAAAAGACCGGTCTGAAAACGAACGACGTGGACGCCGTCTTCTCCGGCGATCTGCTCAATCAGTGCATCGGCTCCACGTTCGCCCTGCGGGCCACCGGTCTTCCGGTCCTGGGTCTCTACGGGGCCTGCTCCACGATGGCGGAGGGGCTGCTGCTTGCCGCTGCTGCGGTCAACGCGGGCTATTGCAGCCGGGCCGTGGCGATGACTTCGTCCCACTTTGCCTCCTCGGAGCGCCAGTACCGTTTCCCCCTGGGCTACGGCGGTCAGCGGACGCCCACGGCACAGTGGACCGTGACCGGCTGCGGCGCGGTCCTGGTGCGCGAGGGGAGCGGCGGCCCGGCTGTCACGGCTGCGACGCCGGGGGCCATTGCGGATAAGGGCGTCAAGGACGCGAACAACATGGGCGCGGCGATGGCCTTTGCCGCCTATCAGACGATCCGCGCCCATCTGGAGGAAACCCGCCTTTCTCCGGAAGACTTCGACGCCATCGTGACCGGCGACCTTGGCTGGCTGGGCCACGAGCTGGTCGCGGAGCTCTTTCGCCGCGACGGCGTCCGTCTGGACGGGCGCTATCTCGACTGCGGCCTGATGATCTACGACCGGGCGCGGCAGGACGTCCACTGCGGCGGCTCCGGCTGCGGCTGCTCGGCCTCCGTCCTCTGCGGCAAGCTCCTGGGGGAGATGAAGCGCGGGACCTGGAAGCGGATCCTGTTCTGCGGGACCGGGGCCCTGCTCTCTCCGGTCTCGGTCCAGCAAAAGGAGTCCATCCCGGCAATCTGCCACGCGGTGCAGATCGAACAGTGAGGTGCCTATGATATTTCTTCGTGCGTTTCTGGTGGGCGGCGCAATCTGCGTCGTCGGCCAGCTCTTGATCGACAAAACCGGCCTGACCCCGGCCCGCATTCTGACGGGCTTCGTGGTCGCGGGCGTCGTCCTCGGCGGACTGGGTCTGTACGGCCCTCTGGCCGACTGGGCGGGAGCCGGGGCAACGGTTCCGCTGACCGGCTTCGGAAACCTGTTGGCAAAGGGCGTCCGCGCCGCTGTGGACGAGCAGGGTCTGCCCGGCGTTCTGACCGGCGGCGTCACCGCCGCAGCAGGCGGGATCACGGCGGCGGTCTTCTTCGCCCTGGTGATGGGCCTGATTTTTTCTCCAAAGGACAAGTGATTTGACAAGCCCCCCGGCCTGTGCTATAATCAGACCATCCTGATCATCCGGGGGCGCGTTTATGGAACAAAAGTCCCTCTTTGCAAAGCTGCGCATCATCTTTCCCAGGCGGGAGCGGCGTTTTTTCGTCGTACTGATGGTTTTGATCCTGATCCAGACCCTTTTTGATTTCCTGGGCGTTTCTCTGATCCTTCCCTTCGTCAATCTGCTGATCCGCCCCGACAATCTGGCACGGCAGGGCTGGTATCGGCTCTTTGTCTCGCTCACGCCGGACGTGGACCAGAGCAGTCGGATGCTGATCCTGGTCGTGGCGATCATCGTGGTCTACGCGGTCAAAAATCTCTTTGCGATCTATATGACCGTCGTACAGAAGACCTTTCTGATCCGCAACCAGATGGAGACCTCTGCGCGCCTGCTCGACTGCTACCTGCGCAAGCCCTATACCTTCCACCTGGCCCACAACACGGCGGAGATCGTCCGCGACATCAACACCGACGTCTCCAGCGCCTACGCCCTGGTCTCGAATCTGATCAGCATCGTCACGAGCGCGCTGATCAGCCTCCTGCTGATCGCCTATCTGATCCTGGTGGACCTCTGGCTGACGCTCAGCATCGTCGCCGGTCTGGTCGTCTATTCCGCGGTCTATTATCTGGTCGTGCGCAGACGGCTCAAGCAGATCGGTCAGGTGACGCGCGGCCTGCGGATGTCCATGCTCAAGACGGTCCAGCAGTCCGTGGGCGGCATCAAGGAGGTCAAGCTGATGGGGCGCGAGCGCTTCTTCGTGGAGGAATACCGCGCCGACGCGAAGGACTTTGTGAAGAACTACCGCCGCCACGCGATCCTCTCCGGCGTGCCGCGTCATCTGGTCGAATTTCTCTGCATCGGCGGCGTCCTCGGTCTGGTGGCGGTCAAGATCGCCACGCACGCCGACCTCAGCGCAGTTGTGGGCAGCCTCTCCGCCTTTGCGGTCGCATCCATTCGCCTGCTGCCCAGCGCGAACACGATCAACGCATCGATCAACGCCGTCTCCTATTATACGCCCGGTCTTGACGCGGTCTGCCAGACCGTTTCCGAAAGCCGGGAGACCGAAGCCTCCGCCCCGCCGGAGCGCCGTCCGGTCTCGAACCGCGCACGCGCGGACATCACGGTGGACGGACTCCGCTTCACCTATCCCGGCGCGGAGAAGCCCGTCCTCTCCGGCGTCAGCCTGACCGTCCGGGCCGGAACGAGCGTCGGCGTCGTCGGCGCGACCGGGGCAGGGAAGACCACCCTCGTGGATCTGATCCTCGGTCTGCTGGAGCCGCAGTCCGGCGCGATCCGCTTCGGCGGGGCGGATATCCGGGACGATATTCCCGCCTGGCAGAGCCGGATCGGCTACATCCCGCAGAATATCTACCTGGTCGATGAATCCATCCGGGCCAACGTGGCCCTTGGCGTCAAGGACGCGGAGATCGACGAGGCCCAGGTCTGGAGAGCCCTGGAATCCGCCCAGCTCGCGGACTTCGTCCGCGGCCTGAAGGACGGACTGGATACCGTGATCGGCGAGCGGGGCGTCCGCCTCTCCGGCGGCCAGCGCCAGCGCATCGGCATTGCCCGCGCCCTGTATTACGACCCGGATATCCTCTTTCTTGACGAGGCGACCTCCGCCCTCGATACCGAGACCGAGCGGGCCGTCATGGAATCGGTCCGCAGTCTGAGCGGGGAGAAGACCTGCATCATCGTCGCCCACCGCCTCACCACCATCGAGCACTGTGACGAGGTATACGAGGTCCGTGACGGGACCGTCCGCCGCCAGCGCCCGGAATAAGCGAGTCAGACCATCGGCAATGCCCCGTGCCGGTGGTCTTGCCTTTTGCGGAGCATCCGGTCCAAAAATTCAAAAAAGGACTTGACAGATTCAGACGATTGTGATAGTCTATGTATAGACTACTACAATCGTCTGTTCATTTGGGAGGTAAGCATGAAGCTGTTTGATTCGGAGCTCCGTCTGATGGAGCTGATCTGGGACGAGGACGGGATCACCGCAAAGGAGCTCTCTCTGCGGGCTGCGGAAACGATCGGATGGAACAAGAATACGACCTACACCGTTCTCAAAAAGCTGGTGGCAAAGGATGCCGTGGAGCGGCTGGAGCCGGGCTTCCGCTGCGTAGCCCGCATCACCAGAGAGCAGGTCGCCGCCGAAGAGACCGAAGGCCTGATCTCCAAGCTCTACCGGGGCTCAAAGAAGGCCTTTTTCGCCGCCTTTCTCCAGCGTGAGAACCTCTCCGACGCCGAGCTTGACGAGCTTCGCGCCATAATCGACCGCCATGAAGAGTGACGTTTTCTATTGGGTCCTGAACCTCAGCCTGCACGGCGGCCTGGTCTGTCTGCTGGTTCTGGTTCTGCGGCGCGTTCGCTTCCTGCCGCGGCGGGTGGTCTTCTGCCTGTGGCTCGCGCCTCTGCTTCGGCTGATTCTTCCGGTGGCCCTCTCCCTGCCGGTCAGCTTCACGGCCGTGCTGCAGCGGATGGGTTCCCGGACCGTATCCATTCCCGGTCCCGGCGACGGAGCGATCGAATGGAAGACAATGAACACCGTTCAGGCCGCCAGGAACTATTTCCCGATCGTCTATCGAACCGACGCCCTGCGCAGTCTGTTCGAGACCTGCGCGCTGATCTGGGCCGTCGCTGCCGCAGCCTGCCTGCTGACCCTGACCGTCCTCTACGTCCTGACCCTGCGCGAAGCCCGCGGCGGGCGGGAGCTTCAAAAGGGCGTCTGGGAATCGGAAAAGGTCGCCGCGCCGGGGCTGGTCGGCGTGCTCCGCCCGCGGATCCTGGTTCCCGTCGGCATGCGCGGACGGCTGCTCGACTTCGTCGTGGCCCACGAAACCGTCCACCGGCGCAGATGCGATAATCTCTGGCGCGTTCTGGCTCTGCTGGTCTGCTGCGTCCACTGGTTCAACCCCATCGTCTGGTGGAGCCTCAAGCGCCTGTTCGAGGATATGGAGCTGGCCTGCGATGAGGCCGTCGTGCGCGGACTGAACGCCGCGGATCGCAAGAACTACGCCATCGCCCTGCTCAGCGCAGCAAAGGGGCGCGATCTCTTTGTCTCCGCCTTCGGCGGAGCGAAGCTCCGCGTCCGCGTGGAGCGGGTGCTCTCTTACCGGAAGCTGACCCTTGGCGCCGCGCTCTGCTTCGCGGCCCTGACCGCCGCCGTCGTGCTCACGCTGGCGGCCTGAAAGGAGAGACTATGAAACGATTGACCATCCTTCTGCTGGCCTGCATTCTGCTGACCGCCTGCAAGGCGCATGGCTCGCCTGCTGCCCCCGTCCCGGACTGGACCGACCCGCCGGAGACGGCGGAGGCTTCCACGCAGACAGCCACGATGGAAACGGGAGAGGAGGACCCGATGAAAACCGCGTCGGAATCGATCCGGGCGCTGCTGCCTGATTTCCCGGCAGAATCCGCGTACGGGAACCGCGTGAGCTACGCAGGCGTCACGACCGAGCAGCTTGAAGATTATGTAAACAAAATGCAGGAGCAGGGCTTCGAGGTCCTGCGCGAGGAGAAGACCGTTCTGCTCTACCGCAGCGACGCGATCTTGCGGCTTGTGTACGGGATGTGGGAAGATCGTTCGCTGACCGTTGAAGCCTATGCCGCCGCGCCGGACGCGCAGCCCATCGACCTGCAGGAGCTCTCCCGGAAGCTGGAGGCCTCGCCGGACGATTGCCTGGGAGCCATACTGACCTTGACCTCGGATTACGATCCGTCGAACGCGGCCCCTTCCGAACCGGCGGAGCTGATCTGCGCGCTGACGGTCAGCTCTGCGGAGGTCCGGTCTCAGACCGGTCTGGATCGCTGCGTCTGCGTCCGAACCTCCCCGGAGGAAGGCTTCGAGATCCGAGAGGCTCTGGTCTCAGAGCGCGGCGCAGCCTGGCTGCTTACCTACCTCGGCCCGACGGGTCTGGACCCGGTCTGTGCCGATCTTGATGGGGACGGGAGCAGCGAATACGCCTTTTGGGGCTTTGGGCCGACCTCCGGGCTGTTCACCGTTGCCCTCTGGGCCTACGGCGTGGAGGAAGGACTGCCTGTGGTCCGCGCGAACACGATCCTGAATTTGTCGTACGGGAACGTCTGGCTGGAGGCGGAGAACGGGGTCGTCACCTTCTGCTGCGCGAAACGCGTCTATGACGCGAAAACCGGCCAGGATAACCTTTCTCAGCCCATGCGTCTGCCGCTCACGATCCAAAACGGCGCGTTTCAGGTGAAGGACGGCTCGCTTCCGGAGGATATTCAGCTCTGGGGCGGAACGAGCTTCAGCCTGCTTGGCAGAAGTCTGAGCGGCGTCAAGGATCTGGCCTGCGCCGAAGGCGCGGAGCTGCTTTACGAGACCTCGCTGGCCGTTTTCTGGAACGAAAAAGGGGAGGACGGCTCCTCGTTCTATCGTGCTGCGTTCAGCCGCGACGGCGTCCGTGTTGCAGGCACGCTGTTCCGCTATATCCCCGCGCCGGGCAGCGAAGACAGCGGAAGCGCTCAATTCCGCGGTTTCACGCCCATCGAAGCCGACCCGGAGCTCAACGCGCTGCCGGGGCTGACCCTTGAGGCGCTGGAGGCCCGCTTTGGAGCCGCCCACTATGACGAGGGCAGCGGGCTCTATCTGCTCCGCTGGCTGACCGAGGACGGGAAGGTCCTGAGCGTCACCTGCGGGGCGACGGTCATGGCTGCTTCGCTCTTTGACCCGCTGACCGGAACGCAGACCGCCGCAAGCGACAGCAATCTGAGCCGGAAATACGGTCCGGACGACGTATTCATCTCCATGGGAAGCGAGCCCGGTTCCGACGGTCTGGAGCGCTGGGAACGCTTCACGGCCAATGCGGAGGCAGGAAGACCGGACGAAGTGACGCTCCGGCTCGGCTATGACGAGGGGCTGTATGAATTGCAGCTCCGCTATGACGGCGAACGCTTCCGCCTCACCGACGAAGGCAGGGAGAGCAATTACGCCTGCCTGCTCCGCTGCGAGGAAACCGACCCGCCCGCCCAGGCCTTATACCAAAGCGCGGTCCACTGGATCCTCTCCGACGACCCGGAAATGACCTATGAGCGGTGCTTCAACAGATTGGTCTCCAGTACGCTGGACCCGAGTTTTCCGAACACGCGCCTCCTGTTTTCTCTGTATCAGGCAAAAAGCTCAGATTGAAGAAAAAGACAGATTGACGAAAAAAAGAAAAATAATACTTGACAAATGACTCCTTTGCCGCTATAATAAGCCTTGCTTGTTCGAGCCGTGCTGGTATAGCTCAGTTGGTAGAGCAGCTGATTTGTAATCAGCAGGTCGGGGGTTCGAGTCCGTCTACCAGCTCCACCATCCCGGCGAAAGCGATGCGGATCCATCGTCTGAGACTCTGAACAAGCGAACGGAATATGGGGGAATTCCCGAGTGGCCAAAGGGGACAGACTGTAAATCTGCTGGCACCGCCTTCGGTGGTTCGAATCCACCTTCCCCCACCAATCCCGGACGTGAAAACGTCCGGGATTTCGTGTTTTGAGGGTGAAAAATCGTTGATTATTTACATTTTATATCTTATCATGGCGATTTTTCGGGTTTGGGGGATTTTTTGACCACTTGAACGACCACTTAAAGGCCTGTTTCTGTATGGGTCAAATGACCCACGTAAGGGTGGTCGTCAGTGCTCAGCTTCTGGCGCAGGTGCTTG
>JAEEGJ010008748.1_pt1 | contig 27687 bp, 23 predicted proteins | sample 8958761 | NCBI WGS metagenome assembly JAEEGJ01 (sample SAMN16246546, study PRJNA631951) | gut metagenome | biome: gut microbiome; feature: rumen; material: RS-attached | host: Bos | place: Iran: Karaj | collected 2018-10 | reverse complement strand
GCATGTTTAACCAGGATGTAATGGCATTCCGAACAACAACACTTGATTCCATTATCTGGCAGTTCTACTCCAAAACTCAAGCTAAGACCGTTGGTTCATGCCGTCTGCCTTGCAAAAAAAGAGGCGGATACAAATTTGGAACTTTGAGTTCATACATTTCCAATGACGATATGGTATTGTGTCGTCTTCCCGATAACGGCTATTCCTACTATACCCTGAATCCGGTTGATTGCTCCGCAACAGAACGTTTCCGTTACGATGTGGGTAAAAAATACACTTTCTCACCATCCGATGTCGGGGATGATGAACGTATCACCAGTTATCTGGAAAGCCATCCGGGAGAGTTTGTCATTGCCCAGGAGACCCTGCTCAACAACAGTTTCATTTTAACCAGGTTTGGCTTTATTGAGCAAGTTGACGATTTTGATGACGGGAGATACCGCCTTTCTTTCTATTCACTCAAGAACGGTCATCACAGGTTGATAAACAACAGATTCTCAAATGGCAAGTGGATCATGGGTATTGATTACATGGATGACACCTGCATCTATTCTTTTCAGAATGATTACTCCTATTTGGACCTTTTATATGAGGACAGTCTGCTTGATGAAGAATCAAGGAGAATCCTGAAAACAGTGAATGATGATACCAACGGCCTCATCATCAAATATCACCTAAAGGATGACATTTTGAACTAAGTGTCAAAAAATTGGACACTTTTGTCTTAAAAAGCACGTATTTTCTTTTTTTTCTTGGAGGATAATAAACGGTGATGCTATTTTTATTGGAAATAGCAACAGTTATATGTTCAGACACTACATTACAATAGCCCTTAGGAACATACGCAAGTATGCACTGCAGAATGCGGTCAGCATTCTTGGTCTGACGGCGGGATTTGTCTGCCTTACCCTATCAACCGTCTGGATCCGTTATGAGAACTCATTCGACACTTTCCACAAGGATGCCGACCGGCTTTATTATATGAATGAAATATATGAAGTTGACGGTACGGACAGAACTGACAGGACCAAATATGTGGCCGGGGCCCTTGGTATAGTAGGTTGTTATGATTTTGAAACACTGATAGAGTTTGCGGAGATAGAATCCTGCTGCAAATATGTAATAAAAGAACGCAAGGGAGTGACCACCCTAAGGGGTGATACGGCGTTCTTTAAGATGTTTGATTTCAAAATAGCAGCCGGAACAGACCGTTTCAAGACTGACAGCAGTTATGTGGCTGTAACAGAAAACTTTGCACACAAGATTTATGGCTATGACAATCCTATTGGAAAGAAATGTAACGGCAAGACTGTAGGTGCGGTAATTGCGCCGTTCAAACGTCCGTCCATATTCAGGTTTGATATCCTGATGTGGCATGATTTTCCATTTGTAAGACCTCATGAGACCAGTTACCATTCAGTTCAGACCGAAGACTGGCAGAATAATGTTATTTTCAAACTGCATAAAGGGATAGATAACAAAGAGTTTTCTGACAAACTGGACCAAACCATAAAAGCACAATCATATGGTCGTAACCCTTACCGGCATGAACTGCGCCCTCTGCAGGAGTTCCACCGCCACATCATGAAAAACGGAATGTACATACAGTACATCCATTCAGGTCTCTTTGCCACAGCCTGCCTGTTGCTTCTGGTTTGCGCCATAGTAAACTATATGCTGTTCTCACTTAACAGGCTCAGGAACAGGGCTCGTGAAATGGCGCTCAGAATGGTTCACGGGGCGTCAAACCTGTCAATAACAGCCATGATGCTTACTGAATATGCCTTGGTTTTGGGAACGTCTCTGATACTGGGCCTGATACTGGTGCTGTTTTTCTTGAAACCATTCAGGGAGATGACCGATATCCAGATGACAGGTGAATATGTATTTGGATGGAGCCTGCTGCTGATGCTTCTGCTGTTCATAATTGCTGTTGCAGTATGCATCGTTTCTACATACATTGTAAGGCGCCGCAGCATGCAGATATCCATCAGCCGCAAAAGCAGCCGTCTGTTCCGCAACCTGAGCATCGGAATCCAGATATTCATCAGCGTATTGTTTGTCTTTGCCGTAAGCGCCATGATATACCAGTTCCGGTTCCTGAGGAACAATGACTGGGGCGTAAAGATCAATGACACTGCCGTTCTGAGTATTTCCAACTCCGCCAACCAATGGGGCGACAGGTTTGACGACGGACCGGTTTGGAACCCGCCCCAAGATGAGAACGAGGTGGAAAGGCGCTCATACGGCAGTCTTAGCAATAACGAACTGGCATCTGATTACATAAGCAGGCTTGATGGCCTCTACGGGCTGAACAACAGTCTGGCAAGCATTCCTGCAGTTGAAAGCATATACTTTGGTATTGGAGATATCAGGAACATTTTTGAAACGGGAGAAAATGTATTCCATGGACATGGCGAGTCATCTATAAACGGCATAGAAGACTGTGATGCCATAATCCTGGATGTCCTTGAAGGCGATGCTCTGGAACTGATGTCCCTTAATGTCCTTGACGGAGCCATACCTGACCGCAGGCTTGGAAATGACGAGATTGCAATTACACGAAGCCTTCAGAAAGAGTTGGGATTAGGCAATATAGCTGACGAACCTACCCTGACGATTGACAGAACATTCAGCAATCCCGGCCGCGGCTATATTGACGATAACGGGAATCTGGTTATTACCAGCGGTGGTGAGACTGGCCGTAAAGCATATACATTCCGTGTGATTGCCATTGTAAGTGACATATACCCGTTCAACTTCAACACCGAGCCCGGCAAATACATACTCTGTGCGCCGGGTAACCGCAGGCTTATGCCCAGAGCCGGGAGCGGTTGGTCACAGGCCCTGTACACTCTGACCTATGAGCACGGGATGAAGGATGAGCTGAAGCAACAGATAGAACGTATTATGTCAGAAACCGGTCTTGACTACAAGCTTGATTTTACCGAAGACAGTTTCTTTGCAGACTTGGAGAGCGAGCAACATCTGGCTAAACTAATTGAGATACTGGGACTTGTCTGCCTGCTGATTTCAGTATCCGGAATCTTCTCAATCATCACGCTGTCCTGCCAGGAGCGCAGGCGTGAAATCGCGGTGCGTAAGGTTCACGGCGCAAAGGTAAAAGACATACTCAGCATCTTTACAAAAGAGTACGGAGTGGTATTTGTGGTATCATCGGCAGCAGCATTCATAGTAGGCTACCTGGCCATCCGCCACTGGCAGCAGCAGTTCCTGCGCCAAACAACAGTAAGCTGGTGGATCTACGCTGCAATCCTTGTAGCAATGGCACTGGTAATCTGCCTCACAGTAGGCCAAAGAGTCCTGAAAGCCACCCGCGAGAACCCCGCCGATGTAATCAAGAGCGAATAACAAATGTGCAACCGAAGCGTTGCTAAAATGACACAAGATCGTAGCGGAGAATGCGGTCGGTTGAGAAGTCCACAACGTAGAGAAGCTGATTCTTCTCATCGTACGTCATTCGGCTCACATGGGTATCCAGCTTTACTGACTTGAGGAAATTGCCGTCCCAGTCAAAGAACAGCAGTTCGGGAGTGCCGTTTTCCGGATCCGGCTGACCAAGGGTGTAATCACCCGAATAATACGTAACCATAAAGAAGGACTCCGTGCAGGCCACTTCAACAAAATGGTCTGTCCTTGGATCCTTATAAGATAAAATACCGTCGTCGCGTCGGACTTCTATATCTTCAACGATCGGAAGATCATCATCTAACGAAAGCGAACCAACCTGATGGACCGCAAAGTTCCTGTCGTTATCCAGGTCAAAGAACATGATATAATCCATATTCCGGAACGGCTGGACAATCAGATTCCTGCTTGGATGCTTGCAAAGGTTTCCGCCCACATAATCGAAGTCCAAAGCCTCAAATCGGGATAGCAACCTTATTTCCTTAACCTGTGTAGTATCTTGCGTAACGACATATCGTGGCTCATTATATATTACATCATCAATAACCACCGGATTATAGTACTCGAATCGGCGGTTTATATCATTGTCAAGGAACAGATTCCTTATAGCGATTGTAATCCTATTCCTAAACCCTGTGTTTTCATCACGACGTTCTATAATGTTTATGCTTTTAAAATCATTCTGCACTGCAATGACTGCACTCTGAGCCTCCAGTGATCTCTGCAGATCAATCGCCTTAACGCCAATCATACGGTCCTGCAACGGTATAATCGCGTCGCCACGGGCATCCCTGAGAATCTGGGTCGAAAACCACGCAGGCGCTGAAGTAAACTCGTTTCTGGCCCTACCCCTATTGCAGAACCGGCCCTTAAGTTCCAGTTCATCAGAATACACATAAAACATATTGTTTTCCTGGCCCGATAACACCAGCAAGAAAGAATCACAAACGGCTATAGATCGTATATCCAGAGGCCAATCGGCAGCCACCTCAGTACCGTGGAGAGTGACATCGGACTTATTGACAAAATCAACCTCTTTCACGTCAAGAAGCAGACGTGATTTCTCTTTACCGCAAGACAGCACAAAAAGCACCGCCACAAGGAGTAATGCAAACTTTTTCATTGTTTCTCTTTCTTTTTACGTTCATTGATCCAGTAAACGCTTATTACGACATAGGGAATCGTAAACAACAGGAGCACCTTCCATTTCAGAGCCTTGTCCGGAATGGCGGTAGTAAGAACAACACAGATAATGGTGAACACACCGCTCAGGATTGCTGACAACGTGCTTGCTTTCATTTGAATGGACTATTGTAGTAATTAGGTCCTACAAATGAACACAATAATTTGTATTATGCCATTGAGAATGGTCTAAATAATTGTTATAAAGTTTGGTAGTTTAATTAAATGGGTGCCACGCAGGCCCACCCGAACTTACGGGCAATCTCGTCTAACAGTTTGCGGTCACTCAGGGGAATCGTGACTGGAATTGTTTCAGTTGTTCTTTCACAATTAGAAGAATACATGGCCGATGTAATCTCCACGCCAAGTACGGCCGATATCTCCTGCAATGAATCAATAGTGAAATTATGGGTTCCGCTGAGCCATTTGGTTATTTCCGAAGGGCTCTTACCCATTTTACGCGCAAATTGACTCTTGTTCAGGCCGGCAGCCTTCATAGCATCGGCAATTCTTGCCGCAGTACGCATCTTAGCCGCAACCTTATCAAAAATAGGGCTGCTCTCCTTATCCAGTTTCTGTAAAATATCCGATTTCATATCAATCCTATTTTTAATCTTCAACCTCGATAATCAAATCTCCTTCAAATCCCTGATCCGTTATACGAATATCTTTATCATCTGTCGCTTCCTTTATTTTCTTAGAAACCCATTGCATTAAAAGATTCGCATCAGTTAAAGCCGGATCCTCCTGCCAGGTTCTTATACTTTTAGGCTTTTCACCTCCATCACCCACTACTATCAGGTCTTTCCCATAGTAGATGAAATAAACTCTCAGATGTGCATCAGGCCTATCATATAAAGCACAGACACCATCGCCCGGCTTACCCTCATTCGCTTTATAAAACCCCTCTCTGAGCCCCACACATCGGCCGATAGCCTTCAGTCTGGTGTATATGTCCAGAACTTCGTCTCTAAAGGTTTTGTAATACTCACTGAGAAACTGCTCAAACAAAGACTCATCATCTCCAATGAATCTGATGGAATAAATCGCGCAGTAATCACCCGACAACTCATTCAACTTAACGATTTCAAAAGATTGATTGTGTCCTGTCCGGCATTGCAAAGGTAATTGATTTTTCAATTGGTTTTTCACTTTTAATAGAAATTTGTACAAACAAAGGATACTATTATCAATTGCAAAGATATTAATTTGCCATTACATAGCAACAAAACGAGATAGAAAAATTCTACTTTAAGTAAAAATGGTATCATTGAGGTCAAACCCCAATGGTATCATTTTGTGCTTATTGACGCAAAACGAAACGACCCCTTTGCGTCATGGTAACAAAAGACAAAAAGTGGAATTCCGGTTTGATTTTTTGTAAGTTTGTACCTGAATAAAAAATAGACCATAGTGATTAAAAGAGCTTATATCTATATTGCTTTGTTTGCAATTGCAGTAGTTTCTTGCCACAGACAGGATACTCAAAAGCACGTTTTTACCCCGATGCAGAGTGATAGCATTGATTTTGTGATAGAAGGAACTGTTGGCGTTGGAGCCGATACCTCCATCTATTTTGATGAGCGCCCATATAGCGAAACAAAGGAGTATCCGGTTACTGACGGACATTTCAGTTTCACTGTCCGCCAGCCGTTATATAAGTTCCTTCAGATTGAGGACGGCAATAACGGGTGGATGATAGTGATTGTAGATAGCGCATTGAACCGTGTGGTAGTTGATTTCAACACAAACACTGTTGTAGAGGGCTCGCCACTTAACAAGCGTTTCAATAACTATCAGCTTATAGAAGACAGTCTCTGGTCGCAACTAAAAGCTCTTGACAGTGATGAGGGGCCTGAATATGTAAAATTGCACGATCTCATTCAGGAGACAGCATGGAGGTGTATAATGGAAAACAGGGATAATGTGATACCGGTTCATACTCTTTCGTTGTCAGGCCAGTTTCCTTTTTTCACCTATGAGCAATTGACTGAGTGTATGAAGGATGAGTATGAGTTTACACACCATCCTGAAATGGAGATAGTGTGGAAATTCTACTGGGATATGCAGAAACGTCTGCCCGGACAGAAATATCATAATATTGAACTGTCCGATACGGCTGGGACGATACATAAACTATCTGAGTATGTAGGTAAAAACAACTATGTGCTTCTTGATTTCTGGGCATCATGGTGCGGTCCCTGTATGATGTCAATGCCTATGATGAAGGAGCTATACAATACTTATTCTGACCGCGGACTGCAGATAATAGGCATATCTCTTGATGACAACCGCACCAATTGGATTAGAGCCATTGAACGCGAGAAACTGCCTTGGATACATCTGTCTGACCTTAAGGGATGGGAATCTGCTGCATCTGTAGCATACGGTATAAGAGCCATCCCTGAAACCGTTATTATATCCCCAAAAGGCAAAGTTATTGCTACCGGTTTGCGAGATGAAGAACTGAAAGCAAAAATTGAAGAGCTATTTGAATCTAAAAAAGTATCTTTGCCTTAGATGAACTTTGATTATAAAAGGGATATTGTTTATGAAAAGAACTATTCTTTCAGTAGCCGCTGCATTTATGATGGCTACTTGTGTGATTGCCCAGGATATTCCTGCAGGCATGCGTATGGAACTTATCGAGAGTGAGGATGACAGCCGTGACCAGTACACCATCTTCAAGTACAAGGAGAAAAACGGGAATGAAGCCTATTATATGGGTGTGGGCAACAAGATTGAACTCTTGGGACTGGTGCGTGACGATATAACCGATATGTCCATATCACACATGGATGAGGTATGTTTCCCCATGGGTAGCACCAGACAGGAGGTGATTGATAATCTGGATTCTTACCTGGAACTGCTGGGCAAGCCCGCCGGTACTACCGTTGAATTCCCGTGCAGGATAAACAACGGAGTTGGATTAGGCGATGAGTCCAAATCAACCTGCATAGTAACCAAGCGCTTTCTGCAGGGCAAGCGGCTCTGTTTCCACTTTACCAGCGGCAATCGCACCGCCGAGGCCGACCTTCGCAAATCATCCATAAAATCGATGAAGCTAAGCGTAAAGCTGGATATGAAACTGCATCCCAATAAGGATTGAAAAATAGTACAATTGGGGTCTGTCCCCAATTGTACTATTTTACCGGGAAGGTAAAGTAGGTATCAGGATAAGGTTCATCCTTGAGGGTGAAGTGCCACCACTCTGAATCAAGCGGCTTGAATCCGTGACGCAGCATTGCATCACGCAATATCATGCGGTTGGCGAACTGAGCATCGGTGATACCGCGGTAATCAGGATGGCTCTCTGTTCCGAACCAGTCAAATGTGCCGCCCATGTCCACCTCTTTCTCGGTTGTCATGTCAAAAAGGGTCAAATCAACTGTTGATCCGCGCGTATGCCCCGACTTGGCCATTATGTAGTCAAGTTCAAACAGGCGGCTTTTATCTACATCGGGATAGAAGTAGCGGCGCATGGTGGTATCAGCCACATCGGCAGCCCATCGGACAAAATGGTCTACTGCACACTGCGGGCGGTAGGCATCATATATCTTGAGCCGATAACCGAGGCCGATGACATCGTCACTGACCGCCTTGAGGCTGTCGGCAGCCCTGCGTGTAAGCAAGGCCGTGGGAGCCATATATCCGTCTATGCGGGTGCCTACAAAATTGTAGGTGCCGTAATAGCGTATTTCCAGGATAACATCAGGAACCACATCTGTAATGGCAACAAAATCACTTGAGTCCTGCTTGCAGGCAGAAAGAGTCAAGCAGACTCCCATAAATAGTGCTAAGTACTTTCTCATATGCTTGATTAGTCCTTTTATGATTCCAAATATACAAAAAATAGTACAAAAGGGGTCTGCCCGGCAATTCACATTATTCTGCTGGTTTCAGCGTAATTTCTATTGCCACAGGATTATCATCATCCTTCAAACTGGGAATGGCATGTTTCAGAATCACTGATTGTCATCTTAAGTTGATTTGGGATATCAATCACAAACTCAGGAATCAGTTCCCTGTCAGGCCCTATCCTGAATACCGTATCGCCCGCCATATCCTGATACAGTATACCGTTGGCACCAGTACTGAGCACCTTCCTCAACGTAGGACTGAAATCCTCATCCATAAAACTGCGGTGTTTGGGCGCGTATCGGAAAACAGTATCACTTTTCCGGAAAAGCGAATCATAGAATATCAATGCGGGTTATTTCATTCGGTCCGCGTCCGTACACGACTGCATTGCCTTCATATCGGCCATCAGCCTTGAATACTTAAGGACTCTTATCATTTCGGTAGATATTTACTCATATCGTAAACAACCACATTTTCATCATCTGTAAGACCAAATAATTGAGAATGCAGTTCGTCATACTCTATCGCAACTACACATCTGTCCATCTTAAATCCGGAAACAAAATTGCCTTCCCAGTCAAACACCTGCAATTCCGGAAACCAACGGCCTTCTGTTTCCTTCTGGGTGTATTCTCCCTGCCAATACAGATACATCACATAATCCGAAGAGGATGCTCCATCTGTAAAATGCAACGGATTAACGGCGTTACTGCCTACATAAGTGTCGTCGAATGAAATGGACCCTTTCTGATGAACGGCAAAAATGTTATCCGAATCAAAATCCATAAACAACAGGTAATCCATTCTTTGGAAAGACTGAATCACAAAATTCTTGTGATGGTGTTTCATTAGGGTTCCTGTATATGCATTTGTCTTATTGGGAGTCTCAATATCCATTAATCTGTTGTATATCTTGATTTCCCTTCCCTCTTCATTATTGTAAACAGTATACTTTGACGGAACATCAACGACCTCCTCTTCACGATAGAACCTGTTTTTTTCAAATTCCAGTCTGTTGCCGTAATCATTTCCCAATATCATAAACTCGCCATCTCTCAAGGAGAAACATTCTATGGGATCACTGAATACCGTCAAACCGCTTTTTAGAGATTCAGTTATATCAAACTCTTTAAAAATATTGGGCGGATCCACCATTACCAGATACTGATGGCCATCCCTTTCAATAACCTGCTCTGTAATAGCAAAGGCTTGCATCATCTCATTCTTGGCACGTCCTTCAGGACAGAATGAACCCAGAAAAGCAAGAGTATTTGTACTGTATATCTCCAATTGACCTTCAGGATTGTTGGTGATAAACATTAATAGGGAGTCATATAGGATTATTTCGCTGGCTCCCAGCACTTCTATATCAACCTTTTTACCTTCGAGTGTGATTTCTGATTTGTTCAAGAAATCTACCTCCTTTACATCAACATAAATGTTGGATTCTTTTTTACAGGAAATCTGCAATAACAGGCAGAGGATCAGAAGCAGTTTGAAGTAATTTCTCATAAACAAGGACTATTTGAATGTTGTAATTAGGTTTTACAAATGAACGTATTTTTTTGGAATTCGCCAAAACTTTGTTGAGGACATTGGGGACGGTTCTGTTTGGCACTTTTTTGAAAAATGGTGCCAAACGGAACCGTCCCCAACGTCCTCACTTTGCGCGGAATATCTGAATCACGGGATTGGATTCCTCGGTAATGTCGGGGAACTGAGCCTTGAGGGTTTCGTCTTTCAGGATCTTGCTTACCGATATACGATTGAACATGCAGTTCTTGTAACTGTTCACAAAATTGGGGACCTTGTAGTCGGGGTCATCGGCCCCCTTCTTATTGGTACTGTGCAGGTACAATATCTGACCGGTTTTCTTGTTGTAGAAGGTTCGGATGAATTTGTTATCGGTAAGACCTACAAGGGTAAAGCAGAAGAGTCCATCGGTCTCGCAATAACTGGCCTTTGAGTAAGCCGGCAGTTCATCCGGAGCTCCGTCTATTGTCACTTTGTCGTCCAGCAACTTGGAGGTTATGTAAAACGCAGGGACGACGGTTTCATCCGTGATATGGTAGAACAAGTCAGGGTTTTCGGGCCCCATGAATCCTACTACGGAATCGTTGATCTGTGTGAGTTTGGAAGTACCTGATATTATGTGTAAGTCATATTCATCGAGCGTAAGGAGATGACGTTTGTAATTGCCTTTGGAATCGGTTTTCCATACTCCTTTTAAACCTTCGATGGTCATTTGGCTGTAGAACAGGTAATCGCCGCTTGGAAGGAGGGCAAACTCCATGGGCATTCCTTTGATTGGCACCTTATCGATGAACTTGCCGTCCATCGTGAAGCGAAGCATGCCGGTTGAGCGGTCAAAAATGAGGATGTTATTGTTCTTTCGATCTATCTCAAACCCGGCTATATTAACGTACTCACCCCGACCGCGGCCCTGCTTGTGTATTTTGGTTATGAATCGGCCATCGGTCTTGAACAAGAAAAGGGCGTCGTCCGATAAGAGGTAAAGAGTGTCGCCGCACAGTTTGATTTCAGATATAGTACCGACCATGCTTTCCAGACTTGATGCCGATAACTTTACATCGGTTACCTGGAACAGGTCCGATACGCGTGGCAATTGCGTGGATTCATCGGCCTGTATAGGGACATCGATGGTAACCAACTCCTGGTTTTTGATGCCGGATTTTCTGTGCGAACAGGAGCAAACAGAGATTACAATCACTGACAACAGTGAAATGAAAAGGGATTTTCTCATAGGACTATCATTGATTGGTTATTACAAATATAATCAAAATGAGGACATTGGGGACGGTTCTGTTTGGCACTTTTTTCGAAAAAGGTGCCAAACAGAACCGTCCCCAATGTCCTCACTATTGTATGGGTGGAGGTCAGGGATTTTCAGTATATTTGCTTCTGCAACTAGCGATATATCATCATGAATAAGATTACGAACAGGCCTGACCCTAATGCGGCTTTCCCGAATCCTAAGATTCCAAGCCTCTGCTTCATCAAGAATGTAGTGAAGAATCCGCGTATCATCATCGGAGATTATACTTACTACGACGATGTGGATGGTGCAGACCAGTTTGAGAAGCACGTTACGCACTTCTACGATTTCATCGGTGACCGGCTGATTATCGGTAAGTTCTGCGCCATCGCAAAAGGTGTAGAGTTTGTGATGAATGGTGCCAACCATCGGATGGACGGCGTGACCACTTACCCATTCTATGTAATAGGCGGTGATTGGGGTTCTGCTATTGCTCCAGTGAAGGATGAGCTTCCCCTGAAGGGCGATACTGTTGTGGGTAATGATGTCTGGATTGGGCAGAATGTGACTATTATGCCAGGTGTTCACATCGGTGACGGCGCCATCATCGGAACAAACTCTGTTGTGGCCAAGGACATTCCTCCTTATACGGTTGCAGTAGGCAACCCTTGCCGGGTGGTAAGGAAGCGTTTTGATGACGAACTCATTGCTTATCTGCTGGATCTGAAATGGTGGGATTGGGACATCGAGAAGATTGAGGCCAACTTTGAGGCCCTGTCAAGTGGCGACCTCACGCTTATCAGAAAGATTGATAAATAAACTCCGTTGGGGGTGTGTAGATAAGGTGGTGACAATGGGGACGGTTCTCTTTGTCACCAAAAAGTGCCAAAGAGAACCGTCCCCTCTGTCATCGTCCCCTCTAAATAAAACTATGATGGATTACTTTACTTTATTAGGTACACAACAGGAAGGAGCATGGACGTCTTGTTTTTACGATATCGGTTATCCGTTCGGGTATGACACCATGCTTTCTCTCTTTGATAAATTCATTTCAAGCTATAAGGTCCGTGTCTATTGTATTGCAAAAGCAACATTGTACGGTCAGAGTCACACAGTTATCTGGAAACGTAGTTTATTCCGCAGGGCAAAGCCGTTGTCTGAGATACTTGCTTTGAAGGAAGAGTGTGGAGTAGTTGCCATCGGAGTGGAAACAAAAGAACTTGACAGTATTAGATTATATATATCATTAATCAACCAGACCAGCAGGTTAACTATTCAGATCCCCACAAACCAGTTGTCTGAGAAAAGACAAAAACAGATTGAGGATATTGCCAGATTTTTTTCAGAGCAGTATTTACACCCCAATGGCAATCAAGAATGACACAGTAGGGCCTGTCCCTATTGTGTCATTCTGATTGTGACAAAGGGGACTAATTCGAAAAAGGCAAAAAATTGATTTGAAAATATGAAATAATGCGTTAATTTTGCACCCGCTTAAAGCGGGGTTAACTTCGTTGACCTCACATAGTCAAGGTTCGGTTCCGTAGCTCAGCTGGATAGAGCAACAGCCTTCTAAGCTGTGGGTCTTGGGTTCGAATCCCAACGGAATCACCAGGAAACAGGCATCACACGATGCCTGTTTTTTTATTGCGCAGAAGAATAATAGGCAGAGGCACCCAATAAACCAGGAAGGAAATGATACGCATGGCGCTGTCTGTTATTCCCAGCAGAGCATCGATATTGGTGTACTCGAGCGTCTGCAGGAGCTGGGCAGCCACGAGCATGGTGACCAGGAAATGGGCGAACGGAGGCAGTATGGTGCAGAATGCGTCGACGCAGTCTCCGGCGGTGCGGAAGGTCTCGGTTGAGAGACCGTAGACAAGTGACGGTAGGCCGATGCCCAGCATCACAAGAAACATCAGTCCGTCGTAGAGCGGACTGCCTTTCAATGAGCCGGTAATGCCCAGCAGCAGATGACTGCCGGCATAAACGCCAAGTACAATCACGCATATATACAAAGCCAGCACCACCATGCTGATGTAGAAAGCGGTGCTCTCCTTTGGCGAGAGGCTGCGGCGGCGTGAGAGCGCGCGGAACAGACCGCTGCCCCTACCCGCTCCGATTGCGATGAAGAGCATCAGTGCGTTGCCTACGGGAGCGTTACCCAGGCATGTGGCGGCGGTGCGGACAGCCCAGCGCAGACCGGGTACTCCCAGCACGCTGCGGAGCGCCAGCTCGCCGTTGCCGCCCACCCTGCTTATCTCCATGATGCTGCCAATCCAGGAAACCAGAATAACCAGGATGAGCAGAATCAGATAGATTACCGCAGGATGCAGCCAGCCTGTAATACGCTTATTCATCGGCCTCAAGATTTGACGGATCAATTATGTGGAGTTCGATGGCACGAACCACCAGACGCGTTACGTTTACGCCGCGCTGCTCGCCCTCGGGGAAGAGGCGTGCTATCAGGTCGGCCTGACGTTTCTCAAGCGACTTGGTGCTGAACGGCATGGTGTGCAGCTCGCTAATCATATCCTTGGTGTAGCCAAGTGCCAGATGACGCAGGAAACGCTCGTCATACTCATCAATCTCATACTCGATGCTGGCGCTGCGGCGCAGTCCCTCATCGGTAACGGCATTGCGGAAACGCTCCACCAGCTTCTCCAGGATGGGCTGGTTGAATACGTAACGTTTTCCGCTCATAACGTCCATGATCTCGTTGCGGGTAAGCAGCTCGCCGGTCTTGAGCACGATGCCGTGCGCTCCGGCGTCCAGGACATCGGCCCAGAGTTTCTCATTCAGGAGTTCACCGGTAAAGATCAGGACCTTGACGCCACCCTTCTGAGTGAGTTTGCGGCAGATGTCCACGCCAACTGTGGTGGAGCCGCCCAGTCCCAGGTCCAGCAGCACCAGGTCAGGCTGTGCGCCGCCGTCCATCAGGGCCCAGAACTCACGCTCGGTCTGAGCGGTACCGATAACCTCCACCTCGGGAATGTCATTACGGATGATTGACAGTGTCCCTTTGAGTTCAAGTGACACATCCTCAACAACAATTGTCTTGAATTTCTCCATATATCGAAATCTTTTTATTCAACCTCAGGGACGGTAAACCAAATCAGAATACCATCCTCAGCACTCTCGGCATTGATTCGGCAGCCGGGATGTCCGAACGCATCGTCATGCTCACGTATTATCTGACGGCACAGCACGTATGCCATATTATCCTTGTTCATAAGCGGCGTGAACAGTCCGTCCAGCACCTCCGGTTCGGGCACGGCACACTGACGGTGCAGCATAAACTTGACGAATCCGCCCTCCGATACCGCTGCAAGCGTCATGTCACCACCCTCGGCCATACCCCTGTCAAGCAGGTTCTCCAGCAGATACTGCAGCATCATACGGTCAGCCGAAACAGTCTGGTCAAATGAGCCGATGCTGATCTTGCCGTCATATCCGTTACGTGTCTTAGCCTTCTTTATATAGGCCGATAAGCCATCACTCAGCTCACTAACCTTGAACACATCACGGTGCAGCAGCTGTCCCTTGGTCTGCGACAACGCATACTGGCTCAGGATGCCGAATATCTCGCGGTAATAATCCACAAGTTCCTGCATATCGGCCACCTGTCCGCTCTCCACCAGCTGGACAATACGGTTTGGATACCATACGGTCTCATGCTTAAGCGTTGACAGGCAGTTGTCAAGAATCAGGTTGCTCACATGCAGGCGGTTCTCCTCATACTTGATGCGCTCTGACTCCTCCTCAATCTGCTCGATGTCGCGGAATCCCGACTCAAATCGGATCACGCAGCTGTACAGCGCCGTTGCCAGATAACCCGCAATCATACCCTTCACGATCTGCCAGGTCTCATCGGCCTCATGCTCCAGACGGAATCCCACGGCGCCAATCTGCTGCTCCTCACCGTCCAGCGTCAGAACCAGCGGCAGGGCGCGGCACAGACCGTCGGCAGAGCTCTGCTCGCATCCGTCCGCCATGCAGGCGTTCACACGGTCAGCCAGACGCTCGTCCTGTGCGCCGTCATTATGTACGGCGGTTATTATGCGGCCCTCATCGTTAAGCGCAATCATGAAAGAGCGCAAATCAATCAGGTGATCCAGTTCAATGAAAATGCCGTCAGCCAGGCGTGTCACCACATCCTCGGCGTTGAAATTATCCAGGTCTGTAACAGCAGTAATCTTTGAAATGCCGTCAACCACACGGATAGCCTGCTGCAGATCACTGCGGTACTTGAGCCAGTGGCGCGAATGAACCACATAACGCACCAGCAGCACCGTAATGAAAACGAGCACGAATATGATGACCGATATCGACAGGTTGCTGTTGGTTCGCTGCAGCTCACGGCAGTCCTCCTCAATCTTCCACTCACCGTAATAGAGCTTGAAGAGCTTCAGGTAAGCGTCATCATTGTAACGGTAGACATCCCAGTCACGCATAGCCAGGGCCGATACCGCTATCTCGTTCCTAAGCCACAGGACAGTCTCGTAGTCAGTGGCGTAACCCTCCTCCAGCCAGTAAGTCTCGGCCGGAACAAGCACATCCATCACTGTCAGCAGCATATCCTCAGATCCGCCGTTGAGCAGATAGTCGCGGTTGAGAGCATCAAACGCCGAATCAGCATAAAGCAGCGCCTCCTCGAACTGTCCCAGAGTATTGCAGATATAGGTCTGGTTTGCGTAGTTGTATGCCGTAACCAGCAGGCTGTCCTGCTCCTGAGCCTTTGCACTCAGGCCGGCGCAGAGTAAGATCAGAACGCTCAGAGCACGCTTTATGCCCTTAGGCAGACGGAATGAGAATCGGCTTCCCTTGCCCGGCGTACTCTCCACGTTGAACGAGCAGACGCGGAACATGTCATCGGCCTTACGGTATTTCTCAATGATACCCTTGCAGTTCATAAGGCCGAATCCGCTGCCCTTGCCCTGATGCTCGCCCTGACCTATCTTCTCGGGGTCAAACACCTTTGAGTCACGAATCTGGCTTACATCGGCCTCACTAAGGCCCACACCGGTATCGGTGACCGATATCTCAACGTAGCCATCACCCTGCTCCGCCTCAACGGTAACCTTACCGCCGGCCGGAGTGAACTTGCGGGCGTTATCGGCCAGCGTGTTTATCATAAACAGGGTCAGCACGCGGTCGGCACGAACGATAGCGTCGCTCTTGACCACATTCAGCTCCACGCCCTTCTGGCTGAAACTGCGGCTGCCCTTGCCTACTATATCGAACAGTCCCTGCACCGGGAAACTCTCCACATTCAGTGCAACCACACCCTGACGGATACGGATCCACTGTGACAGCAGGTCATTATACTGGTTAATGCGCTCAGCCAGCTCACGCACGTACTGCAGGCTCTGCTCGTACTGCGGGCTGTCGGCCGGGATTGATGACAGATGACGAATCTCGGAGCGCATACGGTCAATGTACGGCAGGCACTCGGCAACCACCTGACAGCAGGTCTTGCGCGCCAGGTTCTCGCGTTTGTTGGTCTCGGCATGCAGACGGTACAGATAGTGCTGCTTCTCGGCCTGTTTCAGACGGTCAGCCTGCCCCACCAGCTCGTCGGCATTACGCATGGCAGCCTTCAGATAGGGAGCCAGGTCAACACCCTTAATGTCCGGTATCTCGATGCTGTTAAGCCATTCCGCGGTATCCTGTCCCTCAGGAGCCGGTTTCAGGATACGCTCGCACAGAGCCACCGTCTTCTGGATCATCTCCACATACTTGCGGTTTGCAGCGTTGATACGCTTGTGGAAAATCAGCAGGAATACCACCAGCAGCACAATCGCCACAGCCGCAGCGTACAGCATACCTATAAGACGCATGTTGGAACGCTTGAGCAGAATGGTACGCGCCTCATAACGGCGGTCCAGACGTATGTTCTTCTGAATCTCCAGATAAACCGTACGGTTATAGTCCGATGCCAGCTTGTCATCCAGACCCGAGTAAGCCAGACTCATCTGCTCACGCAGCGAAGCCAGACACTCCGGCACCACGCCGTGCGGCATAGCATCCATCCACTCCTCCTCGATTATACGGCCGTCGCTGCGGTAGGCCTCCAGCGGCTCCTGCTCAGTTCGGCCCGCGCAGTTCAGTCGGAAGTTCGCATTCAGCATATCCAGCGCCGTACCCAGCACACCCAGCGCCTCCTCATAAAGCCCACGCTCAATGTAGCATGACGCCAGCAGACGCTCGCACTCGATTATCTCATACTGCCCGCCGTAAGAGGCCGACAGCTGCAAAGCCTTCAGAGCCAGCTGAGTAGGCAGAAGTTCCGGATTAACGTCCGATGCATTCAACCTGGAAAGCATGTCACCGCTAACCCCTGACAGCACGTTCTCGGTGCCGTACTCCAGCAGCAGCGAGCAGATGGCGCTTATGCTCAGCGCCTGCATCCTGATATTATTGTATCGTGTGGCACTGCGCAGACAGTTGTCCAGACTGCGCAGCCTGTAAGAAGCAATATCACTCTCCTCAATTCCAATGCCCAGACCATGCATGTAGGTATACATCAGATACCTGTCATGATCATCACGCAGACGGTTATCGGGCACCACGTAAGCCATCTCACGGCCCGCCTGACCCAGCTGCTCCAGCTCGAACCAGTACTGCGCCGACTCCATGCGGAACGAACGCTCCAGAGACAGCAGACGGTCCAGCTGGGCGCTGTTCAGCACCTCCTGCTCCTCATGCAGCGCACGCAGGTTCAGCAGAATCTCATTTCGGTACTGATAGAAGGATACGTTGTCCGATGTACGCTGGCAAATCCTCATCAGCCCAATCTGCGAGCCCACAATCTCCAGCGTGTTGTTCGTGATAGAAGGAACCGAGCTGTACAGCTCCCACGCCTGCGTATAATCCATGCGCATGAAAGCGATGCGGGCCAGCGTGTTGACCGCCTTGGCATGCTCGTCGCTGTGACGGCGCGTCACATCAAGCGCAAAACGGGCATACTGCTCGGCGCTGTCCAGGTTGTTCCACAGATATGATATGGCCTTCTCATTCAAATCAAACGCCGTCTGACTTGAACCCTGTGCCCCCGCCCGTCCGCAAAACGCCAGACAGAGCATCGCACTCAACAGCCAATATCTAAGTCTATTCACCTATCGTAATCTCTACGGCAGCCTCCAGCCCATATTCAGTATAGGCCGATATCACCGCACGCGTCAAATCCTTAACCTGCGCCGCATAAACCCTGCAGCCCATTCCGTCCTCATCGACCGTCAGTTTCAGTCCCTTGTCCGATGACTGCCAGCCTACGAACATCCCCTTCTCCAGACCGCGGATATGCACATATGCAATCTCACCCTGCCTGAGGACGTTCTTATCGGCACTCATTATCATGATCATCGGCCCGTCAGACTCACCGCGTACGCAGTCAGCCAGCTCCAGACCGTCAATGTCGGTTATGGTCTCCTGCTCATCCAGAACCGTGCACTCCTCGCCGTTAACCGTAACGCCGGCAATGTAGTTCCTGGATGCCGGGCTGAACTCCTTGCTCAGGCTCAGGGCCTCACAACCCTTCACCTCACAGTCAGCCAGAATGATGCCGTCACCGCTCTCAGCAATGAACAGCTCACCGCCCGTGCACTCGAACGTGCAGTTACGGAACACAGCGCCGTAAGAATGCTTTATCACCGTCCCGTCGGTACGGAACGTGCAGCCGTCAAACAGCACAGGCCAGGAGACATCAACCGTACCCTCAAACGTCCTGCCGCTGAAAGTGTTCATCACCGGAAGAACCTGGGCCCGTGCGCCCGACGCCGCTGTAATGAGCGCTGCCGCACAAAGCACTGACAGTCTATGTAACCACTTTGGCATGACCATAACATTACAAATGTATTCTTTTTTTTCCGTACCTTCGCCTCTACAATGCAGAAAATGCAACCTATAGCAACTATACGGACGGGATTCGCCAGCAAGTTCGGAATCCCACGCCAGAGCGGGCTCGTACCTGAGCTCAAGGGAACCATAGTCTTCAACCCCGAGTACCGCAACCCCGATGCTTTGCGCGGTCTTGAAGGGTTCAGCCATATCTGGCTCATCTGGGAGTTCTCAGAGGCCGTACGTGAGGATTGGTCACCCACCGTCCGTCCGCCGCGCCTGGGAGGCAACACCCGCCTGGGAGTATTCGCCACCCGCTCACCCTTCCGTCCCAACCCCATCGGCCTATCTTGCGTCAAGCTTGAGTCCATAGAGCTGAGTACGCCCCAGGGCCCCGTACTGCATGTAAGCGGAGCCGACCTTATGGACGGCACCCCCATCTACGACATCAAACCCTACATACCCTATACCGACTGCGTGCCTGATGCCACCGCCGGCTTTACCGGAACCATATCCATGCACAAGCTCAACGTAGTCATCCCCGAGCATCTCCAGGCCAAAATAAAACCCGGAACGCTCGATGCGCTCCGGGGTATTCTTGCTCAGGATCCGCGTCCCCGTTATCAGGATGACCCCGACCGTGAGTACGGATTTGATTTTGAGGGCTATTCAGTAAAGTTCAAAGTCCCTGATGCCGATACGCTTACGGTTACTGATCTTCAGGCTTAACCCTGTCAGCCACCAGCTTATCAACCATCTCACCCTGAATGTAGACATAGCATGAATTGATCTTGCAGTTTGTTGTAATTGCAATGGTCTTCTTCATCATACCTACTCTGCGGGTAGAACCGTTGTATGAAACCTTTATGGAATCCTTCTGGCCGGGAGGAATCGGGTTCTTGGGAATCTCCGGAATGGTGCAGCCGCATGTAGAATTGGCTGTCAGAATCATAAGGTCCTTCTGGCCGGTATTGGTAAATACAAACCAGCAAACCTTGTCACCGTGCTCCTTGTCGAACAGGCCGAAGTCTATGGTAGTCTTCTCAAAAGTAATCTCAGGATACTTTTCATCCTCGTTTGCATTCTCACCCCATGCGGGCATAGCTACCGCAGCAAACAAAATCAGGGCAAAACACTTTAATTTCTTCATATTGTTTAAGTTTATTCGGTTGCTAAATTATTAATTTTTTTCCATTGGCCAATAAGCGACTCTTTTCTTTGTCAGATCCAAAAAACAACACTATTTTTGGGACTTTATAAAAGGACTTACAAACCATTGGTATATGTTTGACGAGAAAGATCTTGAACAGTTTAAAAAGAAGGGAACTACCGCTGAAAAAGTACAAGCACAGTTGGAACTCATAAAGAACGGGTTCCCATTCCTGGAATTGGATGCCGCCGCATCCATCGGCAACGGTATAATAGCACTTGATGAAAGCCAGTGTGACAGCTACATCAAGACATGGGATGCCTACTGCACAGGCAGCAAGCACACCATCACCAAGTTCGTACCCGCATCGGGCGCCGCAAGCCGTATGTTCAAGGACCTCTTCAGTTTCCTGGACGGCCAGTCAGACACCCCGTCAACCCCCTTTGAAAAGACCTTCTTTGACAACATAGAGAAGTTCGCCTTCTACAGCGAGCTCAATGACGCATGCTTAAAGAATCAGGGCAAATCCATCAAGGACCTTATGGCCGATGGCCGATACAAAGCCGTCGTCTCCAACCTTCTGGGGGCCGATGGACTCAACTACGGAGCCCTGCCCAAGGGACTGCTCAAGTTCCACAGCTACGGAAAAACCTCACGCACCCCGCTTGAGGAGCATATGGCAGAGGGCGCCCTCTACGCCACCGGATCAGAAGGCACGGTAAACATACACTTCACCGTATCACCCGAGCACAAACAGCTCTTCAAGGCACTCGCAGAGAGCTGCTCCAAGAGTCTGGCCAAGCGCTACGGAACCACCTACAACATCTCATTCTCCGAGCAGAAACCCAGCACCGACACCGTCGCTGCCGCAGCCGACGGCACCGCCTTCCGCAATGATGACGGCTCCATCCTGTTCCGTCCCGGAGGTCACGGCGCACTCATTGAGAACCTCAATGACCTGGACACCGACATCGTCTTTATAAAGAATATTGACAACGTGGTACCTGATCATTTCAAGACCGATACCATCACCTATAAGAAACTTCTGGCCGGCATACTGGTAAGTGTCCAGGACAAGATATTCGAGTACCTGCGTATGCTTGACAGCAAGAAGTACACCCCTGATCAGCTCAAGAAGATCACGGAGTTTGTCACCAAGACCCTCTGCTGCCGCTCCAATGAACTTGCCTCAAAGAGTGAGAAAGAACAGGCCGAATGGCTCTACAGCAAGCTCAACCGCCCCATCCGCGTGTGCGGTATGGTAAAGAACGTAGGTGAGCCCGGCGGCGGCCCGTTCCTGGCTTACAATGCTGACGGCACCGTATCACTCCAGATACTTGAGAGCTCACAGATTGACCTCAGTGACGCCCGCAAGAAGGAGATGTTTGACAAGGGAACACACTTCAACCCCGTTGACCTGGTATGCGCCGTACGCAACTATAAGGGACACCCGTTCAACCTGCCCGACTACGTTGACAAATCCACCGGATTCATCTCAAGCAAGTCCAAGAACGGACGCGAGCTCAAAGCCCTTGAGCTTCCCGGCCTCTGGAACGGAGCCATGAGTGACTGGAACACCCTCTTCGTAGAGGTTCCCCTCACCACCTTCAATCCTGTAAAAACTGTGAATGATCTGCTGAGACCTCAGCATCAACCTGCTTGAAGAATTGAAAATTGAAAATTGAAAATTGAAAAAGCACACAAAGGGGACAGTCCCTTTTGTGTGCTTTTGTTATATTTGCAGTCGCAATCGCGATAGTAGCTCAGTTGGTAGAGCGTTGGCTTCCCAAGCCGAAGGTCGCGGGATCGTGCCCCGTCTATCGCTCAAAAAAAAGAGTTTGCGGATCCGCAAGCTCTTTTCAATTTTCAATTCTCAATTTTCAATTTTATTCAACCTCGAGGGTTACTATACTTGCGGCGGGAATCTCCAGGATCAGGTCACCGGTCTTCTTGTCGATGCGGGCGCCGTCAAAGTCAGCCAGCTTGATCTTGTCAGGATTCTCGAATGTGTTGTAGTTGCTGGCCTTGTCGCTGGTAAGGATCTTACCGCTAACCTTCTTGGCCTTGATGCCGTCCAGCTTAACGACAACGCTCTGAGCCTCGTTCAGCTTGACGTTTGACATTGAAACATGCAGCTTGCCGTTCTTCATAGAAGCAGTTGAGCTGAACAGCGGCAGCGGACGTGTAGCGGTCTCATCAGGATTTGCAGCATAACGCTCGTTGGGAGTCAGCTTAACCTCAACGCCCTCCAGGTCAGTGGGAACGTATGTAGCGTCCATGTGAGGCTTGTACATATCAAAGATCCAGTATGTCGGAGTGAGCACCATCTTGTCATCCTTGGTCAGGATCATAGACTGGAGCACGTTGGCAACCTGGGCGATGTTTGTCATCTGAATGCGGTCGCAGTACTTGTGGAACACGTCAAGTGACAGTGAAGCAACCAGAGCGTCACGCATGGTGCTCTGCTGATAGAGCTGAGTGCCGGGCTCCGGCTCCCACCATGTACCCCACTCGTCAACCAGCAGCGGAGTCTTGTGCTCGGGATCATACTTGCTCATGATAGCCAGATGCTTCTGGATAACGGGCTCGATACCCAGGCACTTGCCCAGACACCAGTAGAAATCCTCGTCGCTGAAATCCAGAGCGGGCTTCTTGGCACCTACCCAACCTGATACGGTATAGTAGTGCAGAGAAACGGCGTTCATCATTGAGCCGATTTTCTTCATCAGGACATCGGTCCACTCATAGTCATAATCGGTAGCACCGCTGGCAATCTTGAAGAGCTGAGTGCCATTGTAGTCGCGGCAGTAGGTCTGATAACGACGGAAAATGTCTGAATAGTACTCAGGCAGCATGTTACCGCCGCAGCCCCATGCCTCATTACCGATACCTATGTACTTAACGTGCCAGGGCTCTTCACGACCGTTCTGCTTGCGCAGCTTGGCCATCGGACCGTCAGCAGCGTTCATATACTCAATCCACTTGGCAGCCTCCTCTACAGAGCCGCTACCAACGTTCAGTGAGATGTAAGGCTCGCAACCCAGGATCTCGCACAGGTTCAGGAACTCATGTGTACCAAAGCTGTTGTCCTCAACAATGCCACCCCAGTTGTTGTTAACCATAACGGGACGGTTCTCCTTAGGTCCGATACCATCCATCCAGTGATACTCATCGGCATAGCAGCCGCCCGGCCAGCGCATTACGGGAACCTCAAGCTCCTTAAGAGCTGCGAGCACGTCATTACGGTAACCGTTGGTGTTGGGAATTGATGACTCCGGACCAACCCACAGACCGCCGTAGATGCAGGTACCCAGATGCTCGGAGAACTGTCCGTAGATGTTCTTGTTGATTGTTGCACCCGGTTTGTCGGCGTGGACATTGACCGTAACTTCATTCTTTGCGCTAACTGACAGAGCTGCCGTCAGAGTAAGCAGGAAAAAGATTTTTCTCATTTTATATAATCAATTGTAGTTTCTAGGTTTTACAAAGATAGTGTTATCTTTGCAAAGTATGAAAAAGGGATTGTTGATAATTGCGGCACTGCTGTCTCTGACCGCGTGTTCATTCAATAAACCTGTATCGGAATGCCCCGACTACAGGATCTACATCTATCCCTCCGATACCCGTGAGACCGTCATCCAGTCCATCCTGGAGGCCGATCCCACCGCCAACACCAAACCCCTGAACTTCCTCCTGGAGCACCGCGACTATGACGGGCACATCCACACCGGATGCTACACCGTAAAGAGCGGAGCCACCCCCAAACAGGTGTCCGATATGCTCCTGAGCGGCAACCAGACCCCCGTGCGCCTGACCATCAACAGCACCCGCACCATCGGCCAGATGTCACGCGCCATAGCCAACCAGCTGATGCTGGACTCGGCCGCCATAGCCAGCCGCCTTACCAGCCCCGCTTTCCTGGACTCAATGGGCTACAACCCCACCAACGTCTTCTGCATGATCATCCCCAACACATATGAGGTCTACTGGAACTCATCGGCCAGCGCCATCCTGTCACGTCTTGTAAAGGAGCGCAACCGCTTCTGGACCGATGAGCGCAAAGCCAAGGCCAAATCCATAGGACTCACAGAGGATGAAGTCATCATACTGGCCTCCATCATCGAGGAGGAGACCGCCAAGCTTGAGGAGTTCCCCATCATAGCCGGCGTCTACATGAACCGCCTCAAAAAGAAACTCCCGCTGCAGGCTTGCCCCACAGTCATATTCGCAATGGGCGGAGAAAGACCCAAGCGTGTTCTCAAAAAGCATTTGGAATATGATTCACCTTATAACACGTATAAGAATCCCGGACTGCCTCCCGGCCCCATCCGCTTTGTAAGCACCCAGTCCATCAACGCCGTGCTCAACTACACAAAGCACAACTACCTCTACTTCTCGGCCAAGGAGGACTTCAGCGGATCACACTACTTCTCCACCACCCTGTCACAGCACAACGCCTACGCAGCCCGCTACCAGCGTGCCCTTGACAAGGCCGGAATCCGTTGATAAATATATTGTGTATTTATACGCATTTTATATATCTTTGTGGATATATCGACTAACCTATTACTATTATAAAGGATTATGCTTTCATACCCTAAACTTAACCGTCTGTTATCAGCGGCACTCTTAAGTGCATTGTGTCTTTCAAGCGCCAATGCCCAACTCTCCAAAAACCCCAATAAGTTCCTGGGCAACATCACCACCTACGGAAATGTCAACGGCGGAGGCATGGAATACAAGAACCTGTGGAACCAGATAACCCCTGAGAACGAGACCAAGTGGGCATCGGTCGAGGGTACCAGAGGCTCCTACCGCTTCAACACGGCAGCGTATGACTATGCCAAGCAGAACAATCTGACCTTCAAGTTCCATACACTCGTCTGGGGTTCCCAGTATCCTGAATGGTTTACCAACAAACTGTCAGTCAAGGAGCGCAAAGAGGCCATCATAAAGTGGATGGATGCCGTCAAGAGGCAGTATCCCGACCTCAAGATGATTGACGTTGTCAACGAGGCCGTCGGCACACACCAGGCCGGCAATCCCCTTATGAAAGAATCACTGGGCGGAGGCGGCCTGACCGGTTATGACTGGCTTATCGAAGCCTTCGAGCAGGCCCACAAGCGCTGGCCGGATGCCATCCTTATCTATAATGACTTCAACACCTTCCAGTACGATACTGATGCCTACATCAATCTGGTACGCACCCTGCGTGACGCAGGCGCTCCCATTGACGCCTACGGCTGCCAGTCACATGACGTGGACAACATCAGCAAGTCCAATCTCCAGACAGTCATGAAAAAGATCCAGGATGCAGTAAAACTGCCCATGTACATAACTGAGCTGGATATCAACATCGAGGATGACTCTCAGCAAAAGACACAGTTTGAGAACATATTCCCCGTTATGTGGGAGGCCGATTACTGCGCAGGCGTAACACTGTGGGGTTATATCTACGGAGCCACATGGGTAGACCACTCAGGCCTTTACAAGAACGGTGCCGAGCGCCCCGCCATGACCTGGCTCAAGTCATACATGAACTCAAATGCTGCCAAGACTGCCAAGGGCCCGTTCCCCGGCGGCCAGAAGCAGATATCACTCTACATCAAGCCCTCTACCATCAGCGCCTCACGCGGTGACACACTGGACATAACCGTACGCGCCGAGCTGGTTGACAAGAACAAGAGCATAGACAGCGTAAAACTCTACGTAAAGGGCGTTCTTGACACCATCATGACCGAGGCTCCGTACGTAGCCAAATATGTCCCCACAGTAAACGGAAAGCACGCTCTCAAGGCCATCGTTTACTCAAACGGTACCACCTATGAGCGCGAGGGTGCGTTTACCGCATACAATCCCCGCTCCACCTACGGCTCACAGCCCATATCATTACCCGGAACCCTCCAGGCCGAGCACTTTGACAACGGAGGTGACGGCGTAACCTATCATGACAATGACAGCAACAACCAGGGTGATGCCAACTTCCGTACAGGCGACGGCGTCGATGTAGTCAAAGGAAACGGCGGCATGGCCATAGGATACACCAATGCCGATGAGTGGATGGAGTACACCGTCGATATTGCCAAGACCGGCTATTACTACTACAATGCAGTAGCATCATCCGGTACCACCGGCTCAGGCTTCAAGCTCTCACTCAACACTGATGAAGGCCTTGTAGACATAACCTCCAACATAAGCGTTCCGCAGACCGCCAGCAATGACTGGGGCACCTACAAGACCATCAGCGGAAAGACCATCATCCCGCTGGAAGAGGGCCGATACAAAATCCGCCTCACCATAACCGGCAACAGCTGTAACATAGACAGGATCTCTTTCGAGCATATCCAGATAGACGAGACACTTGACCTCAAGATCTCGGCTACCCCCACCCCTACAGCCGTTGGCAGCCACACCTTACTCTCTTTCACCACCATCGACCCTGAAAGGGACGGTGCGCTTAAGAGCATCAAGGTTTATGTAAATGACAAGCAGGTATCAACCCTCACAACCAGACCTTTTCAACTTGACTACAAGCCCAATACAACAGGTAATGTCAAGATATCGGCAGTGGCTGTCGATACCCTCAAGCATGAGTCCAACATGACATCCACCACGATCTATGTCAACCAGGCCCGTTCAACATTCAAAAGCGTAACCATTCCGGGAACACTTGAGGCCGAGGACTTTGACCGCTGCTGTGAAGGAATCACATATCACGACAACGACTCCATTGATGAGGGAGCTGCATATCCAAGATACCGCAACGACAACGAGGGAGTCGATATAGTACGTGAAAACGGAATCTACGCCATAGGCTATACTGAGGAGGGTGAATGGCTCGAGTATACCGTCAACTTCCAGCAATCCGGTTATTACTACGCAAGACCTACCGTAAGTTTTGAGAATGACAGCGCAAGTTTCAGGATAGGAATTATGGATGACCAGAACCAGGAGACCGTACTGGCAGAATTCAATTACAACGACATAGGCCTGGACTATTACTACACACTCACCCCTATCTATTTCACTGAGAACATCAACGCCGGCAAGCAGAGACTCCGTGTCACCATAACAGGAGGAGGCGTGAACCTGGACAAGTTCAATATAAGATTCTCCGTTCCCACCGGCGCAAAGTACGTCACCGCTGATGACATCAACGCCAACGGCACCCGATACAATCTGGGCGGCGTACGTGTAAACGGCTATCAGAAGGGAATCAGCATCATAGACGGAAAGAAGGTCTATATAACCGAGTAACTGCCAAATACTCTATATATTAAGGAAGACGGGCCGATCCGCTGGGGATCAGCCCGTCTTATTTCAAAAAAAACCGCATCGGTGATGTGATGAGAACTCCGGAAATATAAGTTTTGAGCGCCCAGCCTCCTTTGTAATCCACCGACCGAAGGTTACCCCCTAAGGGGCGTGGCCCGCCATTGGAAACCGAAGC
>JAEEGJ010008746.1_pt1 | contig 27689 bp, 27 predicted proteins | sample 8958761 | NCBI WGS metagenome assembly JAEEGJ01 (sample SAMN16246546, study PRJNA631951) | gut metagenome | biome: gut microbiome; feature: rumen; material: RS-attached | host: Bos | place: Iran: Karaj | collected 2018-10 | reverse complement strand
TTCAGATTCCACCTCACGACGGACACCCTTGCTCTTGGCTATGCGATTCCCGCTATTAGGGCTCACTCGGGACTTGCACCCGTTAGACAATGCTCATGCCGAGCATACTAAAAAAAACCGGAAGTTATTCACTTCCGGACGAATATTTGCTTTAGTTATGCCGAGTCGAATAAATATCAGCAAAGCAAAATGGTTGATTTGCAGTACATATGTCCCTTTAACTCCCTTTTAATTGAGCTTCGCTCGATTCTCGGCGGCACCTCGGCATTGCTCAAGCGACTTGGCACTGCTTCAATGGTCTTTACACCCCCTTCGGTTCCCCCGTTATCGGGGGACAGAAACGGTTTGCACGAGAATTCCCTTTCCATTCCGTAAGTTGAGCGAATGCGAAACTTAAATTATATAGACAGGTCTTTGGTAAGCATGAGACGGTATTCCACGGGAGTGAGACCCGTTGCCTCCTGAATGCGACGTTGCAGGGTGCGGACATTGGAAAAACCTGTTTCCTCGGCTACAGCCGCCAGCGTATACTTGGGCTTGTCGCGCAGCAGTTTCAGGGCAGCCAGCGTGCGCAAGTTCTCAATATAGGCATCGGGCGTGCGGTGCATCGTCTGGTTGCGGAACAGGCGTGTCAGCCGGTTCATGCTCACGCCCAGCATGTCGGCCAGGTCCTTAGCGCAGAAGTCGGGATTGAAGTGGGGGCGCTCTTTCTCTACACGTATCTCAATAAGCGCCATCAACTCGCCGTCGTCCTGCAGGTCGGCGTTGCGTAGGCGCTCGGCGTGAGCCTCAATCAGTTCGCGGGCTACCTCCGTACGGCGGCGCAACTCTACGTCGTACTCTAAGTACTCCGTCAGTTCGATGTTGCGGCCTATAAGATGAATTACTTGGTTTTTCAGTCGCTCAACCTCTTTCTTTAGGGAGACAATCTCTTCCTGCATCTGTTTGACATCCTCTTTTGCCATAAGCGTGCGTGTACCTTGATTTATTACTCTGTGACAAACAATTCCAACAGTCCGCTTATCTCGATGGCTTCCTCCACCTCATCAGTCATTCCCTTCAGGATGGCAGCATGACCGTTTCTGTGAGCGTGCTTGAAGATACTCAGCAGGATGCGGAGACCGCTGCTGGAGATGTATTCCAGTTGTTGGCAGTCTATCAGGATGTCGCAGTCAGAACACTCAAAGACTGGTGCCAGATTGCGCTTTGCCTTCGTGCTGGCAGCATTATCGAAGTCGCCAACGAGGGCAACCACCAAACGTCCGTCAAGTTTGTTAATCGTGATGTCCATAGTCTATATGTTTTTTAGAAGTTTCAGAATGTTGTGTCCACCGAGGCGCTGATAACTCATGCCGTCGGTCATACGCTGCATCATGAGGATGCCCATACCGCCTGGCGGTCGCTGGTCGATGGGTATAGAGAGGTCTGTGTTAGAACCCAGTGTGGGGTCGAAGGGCAGTCCGTTGTCATCGATGGTGACGATGAGTTTTCCGCCGCTTTTCTCTGTCTTCAGCATGATAGAGGTGGCCTGACTGTAGTTGATGACATTGGCCACTGCCTCTTCGACGGCAGCCCTGAGGCGCTTGGCCTCCTTGGCATCGATGCCGGCCTGCAAGGCAGCATCCGTGATGAAGGGCTTCAAAAGTTCGATGTCGTCCATCGTGGCATGCACAATTAACGCTGACCTTTTGACAGCCAGCAGGGTGATGTCGTCACTCTGTTCTGTATCAGCAGCATAACGGTGTACCTCATGCGCCATCAGTTGCACCAGTTGCTGTGCTGTGTCACAGGCCTGCTCTCCAACGAACTCTGCCACTTGTGTTCTGCCAAAACGCTTGCCCGTCTGATTTCTGGCATCGCTGAGGCCATCGGTGTAGAGGAACAGCATGTCACCGGGCTTCATTTCTGTCTCCTGACCCTCAAAGTTCCAGTCGGAGAGTGCACCGATGGGTTTGTTGCGCTTGACGGGCAGCGGCTTGCCACTCAAGAGAGGAGCCTCATGCCCGGCATTGCAGTAGTCCAGGCGACCTGTCGTAAGGTCGAGAATGCCTACGAACATGGTGACGAAATAGCCCTCCGTATTCTCTTCGCAGAGGTTGCTGTTCATCGCGTCAATGATGGCTGCGGCATTGTCGCTACGACGCGCTTCACTGCGGAACATCGTCTTCATCACCGCCATGAGCAGGGCGGCAGGCATCCCCTTGCCGCTTACGTCACCGATGCAGAAAAACAGGCGATTGTCGCGAAGCCAGTAGTCGAACAGGTCGCCGCCAACGCTCTTGGCAGGCTCCATCATGCCATAGATGTCGATATCGCCGTGCTCCGGAAAGGGCGGGAACTTATTGGGTACCAAGGCCATTTGGATGGCGCGGGCGTTATTCATCTCGTTTTCGAAGGCTGCTTTCTCGGCGGTAGTGCGCTTCACTTCATCCACATAGATGGAGAGAGAGGCCTGCATCATCTCAAAGGAGTCGTGCAGCATCCTCACCTCGTCGATGGTCTTCACGTCAGGCAGGGGCGACGAGAAGTTGCCCAAGGCCACTTCCTCGGCAGAACGGGCAAGGAAATGAAGTGGTCGGGTGGCATTCCTAATCATCTGGCGGCAGATGAAATAGATGGCGACAAGCCCCAGGAGTACGACTATCAGGATAATGGTGTTCAGCATGCGTCCTTTGTGTGCGATGACCTCCTGCGGCACCACGACGGCAATCATCCAGTCCATACCCTTCACTGTCCGATAGTATATCCACGAGGGAACACCGTCAATTTCCACCAATGCCGAGCCCTGCTCTCCTTTCTTCATACGGGCCACCACTTCGGCGTCCACCTTATTGCCCGGACGTTTCGACTCTTCAAAGAAGTTGGCATTGAGGATGCGCTGTTCATCGGGATGCAGGATATAGATGCCGTTATGGTCGGTCACAAAGTTATAACTGTGATGCTTGCAGCCCTTCTCATACTTCCCGATGATTTCCTGCAGGTCGTTGGTCATCTCGTATTTCAGATATTCCAAAGGCAGGTCAGCACCAATCACTGCCACCGTCTTTCCCTGCCTGTTATGAACAGGCAGACAATACGTCATCAGTTGCCGCCTTCCTGTAACACCAGGAATGAGATCCTGCTCGAAATACACATCCGACCAGAAACTCTTGTCTTTCTCTATGCAATCCTTAAACCACTTCCTGTCCAAATAGGCATTGCTGTCGTTCTCGATGTTCTTCAGATGTATTGCTCCGGCAGAGTCATGGGTGGCAATGAGTTCCAGACAGTGCTTCCTGTCTGGGAAATAGTTTGGTTGATAAACAATGCCATAGGTAATAATCGTGGGATTGACCTGCAGCACACGTTCTAAGTGGTGCATCACGCTCTCAGGATAATCCACTTCGCGCTCTATAGCCTCATGATTGTTTTTCGCGGCTACCATCACGTCCGACAGCCTGCGGAGAAACTCCTCATGGTCTCTCTGCAATACGCCTTCATAGCGTTCCTTGGCCTCGTCTACCATATAGTTCTTTACATGATAATAGATAATGCCGGTAATGACTGCTATCATTACCAGCACCACTGCCATGATGCGGTAGGTGAGACTCTGGTAGAGTGAACGGGAAATCGGCCTCATATCGCTAAATCGCTATTTATTGCAAAAATACAACATTTTCGCTAAAGAGCAATTTTTTTCCTTAAAAGTTATTTCTAACCTGAGTTCAGGATAAGTTTGTGTTCTCGGAAAGCGGCAGAGAAATATGTGAAGGGCAAACACTTAATAAAAGTTAAATTATAGGCATAAACAGTACAACATTCAAAACAATTTAATATATTTGCAATATCAAAATGATATCATTATTATCACCTATTTAAATATATACGACAATGGAAAAGAAAAGTGAAGTTGCATTTTCAGGAAAAGCCATCAATGGCTTTCTGATGCTGTTTGTCAATCTGGCAGTATTGATTCTCGCTATCGTAGGAATCGTCTACAGCATTATCCTGCTCGACGAGAATAATGGCTTAGGCGGCTGGCTCCTTGCTGCCTGTGGTCTGGTGCTCCTCCTGAATATCATCTGCTGGTGCGGATTCCTGTTGCTCGAGCCCAACGAGGCCCGTGTACTCACCTGGTTCGGCAAATACAGCGGCACGTTCACCCGTACCGGATTCTACTGGATCAACCCGTTCTACTCATCAAAGAAAGTGTCGTTGCGCGCCCGCAACCTCGATGCCGAACCCATCAAGGTGAACGACAAGACCGGCAACCCCGTGATGATTGGTCTGGTGCTCGTATGGAAACTGAAAGACACCTACCGTGCACTGTTCGAAGTCGACACCCAGACCATGGCCAACCCCGGTGCCGGAAGTATCGGTTCCGACACACGCTCCATCATGAACGCCCTCGAACGCTTCGTGCGTGTGCAGAGCGACGCCGCCCTCCGTCAGGTGGCAGGACAGTATGCCTACGACGATGAGGATGCACAGGGCAACGAACCCACCCTGCGCTCGAGTGCCGAAGAGATCAACGAACAACTGGAGCAGAAACTCGACGAGCGTCTGGCACTGGCAGGCATCGAAGTGGTGGAAGCCCGTATCAACTACCTCGCCTACGCCCCTGAAATCGCCGCCGTGATGCTGCGCCGCCAGCAGGCCTCTGCCATCATCACCGCCCGTGAGAAGATAGTAGAGGGTGCCGTGTCGATGGTGAAGATGGCTCTCCAGAAACTCTCCGATGAGGACGTAGTGGAACTCGACGACGACAAGAAGGCCGCCATGGTGAGCAACCTCATGGTGGTGCTCTGCGGCGCCGACTCCGCCCAGCCCGTAGTCAATGCAGGAACGCTGAACCACTGACTCCGGGCGAAGCCCGATTGAAGATTGATTTCGGGCTTCGCCCGATTGAAAATTGAAAATTCAAAATTGAAAATTGATTTCGGGCTTCGCCCGATTGAAAATTGAAGATTCAAAATTGAAAATTGATCCCGGGCTTCGCCCGATTGAAGATGATCTTCAACCAACAGATGGGTTTCACCGCGAAGCGGTAAATGTCGTGCAAGCTGAATGCAAAAGAACTTGTTCTTATACTGAGGCGCAGCCGACATTCATGCGAAGCATAATCTTCAATCTTCAATATTCAATATTCAATAATAAAAAAAGGAATGGCCAAGAAAACGTCCAACACAAAAAGTTTCATTCTGCGTGTCGACAGCGACACGATGAATGCCATAGAAGCGTGGGCCGCCGATGAATTCCGCTCTACCAACGGACAGTTGCAGTGGATTATCACCGAGGCCCTGCGCAAGGCAGGACGTCTGCCCAGAAAAAAGGCCGGGAAGTCAGACAATCAGGAAAAGGAGGAAGAACAATGATGCGGTTTATAAGAATTTTTAGGTTTTTCAAGTCCGACTGCGACAAGGTGGAGCATATCCGCTTGGGACGCACCGTCGAGAGCACCGTCTTCGAGGTAGTGGCACTCGCCATCATCATCGCCACATGGATACTGGCGATATGGATGTACCGCCACGCCCCGGAGAGCATCCCCACTCATTTCGACCTGCAAGGCAACCCCAACAACGAGGGCAGCCGGTTGGTCATCCTCATCATGGCAGGGGTCTCCACCATCCTGACGGCGCTGCTGATGGCATGCGCCTATGTGCCCACCTATGTGGTGAACACCCCGAGCAAGTTGGAGAACTTCAGGCAGTATGTCCTCGCCAGCCGCATGGTGCGCATCATCGCGCTCTTGATGGCGTTGCTGTTCATGAGCGTCATCTTCATGATGTGCTATCCCGAGTCGCCCGTGCCCAAATATCTTCTTATTTCGCTCACTGTGCTGAACGTCGTGGTGGCCATTGTCTTCGCCATCATGATCAAGATGGCACGCACGAGATAAGCCACCCTACCCTCTTACACGCCAAGAAAAAAACAAAAGATGAAAGATATAGGATATCACCTGTTGGCTGTCTTCACCATCGCCATCTGGGGAGTGACGTTTGTCAACACCAAGGTGCTGTTGCAGCATGGGTTGCAGCCGATGGAGATTTTCCTTCTTCGTTTCATCGTGGCATACCTCTGTATCTGGACCATCTCCCCCAAGAGAGTCAGGTCGCTGTCGTGGAAAGACGAGGCACTGTTCCTTCTCTTGGGGGCACTGGGCGGCACGGTGTATTTCGTGGCAGAGAACACCGCCATCGGCATCACCTATGTCAACAATGTGTCGTTCATCGTATGCACCGCCCCACTCATCACCACGCTCCTCGCCATCCTCTTCATGAAGAGCGTGAAAGCCACGGCAGCGCTCATCCTGGGCTCCGTCATTGCCCTGGTGGGAGTGGGAGTGGTCATCTACAACGGTCATTTCGTGCTCCGCCTAAATCCCCTGGGCGACATGCTCTGTCTGGTGGCAGCCTTCAGTTGGGCGATTTACAGTCTGCTCATCAAGAACGTGTCATCACGCTACGAAGCCACCTTCATCACCCGCAAGGTGTTTTTCTATGGCATCCTCACCGTTCTCCCCCTGTTTGCCTTCAAACCCTGGCGTTTCCCCATGACCCACCTTTCTCAGCCAGCCGTTTGGATGAACCTCCTGTTCCTTTCCATAGTGGCGTCATTCCTGTGTTTCCTGTGGTGGAACGTGGCAGTAAAGAAAATTGGTGCCATATCCACCAGCAATTACGTCTACCTCAATCCCATCACCACCATGGTGGCAAGCGCGATGTTTCTTCAGGAACCCATGACGCTGATGGCCTATACCGGAAGCGCCCTCATCCTCATGGGTGTGTTCATTGCCAACCGGAATGTAAAGGAACATCGGTTGCAACACTAAAAAGCCGCTGTTTCGGACAGCAAATCCACCCTTTTTCGCTACTTGTCCGACTATCGTTTATCGGTCTGATATGCCTTTGTCGTTTTCGTGAAAAAAGTTTGGAACAAGGCTGTTTCGCTTCATATCTTTGCAATGTCAAAAGACAAGAACCCATAACAGATAACAAAAAAAACAAAGAATATGAAGACAATAAGATTCTACATGGTAGCACTGATGTGCATGATGGTGGCAACCGCAACTTTCGCTTTCGACAGGCAGGTTCCACAGCAGAAACTCCCCGCCGCAGCAAAGGCGTTCATCCAAAAGAATTTCTCTGGAAAGAGTATCGTTTACGTGGAAGAAGATGTTGAGTTCATGAAGACAACATACGCAGTACGACTCAACGACGGAACGAAGGTGGAGTTCGACAGCAAAGGCGTATGGGACAAGGTGGACTGCAAAATCAAGTCAGTGCCCAAGGCTGCCGTTCCTTCAAGCATTGCCGGCTATGTGAAGGTGAACTTCCCAGAATCCGCGATAGTGAAAATCGAAAAGAACCGCTACGGTTATGAGGTGTCGCTATCCAACAAAGTAGACCTGAGGTTCAACAGGAAAGGACAGTTCTCAGGCTTTGACGACTAACGCCACTGCCACAAAGTGCAGCCCGGGGAGCGATGCTCCCCGGGCTTTTTTTGTTATGGCTGTTGTTGTAATTTTGAAAGATTTGGATAGATTTGAAAGATTTTGAACAAATTTGTATGATTTCTCGCCGCAGGCGATTGAAAAAAAGGAGTGCGCTTTGCGCAGAAATCTCACAAATCATTCCAAATCAAACAAATCAGAAGAATAAAAAAAGATTTGAAAGATTTGAACAGATTTGAAAGATTTCTCGCCGCAGGCGACTAAAAAAATAGAGTGTCCTTTACCCAGTACTGATTTTGGTTGACAGTCTTTAGGTGAATTTAACTATTCGGTTCATTCGGTCAATTACCTCCCTTCGGTCAGTGGGTCTTCGACAAATCTCGTGTTCGTTTTTGTGGAGGTGGAAAACTTCAGTTAATATTATTGTCGTTTGAAAGGAATAGCGTAAATTTGCAGAATTAAAACGACAGAAAATGGAAGAAACTGCAAACACAAGATTGATCACATTGGCGCTTATGCTCTGGGCATCGTCTGCAATGGTATTTGCACAGTCTGTTTTGCACGACCTTGACATCCGCGTGGAGTTGAGCAGAAACGGTGACGCACGCATCACCGAGACACGTCAGATGACCATCGACAACAAGGGGACGGAGTGCTACATCGGACTGAGTGAAATGGGTCCAAGTGCGGTCAAAGACCTTTCTGTCAGCGATGAGAGCAGACAGCGGTATGAAAACATCGGTGAATGGAAAGTGGACCGCAGCAGGTCGGAGAAAGCCGGCCGTTGCGGTATTGTGAAGAAAGGCAACGGTTGCTACGAACTCTGCTGGGGGCTCGGCGACAGCGGGCAACGCACGTACGTCACCAGTTACACCATTACGGGACTGGTGCGCGGATATCCCGATGCCGATGCCCTCCGACACGTGTTTCTCGACGAAAATGTCAGTCCGAAACCCATACACGCCAAAGTGACCATCGTGGGTGCAGACACCACGCTGGTTTTCACACCCGACACCTGCGGCATCTGGGGGTTCCGCTTCTACGGTGAACTCGGGTTTGAGAACGGGACGATGGTGGCAGAGACCACAGGGCCAATGAACTCAGAAGCAGCCCTCTACATCATGGCCCAATTCCCCAAGGGGATGTTGGAGCCTGCCATACAAACGACAGACGACACCTTTGAACACAAGAAGCAGTTGGCCCTTGAGGGCAGTGATTATGTCGATGTGGACATAGAACAATCGAGTGACGACAAAGGGGGGATGAACACTCCCACAGCAATGGGCATCTTGGGCGGTAGTATAGTCTGTTTGGGTGGTATATTATACTACTTCAGTGGATCGAGGTCACGCAAGAAACGAAAAAAAATAATGGCGTTGGTCAAGTCTGTTGACTATTTCAAATCCATTCCACTGGAGGGCAACTTGCAGAAGGCCAATGATATGCTAAACGCATTTAACGTCGGGAAAACCCACAACTACAAGCGCCTCATATCCGCCACCATTCTGCATCTCATCAACGAAGGTGTGTTTAGCGTTGAGCCTATGATGACCGAAGCGGGCAAGATGGCGAAACGCTTCGTTGTGAAGGAAAAATTACCTGTAGAGAAAGACTGGTCGCCGTTGGCTTATAAGATGCATGAAATCTTCAACAAAGCATCTGGCGAGAACCACGTGCTCGACCCTAAAGAGTTGGAAACGTACATGGAGAACGACAACAATCGGAAAGTTGTAAAATCCTTTTTAAATGCGTTACACACCATGCGAACGTTAGAATATTATGAAAACCACAAGGACGAGGTTTGCGAGGTGTTTGGTTTCAAACGTTTCCTTGAAGACTTTACACTGATGAACGAGCGCCACCTGACAGAAATAAAACTGTGGAACGACTATATGGTGTGGGCCACACTCTATGGCAACGCAGAGCAAGTGATAAAGGACATGAAGGCCATCAACCCAGAATTCTTCAAGATGGACCATGTAGCCATTCAACTATCCGACAACGATATCCTTCCTGTCGTATATGCCTCCGTATTTAAAGGTACAGACCACGTATTCGACATCATGTTAAACAGTCGGAAAGAACCCGTCAGGTCTTACAGAAGCAGAAGATCTTCATCGCGCTCATCTGGTGGCGGAGGCCGTTCTTCGTATCGCGGTGGCGGCGGTGGCTTCTCTGGCAGAGGCGGTGGTGGCGGCATCCGCTAGATCGCGGGGACGGAGTTTTTGATTCAGATTCTCCAATTCGTGTTATTCGTGACATCGACGTAACCATTCAGCAAATGGGCATTCGGGCTAATGTTCGTCGGGATTTGCAATCCCGACGCAGTGAGTATCAGGATTTGTAATCCGAAAAAATAGATCGCGGGGACGGAGTTTTTGATTCATAACAGGAATAGTCGGAAATTATCCGGGAATTATCAGAAATTTGCCGACACTGCCGCGTCGGATTATCATTCATGGTAAATTCCTGGGCAATTTATGGGCATTCATGTAAATCTGACCAAATCGAACAAATAAAAAAGACTGAAGTTTCCCATCTTCTTATGTTGAATAACGAACACTAATCTACCGAATCTACACGAATCACAAGGACTGTTCTTTCAAAAGTCGCAAGCGACTGAACGAATCTCACGAATATTCTATTTCAATCAAATGTTAGATTCTCCAATTCGTATTATTCGTGCCATCGACGTAACCATTCAGCGAATGGGCATTCGGGCTAATGTTCGTCGGGATTTGCAATCCCGACGCAGTGAGTATTAGGATTTGTAATCCGAAAAAATAGATCGTAGAGACGTAGTTTTTGATTCAGATTCTCCAATTCGTGTTATTCGTGACACCTTTAGGTGGGTTTAACTATTCGGTTCATTCGGTCAATTCGTGTTCGTTTTTGTGGAAGAAGGAAACTTCAGTGTAATAATCCCCATTTTCAGGAAAAACCAAATAAACCATTTACAAAATTAGGAAGAGAAGAAGATTTTTTCTATATTTGTTCCCACTTAATGGATTAAATCTTCTAACCACCCTAAAAGCCTAAATCATGACACAAAAGAAATTGATTACACTCGTTCTCGCAACCCTGTTCCTGGCAGTTCCGGCAATAGTTCTAAGCAAACAAGGAAAGTCAGCAAAAACCAAGACCCTTGTAGTGTCGTTCGACTATCAGAAACAGGCAGGACCTGGCTCCAACCAGTATGCCGTATGGATAGAAGACGCACAAGGAAATGTTGTGAAGACACTTTTCGTAACATCATACACCACCAAAGGCCGTGCCCGCCAAGGCGAGGAGCCTATGCGCGGCTATGTGAAGCGCCCTAACTGCGTACCCACATGGGTGACGACAGCGAAAGCCGCCGAGCAGACCGACCAACAACTGGATGCCTTCACTGGAGCCACACCACAGGTTGGAGGCACACAGACTTTCACCTGGGATTTCACCGACCAGCAGGGCAAGGCTGTGAAAAACGGCACTTACAAGGTGCTTGTGGAAGCCACACTCTACCAAGCGTCCGACATCGTCTACTCAGGCACCTTCTCGGCTCTTGACAAGGCAGGAGAAATCAGGCTCACCTCTACACTCACAGAGCCCGATGAAAATCACAAAGACATGGTGACGAACGTTAAAGCCATATTGAAATGAAAACCATCCAACTTCACAACGACCTGGAGATTCCCCAGATAGGCATCGGCACCTGGACACTACGTGGTGAAATGAAACAAATAAACAGAAAAAATCATTAGAAGTTGCGCTCGACACGGATAAAGGGTTTTGAATTATGGGAAGATATGTTGTACGTGAAGCCGAAGAGTATTATGACATGAATGAATGTGATGCTCGTGGCTATCCAGTAAAGAAAATACGATACACAGGTGTAGAGTATGAGACAACGGTGGATCCTGAAGGTGATTATGTCGAATCAGGGCCAGATGGATGGGAAATCCATACGGTAATAGTCCAGAAAGAGGTACAAGCCCCCCCCTTGACCCTTTATAAAAACTCTTTGAATCTGATTGTCGGAGAAGAGAACTATGTGACCCACCCGGACAATCACAGTTATAGTGTCGAGAGCAGCGATGAAGCGGTGGCCACGGCGGAGGAGAAAGGCTTTTATGTCTGGATAAAGGCCGTGGGCAAAGGTACTGCCACCATCACGGTGAAGGACATAAAAAGCGGGCAGAAAGCCACCGTCACGGTAACTGTAATACCACTTTGCCCCGACGGCAACCATCCGCACATGATCGACCTCGGACTGCCCTCGGGCACGAAATGGGCGTGCTGTAACGTGGGAGCCACCAAGCCTGAAGAGTATGGAGGCAACTACGCATGGGAGGAGATGAAGGATTGGGGCAACGACACACACTGTGACGAATTATTAAAAGAAACCAATCGCGACATTGCCAACACGAAACACGATGTTGCCCATGTGAAATGGGACGGTAACTGGCAGATACCGTCCATAAAACAGATTAGGGAATTGTTAGAAAACTGCGAAAGTGAGTGGGCACGTCTCAATGGAGCCAGGGGTAGAAAGTTCACAAGCAAGATTAACGGCAACAGTATCTTCTTGTGTGCGGGGGGTAACTTCGGGGACTACTTCCCAGGCTGCGGCTACTACTTGTCGTCCACGCTGAGTTCGTCGAACAAGGACCGCATCTGGGGCTTGAGTTTCGATCCTAGTTACGCGGATTGTATTGCCGGCTTCAGCCGTCAACAAGGTTACAAGATTCGCCCTGTCTCCAGATAGTAGATCGCGGTGACGGAGTTTTTGATTCGTTTAGCCTTGTTGGTCTGCTGTCGGGAAAATGGCGGAACAATAGGGAAAGAGAAAAGGCGGAGACCTCGATTTTATCGGGGTTTTCGCCTTTCATAGCATAATCGTCTTCTTATGGTGCCCATCTTTCGTAAAGTACGTCAAATCAAGGATTTGCGCGTTCTATCTTAGCAGAAGTCCGAGTTTTAGTCCGCAATTAGAGCAAGCATTAACTTTATTTATCCCCAAAGACTCGTATGAGTTGAGATTTTTATCTACTTTTGTAAACACAAATAGACAAATAAATCGGAATTTAGGTGCGAGCAGAGAGCAGAGCCAAGCTTGCTTGAGCTATGCCGAAGCGAAGCCCTAAATGCCATTAAATCGGAATTTATATGCGAAAGTGTTTGATTCTATCGTTGTTATTGTTCCTTCTCCCGATTGCAGGTAATGCACAGGTGCCCTTTGGTGAGAGGGTCCCGGACATCAGATATCCAGTCAGCGGGCAGAGAAAACTCTCCCGTTTGTCCAATGACGATGTCTTGTACACAATTCTGTATTTTGGATATAATAACGAGCCTGTTGATGGGCAGTCAGGTCTGGATACGAATCCAGAGTATTTCGCATTAACGTTTTCCGATTCGCTGAAGCCTTATTTCAATAATTTCAATCCTGACTATGGCCGTGCTTTAATGATTGTATCAAAGATGAAAGGCCAGGCTGGGATTGAGCGGAAACTGGGGGTTACATCATACCCAGACATCGTTTTGGTTGATCCGAATAACATAATCATAGCCCGTTCTTCCAAGGCAACTGATATCATTGATTACATCATCAACAACCTTTCGATGTTTGCCGTAACTGACTGGAATGCCTATATCCTCAGAGCATCGGAATTGTATGAAACCGGGCAGATTAAAAGCGCCCAAAGAATCGTGTCAGACTGTTTGCAGCACGGCAGATGGAATGAAGACTTCTCTTCGGAAGCGCACAAAGCCATTCCGAAGATTGTCTCTTCAATGAAGCACGATGAAATGTATATGGACTTCGTTGGTAAAATCAAACACAAATACAACCAAGGAGTCTTGTCAGAAGATGATGTTGCTCCTTTCAAGAACGAGTTCTCCAGAATCCATATGATGGGAGACAAAGATTTATAGATCGCGGGGACGGAGTTTTTGATTCGTTTAACCACTTTTATCACTTCTATGCAGTCTGCGGTGTAATAACAGCATGGATGGTGTCGATATATTTGGCGAGTGGCAGCATATACGTCGAGAAGACAGACAGCCTTTCGTCAAAGGGTGGCTCGTTCACTACGGTTTCCTTGGTGATATCCCCATTCTCACAGACATACGCGATGATGGTCAACAGGAAATCCTCTTGCTCGGCATTCAACTCATTTCCCGAAATGTAGTCGGAGAAACGTCTGACTGCATTCTTCCTGTCAACACCCACCATTGAACGGATGAAGATGGCTACATTGCTGCCACAGGTCATCCCCTTGGTATAGCGGTCGTAATCATCTTTGCTGCCCAATTCCCTCCACAGGATACGTTCAAGTTCGGCAATGTCTTTCTCGGTCAGTTGCTCCATGTTGTATATCTTCTGCAAGACAGGAAGATTTCTGTTGTTCGACAGAAAATCCAAAACGCTCTGCTTGTATGACATCCGTGGAGTGATGCCCACGGTCATTCCCTCATCTGAAATATCATCCGCTATATCTACGGTGAACGATTTATCACCTTGTCCCAAGATGAATTTCAGCAGGTCTCTGAGGTCGTTTCTCACCTTTTCAAGCCATTGTAATGAGATGTTCTGCCATGCGACATCGGTAAGTACCTCCTTAATGGTGTCCATCTTCGCCTGCACCTGTGGCAGTGTGGCTTTCTCCTGTAATTTCTCGGCAATGGTCTGAACCGACTGTATGGGTCTCGTTGCATTGGTTTCTTCATCGAGCAACGACAATTCTATCTGTAACACCAACAGGTCGAACTTCTTGGCATTCTCATCCAAGGTGTTCTTGGGCAGCAATGGTGCTATCTCGGTACTCAGCGTGTTCACGTCAACCTCCGACAGATATACCCACGCATCATCGTCCTTGAAATGGCTCACCGCTTCCCATTTTTCTCGCACACTGATATGGCTGTCGGACAATACCGATACTTGCTCTTTCAGCAATGCCTTTATCTCATCGTGCAGACTCTTGGCATATTCATCCTCTTGATACTTTTGGTGCTGTAGGTGGAAAGCAATCCTTGTTCTGATAGAGAAAATCTTTTCTGTCAGAGATGGCATGACAGTGGCTTTCTGACCATCGGGGTTCTTGTCGAAATACTCAAAGTTCCGGCACCAATCAAAGATGTAGAAGAACTCCTTGTCCTTTTCTGTGCCGAAGATGTCCTTTGACAGACGTGTGCCTCGTCCTATCATCTGCATGAACTTGATTTTGCTCTTCACTGTCTTGAAGAACACCAAATTCAGTATATCTGGAACGTCTATTCCCGTGTCGAGCATATCCACCGATACGGCTATCTGTGGATTGCCATCACGTATCTCAAACTTGTCGATGAGGTCTTTGGAATAGGTCACGTAGTTGTCGATAAGGGCACAGAACTCCGCACCATACTCGGGATAGAGTTCATTGAACCGCTCCACTATCATCTCTGCGTGGCGGTGGTTGAAAGCGAAGATGATGGTCTTGCCGATACGCTCACCGCTCTGCACAGTCAGACCATTCTCCATCAAGTCCTGCAACACATGGTCGATGGTGTCCTTGTTGAAGATGTATTTGAACATCTCGTTGGTCTCAATGTCCCGATGGTAGTCTTCAATCTCTATGGCTTTCCTTGCTTTCTCATACTCCCATACGCTTTCCAACTGCTCTTTCTCTTCCTTGCTGAGACTGTCGTACTTGATTCCCTCTTTCAGAATCAGCGAGCCACGTTTGAAGCCCTTGTAGTTCACAAGATAGCCATCTGCCACTGCATCCTCCAACTCATAGGCATAGTTGGGCTGTCCTTGTTCCATCTGGAATGTCTCGTATGTGCTGCGGTCAACCTCGTCTCTCGGTGTGGCAGTCAGTCCTACCAACAATGCATCGAAATAGTTGAAGATGGCTGAGTATTTGCCGAAGATACTGCGGTGAGCCTCATCGATGATAATCAAGTCGAACCGACCGACAGAAAAGGCTTTCTCGTCGGTGTCGATGTAGTTAATCATCGTCTGATAGGTGGAGAACGTGATACGTGCCGTGGTGTCTGGGTCTTTGTCCTCACTCAGTATAGAAGTGGTCATATGGGGCAGCAACTTCACGAAGTTCTTGTGTGCCTGACTGACCAATGGGATTCTATCGGCAAGGAACAGCACATTCTTCACCCATCCGTTGCGTGTGAGCACATCTACCAAAGAGATAGAGACACGGGTCTTTCCCGTTCCCGTAGCCATGACCAACAATCCTCTGCGGTGCTTGCCATTAAAGTGTTCACAGACCGACTTGATAGCCATCTTCTGATAGTAGCGGTCGGTGATGTTGTCCTTCACGCTGAAATCTGTGATGTCGTGCCGTTTCCGCTTCTGTATCAGCAGTTCCAAGTCGCTCTCAGTATGGAAGGCATACAGCCTGCGTGGTGGGTAGCCCAATCCGTCTATGATATTCGTCTCAAAACCGTTGGTGTAATAGATAACGGGCCTTGTGCCATACCGCTTTTCCAAGCAGTCGGCATACAGTTCCGCCTGGTGTTTGCCGATAAGAGGAGATTTGCTTGTCCGCTTCGCCTCAATCACCGCCAGGGGCAGTCCATTGCTGCCAAAGAGCACATAGTCGCAATAGCCTTTGCCACTGGCGACTCCTCCGTGGTCGGCAGCGAAACGCACATCGTCATTGGCGTGCTGTTCCCCACTGTCCCTTCTGTAGTGTGGCATCCCCTCCACTTCCACCTCGATGCAAGCCTTTGAGGGTTGTATGGCGCCCTCGATGTCCAAGACATCCCACCCTGCCTCTTTCAGCATGAGGTCGATATAGAGTTTGCGTGTCTCTGCCTCTGATATGTCGGTCAGTATCTCAACGACAGGAGTCTTGTCATCCACCGCCTCTTTGTCGGCTGCCTGTACGATGGTTGATTGTGGTGTCACCGTCACCGTAGCCGGTGTCAGACTCGGTGCCTGTGGTATCTTGGGAAGCAATTTCTCGTCAAAAGGTTTGACTTCTTTGAGAAGGGTGAGTTTGTGCAGGATAGCCGCAACCACATTGTAGATGTTGAGCAGACAGAAGAAAGCCTCTCTCTTGCTCACAGGAGTGCCATGCGCACCGTTGTTGCCCACCTTGCGCACATAGTGGGCAGCCATCATCACTCGCTCATCACCTATGAAACCACGAAAAACCTCGCTATCTACCAATTCAAACAGCGATGCCCTTTCGGGTATCTCGATGTTCTTCATCATATAGAGCGACCTGACCATATACTCCAATGCCTTTCTTGCGCTGATGGCACTGAGGTCGGGATTGCTTACTTGCAACTCCTCGGCTGCCGAACAGAACTGATGCAGTTCGGTCAGCCCTAAGTCTTGTAGATAGTCGAAGTTTCTCATAATCATGTTATTATTATCTGCTAATTTCCAATGCCATTAGGTTCATCTGTTGGCATTGCTCAGCAGTGATTTTCTTTTTCTCATTATGATGCTCCCATGGAGAAAGCATTAGCAGTTGTCCTCTTGCACATGCATCGAACTGTTCACCATGAGGTTTCGACATTGGAGTGAAACCATTTTCCATGATGACGATGATAGGAAAGCCAGCATCAAAGGCTGCACGCATAATGCTCTTTTCGCCAGGAGATATGGCTGGTGAGACGAGGACAGTGCCCTTCTGTGCGACCTCGAGATAACGGGCAGTCTCTTCGGCTATCTCACTCTGATTCTTTCGCCTCGACACGCGTACTGCTATTCGCTTGGTTGCAACAAGCAATGCACGGTTACCTATGCCGCTATAGCAATGTGAACCTATGCGCAGGTCAAAGAAAGGCCGCAGGAATTCAGGGCGGGCGCGTTTCATCATCAGACGCCGTGGGTTGTCGCGGAGGTAGTTCTTCCATACGGGAAACTCATCAAAAGTTCTGAGTATCAAGTCATTATAGCCTTTGGCAAAGAGATGGTGGCTACATGGTTTAGACTGTTGTAACGGTGAAACCGCTACATGCTGAGAACCGACAGCCTCGTGCTTTGCAGCCTCTTGCTTTGCGCCGTTCGCTGGTGCTTCGTTCTCAGCATACTGCGGCTCCACCGCAGTTTCCAAGACACGGGCAGCCTCCATGGCCTTTTGTGCCCTTCGACACCCTGTTTTAAACCCCGAAATCACTTGCCCCAGGTGCACGGGCAGAGTGTCCTTCACAAAGAGGATGCCATGTAGATGGTCGGGCATCATCTGTACGGCCATTACCTCTATTTGCGGATAGTAGCGCTGAATATTTAGCCATTCGCTCTGCACTGCCTTGCCCAGTTCCGACAACTCAATACGCGGTTCGTCTCGGCTACCACGTTCAGCAAAGGCATTGCCAACAAGACGGCCGAAGACAGGTTGTCGTCCTTCCACCTCCAGCGTTATCATATACATACGCCGAGTCGTATAGTCGTGATGGATATCACGGCGCTTCATCGAAGTCTTTTTCTCTCCGGCGTATTTCTTTTTGGCTATAAACTCCTCTTCAGTCACTGTCGTTGTGTTTTATTTCTTTTCTCTTGGCCATTGGTTGCGGTTTTGCTGTTGCCATCATGAAAACCAAAAGTCCATTCGGCTGTTGAACAGGGTCTCTGCCTCGGTGATGGATTGCTGAACAAGAGCCTTTTGTCGCTCTATTACTTCTATCTTTGAAGAAAAGAATTGTTGAAGGGAGAGGGGTGGGATTATAATTGGAAGTGAAGATAGTATTTTCTGATTAATATTTGAGATGTTACATCCTCTTCCTTCTTGTCTCAACACCATCATTGTTCCCCTGTCAGAAAGTATGCGATTTAGCACAATAGGCAGGATAGATAATGAGTTTAATCTGCATCTAATACAAAAGCCACTATAAGTTACTTTTTTGTCTTGGGGATATACTATCATATTCCTGCCAACAAGTTCTTTGCTTCCATTGGAACGAACAATAATGATATCTCCATCTTTAAGATAATAACTCTCATCTATAACTTCGTCTATATTTAAATCCCTAATTAAATTGAAATCTCGCAATTCTCTTCTATCTTGAAAATCACCTACACCAATACACTTGATTGAATAACCCTCGTTTTTAGGATGATAGTTTATACCATTCTTAAAAGATGCTATATTACCAAAAGAATTCACCTCCCATCCTTTTTCATTTGTCACAGGGTCTCCGAACATATCATAGAAGATGGATTGGGCGAGTTGGTCGTATGCTTTGAGTTGTTCCTTTTTCTTATCGATGATACTCGACAGAAGGTCAAGTTCATTAACGATACGCTGCTGCTCTGAGAGGGGTGGAACGGAAATGGGAAAATCTCCCAACGTAGATAGTGGAATATTTAGTCTGACCGTTCCTTTTGCAAATGTGTTAATGAAATCAGAAACCAAATGGCTTTTGAAATAATATGAAAGGTATTCTATTTTTGCAATGCTTGTTTTAACTTCAAAGACGTTATAAAGAGGACTTACTATTACATTTTCTTCACAATGCTGCCAATCAATAGACCCCACATTAATTCTCGACGGATTGTACGCAAAGAATCCATAAGGAACTATTTTATATGAAGACTTATCCTTACTCGCCACTTCTTTTCCAAAATAGTCCTTACAAAAACCTTGACTATTCGTGACACTATATACAGGATATGCTTTCCCCTCTTTGTTTCTTACAGAAAATTCGGTTATTATATCTTTTACAAGCATTCTCATAGATACTTCTCCTTAAATTCTTGCATTGCCTTGTTGATTTCCTCTTGCAGAGAAGCGATTCTGTCGAAGATGACATCGGGGGCATCGTATTCCACTTTGACACGCTCCACTTCCTTGTATTTATTGATGGAGAGGTCGTAGTCGTTGTTGCGGATTTCATCCACAGGAACGAGGAACGACTGTTCTTTGCGTGTGCGGTCTGCCTCGGCTTCCAAATTCTTGAAACGAGCAATGACATCGGGGATGTCGTTCTCCTGGCACTCCGTCCGCTTTTGGTCGAGGGTATAGCCATCGGCTTTCATGTCGTAGAACCACACCTTGTCCGTGCCTCCTGCGTTGGTCTTGGTAAAAACCAGCACAGCGGTGGAAACACCCGAATAGGGTTGGAACACACCCGATGGCATGGAAATGACTGCTTGCAGACGTTGGTTATCTATCAGTTCTTTGCGTAAAGCCTTATGAGCCGTACTATTGCCGAACAACACTCCATCTGGAACGATGCTCGCACAGCGACCGCCCATCTGCAACATACGGATGAACAGACTGACGAACAGCAGTTCGGTTTTCTTCGTCTTGGTGATGGCAAGCAATGACTTGCTCACCGCCTCGTAGTCGAGGCTTCCTGTAAAAGGTGGGTTAGCCAAACAGAGCGTATAGCGGCCGGTGTCTGTGTTGTCGGTCGATAGGCTGTCTCGGTATTGGATGTCGGGATTGTCAGCACCATGCAACATGAGGTTCATTGCACCGATACGCAACATGGTGAAATCAGTATCGAAACCGTGGAACATACCGTTTTTGTAGTGGTCGGCATGCTCACGCTTCAACAGTTCCTTCGGATAATGCTCTTTGATGTATTTGGCACTTTCCACGATGAAGCCAGCACTACCCATCGCAGGGTCGCAAATGGTGTCTTTCAGTGTGGGCTGCATGATTTCCACCATCATTCGGATGATATGCCGTGGGGTGCGGAACTGACCGTTGTTGCCCGAAGCAGCCATCTTGCCAAGGATATACTCATAGGTATCGCCCATCGTATCACGGTTGTTCATGTCGAGGTGGTCGATACCCTCCACTATCTTGGTCAGTGTGCGTGGACTTTGAATCAAGAACGTGGCATTCTCCATGAAGCGGCTGTATGCCGATTCCTTGCCCTCGTTGAGAGTCTTGATGAAGATAAAGGCATCCTTACTGACAGTACGGAACATGGTCTCAGGTTCCTTGTTCTTGAACACGCTCCAACGCAGGTCGTTATAGTCCACATCCCTGTCGGTTTCGGGGTTATGCCATAGCCCCTGTTTGAAGGTTGGGTCTTTCACTGCCACACCAAAAGCATTGGCATTTGCCTCTTTCGTGCGCTGTGCATCATCGAGCATCTTCATGAAGAACAGATAGGTCATCTGTTCCAAGATGGTCAAGGAATTGGTGATGCCACCGGTCCAAAACGTATCCCAAATGCTGTCAATTCGGTTTTTTATCTCGCCTGTAATCATTTCGAATAGATTGTTTAATTACGGCAAAGATACATTTTTTTGAATACATTTAAGCAAATATGTGGTAAAAAAAGTGTTTGACCACCAACTCCACCTCAGAACGGGACTTCCTGGCCGCTCTCGATGAAACGGATCTGGTCGGGGGTGAGGTCTACCCACTGGTAAATGGCAGAGGTGCGGATGTCGAGACCTTTCGACACATACTCCCGGCGGAGATAGGAACAGAGGGCGGGGAAGCCCGTCTCTTCAATGACTTTTTCTTCTTCGTGCTGCTGGTTCTGATGGCTCCGGCCACAACGGGCGGTCCACCAGGGAACGAACACCTTGCTGCACTGACGCAACACGTCGACGAAGTCGAACTGACCGTAAGAGTTCTTGTACTCCGTGGTGTAGTTGGCGAAGTAATAGAGCATGGCGAAAGGTGAGAGCACGTGGCCGTATTTCCCGATGAAGAGTTTCGCCGCATCTTCCAACTGCTGATGGTTGATGAACTCGTTGGGACGGAAGAGGGTGAAAAGGCTTGCCATGTTGTTTCTCACCAGCGTCTTCGCCGTGCCTGTGATGTAGTAGTCATCGAGCATATAGAGGGTGATGCTGTCGTAGAGCAGGCATTTGTCGGGATGGGCGAGAGCCCCCTCCCACTTGCAAGGTGCGAAGAACGACAGGAGATGGTGCTCAGAAGGGAAGAGCGCGTGGAACTTCTCCATGTCGGCGTGCTGCCTTTTGGAGTATTTCTTCTGACTTTTCGATGCACCACTGCTGTGCGTCTTGGATGATGGCGGCAGTGGTTGGTTTGGTGTGGTTGGCATAGACGGTAAGGTTGGAATGGTTGGTGGATGATGGTTGTGGTTGGAGTTGTTTCTTCAGCCAGTAGACGAAGTGGAACTTGGTATCAGTGATGGTGTCATGCGCCAGGCGGCCCGTGGCGATGCAGTCGATGAGAAAGGTGTTGAGATACTTGTCGAGTTGTTGCTGAGTGATGTGATAGCGCATGCACACTGCCTCACGCCAGGGGGTGTTCAATGACAAATCAAACACTTCATCGCGCACACGCGTAGGTGCAGTAGGGTCGATGATGTTTATTCTTTCTTCTTTTTCTTTATTCTGTTTTGTTACGCTGGGTGATACGCTGGGTGATTCGCCGGGTGATACGCCGGGTGTTGCAAACGCTGTTGCACCGGAGCGCGGGGATATGGCTGATGATGCGGGGAAGGGTGTTTCGCAGGGTGTTGCGTGAGGTGTTACGCAGGGTGTTGCGTGAGGTGTTACGCTACCCGTTTCGGAGGCATCGACGGTATTGCGTCCCTGCTCCTTGTCGGTGACCTGGATGATGGTGATGCCTTCTGTTGTCTGAAGGCTGATGGCTCCTCTTCCTGACAGCAGCGTGAGGAAGGAGCGCACGCCCCGGGTGGTCCACTGCCATCGGCGGGCAAGGGCGCGCTGCGATACGGGCCAGCAGTCTTTCTGCCAGGCAACGGTCTTTCCGGCGATGGTGATGGTGGTGGGCTGTGAGGAGAACCTTACTGAGGCGAGGATGTCGAGCCATGCCTCGGCTTTGCTGAACACACGGGAGTGTAGCCACTCTTCGGAGTGGAAGAAACTACGGGGAAGGGTAATGTATCCTTTTTCCATTTTTGCTGATTATAGGCATTTTGCTGATTCTGAACGCAAAAATAGGGAAAAAGGTAGGGAAATGCCATGGCATTTTCGTATAGACGTGAGACTGAAATATGGAGTGCCAAGTTGATATTACCTCGTGAATCAAAATCTCCGGCCCCCTGATTCTTGAATAATCTTAACATATTGAAGATTTTTTACTTTGATTAGGGCTCCTTTCATTGAAGTAGCAGAATCTCCTGTCAACTTATAAGTGTATCAAATTCCCCGTCCCATGATACATCAAATACACGTATCTTATTTTGAGAAAATAAACATGATGCGATGCATAAAGATATAATAAGTGCAGTAAACTTTTTCATCTATTTTACTCTTTTAAAACATGACTGTCAAAAATCTGAATCAAGGAGACAGGGAATTTGATACGATATGCGGATTTTACCATCCACGCATATCTCTGATATATTTCTCTTTCCATGCCCGTTCGTCGTTCATCTCTACACCCTTTTCCAAAAAAAGAGACGGCGATGGTCTCAAATTGAACAGCAAACATACACATTCTTTCCGTCTGATTTTCGTATTATGATTTCTGGAGGGTATCCACAATCCCAATAACCAACTCTTCCTTTATTTCTCCACAACCCTGAAGTCCAGTACTTTCCCGTTGCTTTTTTGGATGACAGCAATAAATACCGATTCCTGGTTGCTGCCGGCTGTTCCCTGTACGACCCAATACTTGCCTCTATCGATGACGATCTTTAGATTTTCCTCTACATGCTTGTCATGTAAGGCAGACCGTATTAGCGCCTCTCCGACCATCGCCGCCGTTTCTGCAGTGATGATAACATTGCCTTTTCTCGGGTTACCGTGAGGTCCTAAAGTGAGATCATTCTCGTCAACCAAACCATCCCAGACAGAAAAGTCTTTCTCATTGATCGTATGGTATCTCACATATTCACAGATTTGTTCACGGCCCTCTTCTTTCTTTCCCTCGCATCCCATGCAAAGCATAAATGCAAGGAGAAGATACAAACTGACATTATTTTTCATGAAAATAAAGGTTTATTTTACCGTCTTTTTTCCTGATAGCCACAAAGAAAGTCCCACCTACATGACCATCTTGCAGAGAACCTTCTACTGTCCAGCAGTTTTGGCCGCAATCAATCTTATAAGGTTGTTCACTTTCTGCACACTCTTCACCGTAGATTGATATCACCGCAGCTTTTGCAATTATTGCAGCCGCTTCAGGTGTCGTTACCAACGCATCTTTGTTCGCTGTAATCCAAGTGGAAGAATCACCTTCTATAGTATAGGAGGGAACCCAGCCCTTGATGGCTGTTTCCTTATCTTCTCCTTTCCCACAACTGAATAGGAGTAGAATCAAAAATATGGGTAATACAAATGCACCGTTCTTCATTTCATTGACTCGATAAATCCTAAATTCCTTACTTAAATACTTCTGATATGGAATTCTTTTAATCCAAATGGTTATTGTCTCATATATGGAAGATGCTTCGAATTGGGAGATAAACGGCATGGTCATTGAGAACCGTCCCTGAGGGTCATTAATAAGGATTCAAATCCCTTATATATTCCCATGGTATAACTATAACATCATAAGGGTAAGACTTGTGGATAAGTTTTTCCTCTTCTATACGATACTCTTGCATATATTGTTCCATTTGTTTTTTGGTGAACAAATATATGAAGTCTGTTATGTCGAAAAATGTGAAACTATCAAGACCATTATTCTTGTCTGAATGCAAAACTATACAAAAAGAATGAGTTCCTTCAATGATTTTAATAAAATCTCCTAACCATGTGCCAGAATTAGATTTCCAAATGTCATCTGATAACGAATTGAGGCGTTTGTTAGTCATGATGAGTAAATTCCTATATGTTTTTCCATTCCATCGATATGGGTCAGTTAATAAGAAATCATGAATAACCGGATGGAAAGGTCCAAGAAAAAGCCAGATCGGTAGGTTGGTCTTATTAGTGAAGGTCAAGATGAGTTGGGTGGAGTTTTTCTTGTTATCAAGAAATGTTGTTGTATCACAATTGACATGCAATGTATCGATTCGCATTTCAAAAACATCAGAATTCATCATCTGACAATATTTGCTATACTGAATCGTAGTCTTGATGACCAAATCAAAAAGTTGGTTCAATGGTTTGGAATAATCTATTATCAGATTGTAATGATTCTCACTGCCCCAATATTCCTCTTTATAACGCCTTGCCTTTTTCTCTTTTGTAACGACATCAATCGTAAGACTATGGTTTTCTGTAAAAAGATAGCCTTCTCGTTTTTTCTTGGAAAGGATTCTTGACTCTTTTCTCACATAAAGATGATAAAGGCAATATAAGATTGAGTCGCTAACAGATTTAGGCAAGACAACTTGTGGCAATTGACCTGACAAATCTTGCATAACCAAACCTTCTTCCGTGAGTTTGAGTACAGTTGATAACAGAATTTTTGGATAGAATAATTGTAATTCTACTTCACTGAAATAAGAGCTATACAACGTATTATCTGAAAGAACTGTATGAGAATTACACAATGCGTATGTTGAAGATAACCTGTCATTATCATCTACAATGATTCTGTTCTGATAGGAATAAGTTGGCAACGCAAGCAACAAGTACCCTACAATATAGATTGACAAATAAAATATTCTTTTCATTTAACTATTTTTCATGGAAAAGCGTATCATGGGAAAGGGGGGACTCTGATACGTGAATCATCGTTCTCGGCCTCATGATTCACTGGTGGCGGAATCTACCTGTTCGGGCTCGGCAGCCTGGATGGTAGCCGAAGGGGGGCGTCTTTCACAAGTATCTTCGACGGATTATTCCAGTTCGAAGGTGATAGGAAGATTATATCTTATGCTGACTGGGATGCCATTTTGATGGCCAGACTCCCATTTGGGCATTAGGCTTATCACACGCAGCGCTTCGGCATCGAGAAGAGGATGGACACTATTTTCAATCCTCGGGTCTGTTACACTGCCGTTGGGTCTGATGACAAAACTCACAACTACTCGTCCAGAGACGCTGTCTGCCTCTGCTTGCTCGGGATATTTCACGTTTTCTTTCAAAAACTTGAGGAGGGCTTCTTGGCCACCGGGGAAAGAGGGCTGGGGCTCAACAACATCACCGACTAATTCTATAACATTACTGTCGTTGTCCTGACTCATGACCGGGAGGGTGTCGCGAACAGTGTCTATGTGGCCGCCAGGTTCTTGAAGTTGTGAAAGCATTTCTTGGAGATTATCCAAGTCTGTCCTCTTATTTTGATTAATCTCACACGATGTCAGCGCGACAAGTCCCATGCTCACGCCCACCACTGCCACTGCTTTTCCCAGTTGGCGCCGCAGTTGCAGTTGTTGCTCGAGATACCTCACTTCTGCCTCACACGACGGGCAGGTGCCGGCACAGTCACCTTCATGGTGGCACTCCGTGGGTGCGTATTTGATTTCGTTGGCCTTCGCCACCTGCATGCGCACCTCCTTGAGGGTGTTGCATATTCTTTTTCCTCTTTTCATAACGGTATTCTCTATATTATTAGAACGAAGGGGAATTTGCAATTATTGTTTTCTTATTCAGTTAATAGTTTTACTGTGTCATGCATAGCCGTTGGTGATAAAATCAACAACTTTTTGGTCTGTCAAATCGATGGTTGCTTGTGCATGACTTGGTCCACCATCTTCCACTGAGTAAACATCTCGTTTTAAAACAGTATAGCCACAGCACTTTTCCGTATAAATATCAGTGTTTAGGGTTACTCTTACATATAGATGTCCTTTTTCCATATAGGATTCATATTGACGAATGTATTGGTCAAAAGGATAGGCATCCTCATTATCATATTGGTCTTTCTCGAGAGAGCCATCTGTCATGTATCGCCGTAATAATTCCCTTGCCTGAAGCATCTCAGCCTTCGTCAGACTATGATAGGTTCTGCCCTCTTCATTATTTTGATAGTAATCCCATACCAAAAAGGATTTGACAATCACATCCAATGAGTCCTTGGAGAAATCAGAAGCCTTGACTTTTTCCAGCATAGACGGTCCTTCATTATAGTCGAGCACCTTTTTATATGTGATTTCTTTATCAAAACCGGCAACATGCGATAATGTCAACACACTGTCATGAAGTTCCTCGATGGTGCATAGCGTGGGAAGATTAAAACCATCGGTCAGCACCAATGCATTGCCATTGACGACAACTTTCTTATAAAAGAATAATGTGTCACTGACAACTGGGTCAATCCAGCTATAACCATCCTTTTCTAGTAGGAGTTTGGCGAATTGCGGACCTTCCGTTGTTGTCTGCACTTGCGTCTCCCAAACACCATAAATATCCTTTGAAACAATCTCCTTTTTGCATGAAGAGAGAAGTAGGATAAAGGATATAATCGAGAAGATATAAATATAAGCCTTCATTTGGTGGCTTATTTCATCTGAATGTTTCATGCTATAAATTAAAATGTGAGAACTTAAAAATATTACCTTGGAGAATAATGGAGATAGTCCGTTTACCATAATCGTTATAATACATGATTCTCTTGATCACCAATCTATTTTTCTAATTTCTTTAAGCATAAATGAGTGGAATCATTGTCAAGATACACATAATTTGCTGTAAAATAGCCCAAGCTATCTGTTTTATGGGTCTTAAATGTTACTTGGTATTTACCATGAAGTATATGTCTTTCTGCTTCAATAAATATTGAATCTGGATTGGACGAAATTATCTCCCACGTCCCATTTCTTTCTTCTTCTATCTTTACAATATCCTGATATGTAACTGTTGCATTAGTGTCGGAATTCTCACTCTTAAAGATTGGCAGACTTATATTGTCCTTGTGTATTTGCATGATAAACCCATCGGGAATAACATCGCAATTCCGATATACGTATGATGAATCCAACTCCATCTCATATGTACCCTGAAGATTTGAGTAGAAATGAGAATGTACAGTTCTATATCTATTAATTCCTGTCGCAATTATAATAATAAGCAGAACTAGCAGAATTATGAATAATAAGAGGCGTATATTGATTTTTTTCATAGTCATATTTTCCTATTGTTGATAAATGGAATCAAGTCTGTCCCCTCTATGATTCCTTAACTTGGCGTATAGAATCCACATATTCCTTATATAATATGCTTGTATTTGTTCTTAATTTTTCAATATAATCTGGCTGCATATTCATTATAGTCTGTTCTTCATCGGACATTCTCCCTTGTTTGTAAATTGGATGTGCAGAGTGGCTATTTAAAACAACAGTGATTTTGTTTCCATGGAAACGAAAGGGATGAGTGTAAAGTTTATTTTAAAATACATACTTTTCCTATCCATGTTAAAAATACACTTTTTCTGTTCTTTCGTTATGCCGCAAATATAGAAAATTAGTTAATAACTTCCGTTTTAAACGCTTCACTATCTGTGCCATTTACAGCCGAATCGACCGCATA
>JAEEGJ010008738.1_pt1 | contig 27715 bp, 19 predicted proteins | sample 8958761 | NCBI WGS metagenome assembly JAEEGJ01 (sample SAMN16246546, study PRJNA631951) | gut metagenome | biome: gut microbiome; feature: rumen; material: RS-attached | host: Bos | place: Iran: Karaj | collected 2018-10 | reverse complement strand
CTTATATGGTGCGGAATATGGTTCGCATTCCTGTTAAACTCCACTAACGTAGAGGAAGTGTGTCCTGAAGATTATAGAAGAATCAAGAAGCTTGATAAATATATTGTAACGGCTTTTATCGTTTTTCCTCTGTTAGTATTCGCAGTCGTTTTATTAGATATTAGTTCAACAAATAGTAATCATGAAGAGAATCTTCTCCAGAATGTTGTCTTGAAAGATAATGAATTTACGGATAGTAAGATTGTTTTTACGAGACCCACTGGATTCTCTTGTCATGATACGGAAGTGGATGGTCTTAAAATATACAATTTAGAATGTGAAGATGTTGGTAGTGTGACTTTGTGTAGCGACTTTGAAGATAATCGCTCTGAGCAAAACGTTAGAACATATTGGAACAACTGGGAAGATGAAAAGGCAAAGGAACTGCCATCTATCCTTGAACGTTTTGAATCATTAGAGGTGAATGGACATCCATATTATTATATTGTAAAAAGGTATACGACTGAAGAAGGTGAATTATATTGGAGGTTCATCATGATGTTTGATTATGAAACAAAAAAGGTCTGCATATTATCATGTTATGATGGTGGCTCGGATGAATATGTTGCAGAAATATTAAGTTCTATTCGTTTTAAGTAATAAAATGAACTAAATTAAAAGACAGCTAGTATTTAACAGATGAAGATGAAAAAGAAAAAAGCGCTCTTAAAGACAGTGAAAGTCTTTCTTTTGCTCATTGTCCTTGCGGTAGCTCTCTTGTTGGTTTACAATCAATTTTGTACACCAATTATTACAAACAAGAGGGCAGTAGAAGCATTGGAATTTTGTAAAAAGCATAATATGAATACTAACTATTGTGTTTTTGTCGATTTCTCTATGCATCCGGGGAAGAAACGCTATGTTATTTACGATCTAAATGCAAGAGAGGCTGTTTATAGCAGCGTTTGTGCGAATGGGCTGAAAAGGAACGAATATTCTAATGTAGAGGGGAGTCACTTGTCTTCTCTGGGTAAATATGAAGTGACTGCTGTTGTTGGGAAAATGGGAATAGGGGAGGAGTGTTTGGTTTTGGATGGACTGGAATCTACTAATAACAATGCCCGAAAAAGACAAATACTAATACACTCACACAAAAGTGTTTATTACAATCCAGGCACCTATCCATTTAACATCTTTCATAAAAATCTCAGCTGGGGATGTTTTGTGATTGATAAAAGAGCATTCAACATTACTCAAAGCTTTGCGAAGCCCATGTTGCTGCGGTCATACTATTAAAGAAAGATTGGTAAAAATGAAACATCTCTATCTGATTCTTGCAGCGATGCTGTTGCTGTGTTTGGCACCAATGCCGTATGGATATTTCATGCTGGTGCGATATGCGATGATGATTGCATGTGGCGTGATGGCTTATCAGTACTATCAGCGTAAGAAAACAATAGCTGTATGGGTGTTTATAGCTCTCGCTTTATTATTTCAGCCCATCTATAAGATTGCCTTAGGACGGACGCTGTGGAACGTGGTAGATGTGATAGTGGCAGCGCTAATGATTGGACTGTACTTGTTGGAACGACGACAGGCGCAGAAGGTTTATATCACTCAAAACACGAAAGGTCCAGACGAACAAAAGGCATTGGAAGATGAGAACAGGATTGAGTTTCGCATGGAAGGCAGATTGGCTCCTAACGAGCTGTTGTATGTTGCCAGCGAAGAGGATAAGGCTTTGACGGAACTGTTTGAAAGACGGCCTGAACTGCTGGAGGGATGGGGGCAGATGATTGGATTCCGTGTGATTTATCTGCCTCTACTGATAAAGCGACTCAAGGATAAAAAAGTATTAGCGTATCGTGCGCCTTATCTCCATGAATCGGAACTGAAGGATATCACCATTGGAAATGACTATCTGTTGAGGTTCCTGGAGAATCCGAAGGATAAGGATAAAGTGAAGCATGGCTTTATTAGGACGGAGGATATCCATAGGGGTGACGATGGAAAGGACAAGGCAACGAATCGTTTTTATCCTGTGTCGTCAAAGAGCGGTGAGCCTCTTGCTGATCAGCTGCATCGGATTGGCAAGCAGATTTCCGAAGAGAAAATCCAGCAGCAGCAATTGTTGGAAAGCAAAGAGACAAGTTGGGATGATTATGGATATCCTGTTCATCAGGATGCTGACGATAGCTTTAACTCGCAGATAGAGGAAGAGAATATAGATGATTTGATAGAGGAGATTAGGGAACGAATCGGTAAGTTGAGGCAGAGGGGAATTTCTCAAAGCATCTTGGAACAACTGATTCATCCTGATGACAGACTGAGCAAGTTGGTAATAACGAAGGACTATAGGCTGTTGTTGCCTGACTACAATAATATGGAGATTAAGATGGAGCCCTTGGTAAAGGCTGTCTATCTGTTGTTCCTGAAGCATCCGGAGGGAATTATGTTCAAGCACCTGCCGGACTACAGGGAGGAACTGACGGGCATCTATGCAAAGCTGAGGCCCTTGGGGATGAGTGACAGGGCGATACAGAGCATCGAGGACGTGACGAACCCGTTACTGAACTCCATCAATGAGAAGTGTGCCAGAATAAGAGGGGCTTTTCTAAGCCAGTTTGATGACCGCATGGCCAAGCATTATTATATTGACGGACCACGTGGCGCGGCCAAGAAAATCTCTTTGCCTCGTGACCTCGTAATCTGGGAGTGAAAAACTTTTCATTTCCGCAAGCCTTGCGGACGAAAAAAGTTTGGTCGATAATATTTAATCACGTATCTTTGCAAGCAAAACAACAATTCAAGAATTTATGGAAAAAGTTAAGATGTTAGGTGCATTGGTGGGTGATATTATCGGCTCATTTTATGAATTTCATAATGTGAAGGCAACTGATTTTGAGTTGTTTACTCCCTACAGTAAATATACGGATGACTCAGTGATGACACTGGCAGTCGCAAAGTGGCTGGTAGAGGATAATGTTCATACGATTCATTATTTAATAACATGTATGCAGGAACTGGGACGCCGGCATCCTAATGCAGGATACGGAGGGCATTTTGATAGTTGGCTTTATAAGGAGAATCCACAACCGTATAACAGTTGGGGTAATGGGGCTGGCATGAGGGTGAGTCCAGTGGGACTGTATGCAAAGACATTGGATGAGGCGTTGGCATTGGCTGCCATTACAGCAAGTGTCAGCCATAACAATCCTGAGGGAGTAAAGGGTGCTCAGGCGATTGCAGCAAGCGTATTCCTTTGTAAAGAAGGAAAGACGAAGTCAGAAATCAAGGAGTATGTGGAAAGGTCATTCGGATATGACCTTGACAGGAGGATTGCTGATATTCGTCCCAATTATTGGTTCGATGTGTCTTGCCAGGGCAGCGTACCTGAGGCTATCATCGCATTTTTGGAAGGCACCTCCTTCGAGGAGGTAATTCGTCAGGCTGTCTCGCTTGGTGGTGACTCTGATACCATTGGTTGTATGGCAGGTGCCATTGCTGCCTGTATGTATCCGATTCCTGAAGAGATAGCAGAGAAATGTAATAGTATCTTGACGGATGACCTGAGGGAGATTAAGGATAAGTTTTGTGAACTTATATAGATAACGATACCAATATGAATGCAACGATTACATCAGGTTATGCAAGGCTGGACAGGATTGTTCCGGACTGGAGTAAAGCTCGTGTCGTTATTGTTGCAGGGAGACCTGCTTTAGGGAAGACTGCTTTTGCGGTGTCGCTGGCAAGTAATATTGCCATAGATCAAAAGATGCAGATTGCTTTCTTCTCTATGGAAGAGTCTGAGAGGGAATTAAAAAGCCGCTTTATGAGTAACATCTGCGAGCTGGATAATAGAAAAATCAACGACAATACTTTGAATGAAGAAGAGAAGGCGAAATACAAAAAGGGACTCAAGAAATTCAATGATAGTCCAATTCTTATAAAGGCTTCTTCAGGTTTGTCTGTTTCTGATTTCTCGTCTAAAGCAAGGCGTGCCGTATTTGATTTAGGTGCCAAATTAATTTTTGTCGATTATCTCCAATTAATGAACAATGGTCAGGAAAATATAAGCAAACAAAAGGAGGTTTCTACCATCATGCATTCTATTAGGAAAGTTGCTGAAGAATTGGATGTCCCTATTATTGTTAATACATATCTGCCTCATAGAAAAAGATATTCAAGAAATGTTCCTTGTATGGCTGATATAGAGAGGGTTGGCAATATCGGAAGAGAATCTGATGTGATATTGTTATTACATCGTCCAGAGTTCTACTGTATTGCTAGCGATATGCCGAAGAACAAAGGTATTGCCGAGATAATAGTAATCAAGAACATCTATGGAAAGAAGGGTAGTTTCCTGTTGGGTTTTATTCCTGAGTTCAGTCGTTTTTATAATTTAGTATGAATAAGATGATGAGTGATATTAGCATCACCGACATGCATGCAATGTCGAAGAATTTCATAAGCCTTATGGAAGATACTCTGCACTTCTTTTCAATTAAGGGGCGGATGGGCAGAGGGGCTTTTACTATATGGTACTTCTTCTACGTGACAATGATTTCTTGTATGTGGAGAGGTGCAAGCTTTGATGATCTTTTCTTCTGTTTGATTGTCTTTTTGTTCTGTTTCTTTATTCTTACAAATATCTTGGGATTGCTATTGATGGGGGTTAGTACTTATGATTTGATAAAAGATGCTTACAAGTATTTCTTTGAATATACAGAGTGGCTTCAAGTTCATTTTTATACAATACTAAAAGCAGGAGAGTTCGAAGTGTATCTTCGTTATTTCATGCTACTATTGACTATCATATTGATGGCTTTGAATGTGATTCAGTCCATCAAACGCCTTCGCGATATGGGAGTAGGTATATGGTGGTATTTGTTACCTTTATATAATCCATTGGCATTATTGATAAAAAAGCCAAAGACCTCGTAATATGGGAGTGATGGCACAGGTGATGCTGTGATGTATGAGGGTTGCGGGACTCCCTGATCCCTTCAGTGTTACAGCTAAATCGGCTCAAAATATGTGCAATTTATGCATTTTTAAGCTCATAGTGAGCCGATAATTCGATAATAATTGTTATATTTGCACCGATTTAACGTTCAAAGTAATGGATATATCAAGAACGATTCTACAGTTTCAGATCTTCATCGACCAATTTGAGTTTGCAGTAAGGGAGTATTTTTAGGCAATTATAGAATTTGTATAATTGTCTTCTTGCCCAGAGACCTCGTAATCTGGGAGTGAAAGCACAGGTGATGTCGTGATATATGCTGTAGGCAAGCAACATCGCTTGCACTACAGCATTTTAGGTGTTGTTCTACAGTGTAGTCTTAGTCGAAGAACCCGGGCTGCTTGTACTCGATGCCCAGTTCGCGGTCAACGGTGGCAAGGATGCCCTGTACCTGTCCGAGGGCGAACATACGGCCGAGTAGGGTGTAGCCGGAGTTGTGACCGTGACTCGACTCGTCCATGATGCCGCCAGGCTCGTCGGTGAACGTCATGCCGTGGTCAACACGCATGGGCAGTTGCGGATTCTCCTGTTCGAAGATGCGGCAGAGTTCAATGAGGTCGGCGCGTCCGCCCAGGTGGCTGGCTTCGGTGAAGTCGCCGTTGGGGAAGATGTGGCATGAGCGCAGGTGGACGAAATGGGTGCGGCCGGCAAACTTACGGGCCATCTCCACGACATTGTTATAGGCACCTGCCGACAGGCTTCCGGCACAGAACGTCAGGCCGTTGTGCTTGTTGGGTACGGCATCAAGGAACCACTGGATATCCTCCTCGGTACGGACGATGCGCGGCAGACCGAGAATCTCGATGGGGGGATCGTCGGGGTGTACGCACATATTCATGTTGCACTCCTCACAGACGGGCATGATGGCCTCCAGGAAGTATTTCATGTTCTCGCGAAGCTGCTTCTTGTCGATGCCCTTGTAAAGGTCGAGGAATTCACGGAACTTCTGTATGGGTGCTTCGTCGTTTTCGGAGAAGTTGCCGCTGACAAAGCCCTGTGTCTTGATGATGATGGTCTCTACCAGTGCATGGTCTTTCTCTGGCGTCATGGTTTTGGCCAGTTCATCGCATTCTGCCAGCACGTTGCGACCTTCGCCGATGCCCTTGGGGAACTGGAACTTTGCCCATTCCTCACGTGCTCCCTCGCGCTTCAGAATATAGATGTCGAAGTAGGCAAACTCGGCATAGTTGAAGTAGAGGTTCGTCGAACCGTTGGGGTTTGTGTGCAGCAGGTCGGTACGTGCCCAGTCGAGCACGGGCATGAAATTGTAGCAGATGCAGTGGATGCCTTCTGCCGCAAGGTTGCGCAACGACTGCTTATACACCTCAATCTGCTCGTCGCGGTCGGGACCGCCGTACTTGATGGTCTCTACCACGGGGAGGCTCTCAACAACGCTCCAGCGCATGCCGTAGCTCTCAATGTACTCGCGGAGGTCACGGATTTTCTCGCGTGTCCATACTTGGCCGAGGGGCACGTCGTGCAGAGCGGTGACAATGCCTTCGACTCCGATTTGTCTCAGCTGGGCAAGGGTAATCTTATCCTTCTTGCCAAACCAACGCCATGTTCTTTCCATCTTAAGTGATTTACGATTTCCGGATTTTCGATTTTCTGTTTAATAGCTGCGGGCAATGATTACGCGATGCTTGGCAGGCTTGCCGCTGACCATATCGACGCCAGGCGTCTGCTCGTAGGCAAAGGGCACGCAACGGATGGTTGCCTGTGTCTCTTCCTTGATCTGTGCCTCTGTTTCGGCCGTTCCGTCCCAGTGGCAGAGGAAGAAACCGCCGTCCTTGACGCGTTCCTTGAATTCTTCGTAGTTGTCGCACTCATAGACGTGCTCATCGCGGTATTTGCGGGCCTTCTCAAAGATGTTCTTCTGGATGTCCTCCAGAAGCTGTTCAACATACTGGGCGATGCCTTCAATGCTGCGGGTCTCCTTCTCCAAAGTGTCGCGGCGCATCACCTCGATGGTGCCGTTCTCCAGGTCGCGGGCACCCAGTACCAGACGTACGGGAACACCCTTCAGCTCATAGTCGGCAAACTTGAAGCCGGGACGCTTGTTGTCGGCATCATCGAACTTCACGCTGATGCCCTTCGAACGCAGTTCCTCGATGATGGGCAGCACCTCTTTGTTGACCAGTTCCATCTGCTCAGGTTTGGTGGCTATAGGAATAATCACGACCTGAATAGGAGCCAGACGCGGAGGCAGTACAAGACCATTGTCGTCGGAGTGGGTCATGATGAGTGCACCGATAAGACGGGTGGAAACACCCCATGAGGTGGCCCATACGTATTCGGGCTTGTTCTCCTTATTTAAATAGGTTACCTCGAAGGCCTTGGCGAAGTTCTGGCCGAGGAAGTGCGAGGTGCCGCTCTGCAGCGCCTTTCCGTCCTGCATCATGGCCTCGATGGTATAGGTGTCCAGGGCACCAGCGAAACGCTCGGTCTCGCTCTTCACACCCTGCAGCACGGGAACGGCCATCCATTCCTCTGCAAACTTGGCATAAACATGCAGCATCTGCTTGGCTTCTGCTTCAGCCTCTTCCTTGGTGGCGTGGGCGGTATGGCCCTCCTGCCACAGGAACTCGCTCGTTCTGAGGAAGGGACGGGTACGCATCTCCCAGCGCATCACGTTACACCACTGGTTGCACATCAGGGGCAGGTCGCGCCAGGAGTGAATCCAGTTCTTATAGGTGTTCCAGATGATGGTCTCGGATGTAGGACGTACGATGAGCTCTTCCTCCAGCTTGGCAGCGGGGTCAACCACCACGCCGCTCTTGTCCTCGGTAGCCTTCAGACGATAGTGTGTTACAACGGCGCACTCCTTGGCGAAGCCTTCTACGTGCTCAGCCTCGCGGCTCAGGAACGACTTGGGGATGAGCAGGGGGAAGTAGGCGTTCTGTGCGCCCGTCTCCTTGAACATCTTGTCCAGCTGCTGCTGCATCTTCTCCCAGATAGCATAGCCGTAGGGCTTGATGACCATACATCCGCGAACGGCCGACTGCTCAGCGAGGTCGGCCTTCACAACCAAATCGTTATACCACTGACTGTAATTGTCAGCACGTTTTGTCATTTCTTTCAGTTCTTTTGCCATATTTGTTGTATATTATTGAAAATTTGCCGCAAAGGTACAAAAAAATCATAATTCATAATTCATATTTGATAATTATTTTCTACCTTTGTCCGCAGAATTGTTGTTTAACATTAAAAAAAGGAGATTAAAATGAAAGTAAAATCGTTGATTATGGCACTTTGCATGGGCATTGTGCTCGTGGGTTGTAACAACCTGCAGAAGGGAGCTGGTATTGGTGCCGCTGGTGGTGCTGTGCTGGGTGGTATCATTGGTCACATTGCCGGTAACACCGCCGTTGGTGCTGCCATTGGCGGTGCTGTAGGTGCAGGTACCGGTGCCATTATCGGTAAGCACATGGATAAGGTGAAGGCTGAGGCTGAGCAGGTGAAGAATGCTGAGGTTCAGGAAATAACCGACGCTAATGGTCTGAAGGCCGTGAAGATGGCTTTCGACAGCGGTATTCTTTTTGCAACGGGTAAGTCGGACCTGACGCCTGCTTCGAAGAGTTCGCTGAGTCAGTTGGCTAATCTGTTGAAAAACAATGGCGACTGCGATGTGGCTATTCAGGGCCATACCGACAATGTCGGCTTCAAGGGTAAGACCGCTGCCCAGAGTGTTGAGCTGAACAAGGCTCTCTCACTCGACCGTGCTGCTTCCGTTTCTGCATACCTGCAGTCACTCGGCGTGAACGCCTCTCAGATTAAGACCGTTGAGGGTCTGGGTCAGGAGAGTCCCGTTGCCAGCAACGATACCGAGGCTGGTCGTCAGCAGAACCGTCGCGTGGAGGTTTATCTCTATGCAAGTCAGGAGATGATCAACGCTGCTGAGGCAGGTACTCTGCAGTAATGTTCATTGGCAATTAAATTGTTAGTTGACAATTGAAGATTCTGAAACGAATAGTAAAATGGACGAAATGGATAGTGGTGGCGTTTTTCGCCTCCACTATTCTTTCTGTTATAGCTTATCGTTTCGTTCCTGTTTATTTCACTCCGCTCATGTTCATCCGCTGCGGACAGCAGATGGCTGCCGGTGAGACGCTGAAGTTGCGCCACCACTGGGTGTCGCTGGAGAAGATTTCTCCATCGCTCCCTGTGGCTGTTATGGCCAGCGAAGACCAGCGTTTCCTGGAACATCACGGCTTTGACTTCAAAGCTATCGAGCATGCCGCCCGCCGTAACATGGAACATCCCGAGAAGCGCCGACTGGGTGCCAGCACCATCAGTCAGCAGACTGCCAAGAACGTCTTTCTGTGGCCTGGGCGTTCGTGGGTTCGCAAAGGATTCGAGGCTTACTTTACTGTGCTCATTGAACTCTTCTGGTCCAAGCAGCGCATTATGGAGGTCTATCTGAATTCTATTGAGATGGGTGATGGTATCTATGGTGCCGATGCTGTTGCCGAGTGGCATTTCCACTGCCAGGCAGCAGACCTTTCCCGTTCCCAGTGTGCCCTGATTGCTGCCACACTGCCCAACCCCCGCAAGTTCAGTTCTGCCAATCCCAGCACTTACATGCAGAAACGGCAGAAGAAGATAATGCATGAAATGAAATTCGTTGCTGCCTTTCCAAAGTGAAAGGTCTGCACTTACACTTTTCCCCCTTAAGATTTCGTGGTAGCTACTCCGTGTAGAACTTGATGAGTCGCGTCAGAGCCTGTTCGCAGACGGGACAGAATGTGGGGTACTCATTGGTGCGCATGCGGCAGTCTTCTTGTCCGCGCCATACGCCATGACTGAGGTAACCTCCACCTTCGACGAGTCCTGCTTTGCCTTCGCGGATAAGGTTCTCCCACTTCCCCGTAAAGTTATGTTGCGTGGTAAGGTTCGGCTCCCATGGCTCGGTATCGGCATAGTACATGGGGTCGCTGTCGCCGTATGGGTACTCGTCGCCCAGTCCGCCGAAGGAGTGACCGAACTCGTGGACGACGACGGGCTCGTACATCGGACCGTGGGCTGAAGCGAGGTTGTAGGAATTGTAGATGCCGCCACCGCCATAGGTCGTCGTATTGGTTATGATAATAATATGTTCGTAGGGCGTGCCTGCCAGCACGTCGTGCAGTCGCTTCAGGTGGAGGGTGGTCAGGTAACGCTCGGAATAGAACGTGTCAAACTGTGAACTGAGCACCGTATTCTTCCAGATGCCTTTGCGGGGCACACTGACACCGCTGTCCGTCGAGGTCGATAGCAGGGCGATAATTTGGAATCGGTCTTGCAGCGACTTGAACGGCTCGTGCTCAAAGAGGGCACGTACGGCCTTGCGGCAGTCGTCCAGATAGGTCAGCAGTTCACTGCTCTGATAACCCTCGGCAACAAAGGCGATGCGGATGCAACGTGTGGTGTCTGCTGCTGCATGCAGGGTGGTGTAGGGAGTGACGTTCTCTTCGCCGATGTGCCTGATGAGAATGTCCTGCGGGTCAACGGTGTGTGTCATCGTGGCGTTCACACGGTTGTGGTAGTCACGCAGCTCCACCGTGATGTTGACAGGCCGTTTGGGGTAGGGTACCAGAAAAACATTCTCGAATGACTTACGGGTATGCTTGGCTTCGTCGGTGGTCAGCCACTCCTGGAAGAGGGTGGAGAAGGGGTGACGGTAGATGACCTTTCCGCTCTCCGTGTCACGCACGACGATTTGTCCGTTACCTTTCAGCGGCACCTCTGCCAGACGCTGTCGCTTGCCATACCAACGGGGCATGGTGCTCAGCTCATCGACGTAGATGTCCTGCCGGGCACTGTCGCCTGAGAAACTGTAGTCTATACGTAGCGTACGGTCCTCGAAGTAGTCGGAAAAGTCTTGCGCCGCCGCTTGACTAAAGGACAAATGACAAATGAGAAATGATAAAACAAGCGTCAGCAGATATTGGCCATTAACCATTGACTTTTTATTCTTCATCACACTCATCTTTTTCATTTGTCATTTATGTCATCTATTGTAATTGTGGCCAAAGGCCGCTATTACTTGTCAAAGTAGTTCTCCAGTTCCTGTGCTGCAGCCCCCTCTTTGTTGTCGATGTCACGTACGATGACACCATGTTCCAGCAGGGCAATGCGGGTGGAGATATCGACGGTATGCGCCAGGTTATGACTGCTACAAAGAATGGTGGCGCCCGTCTCCTGGTTGTACTCCGTAAGCAGGTGCTTCAGCATGTTCTGGCTGGAGGGGTCGAGGAAGTTGAACGGCTCGTCGAGGATGACAATCTGGGGACGATTGAACAGGGCCGCGATGATGCCTACCTTCTGCTTGTTACCGGCCGAGAGGTTACGGATGAGTTTCTTCTGACCGAACACCTCACCAGCAGCGAAACGCTCAAAGTCCTTCAGACGTTCGTCAACCTCAGCCTGCGTCTTGCCTGATACCTTGCCGAGGAACGCAAAATACTCCTCGGGCGTCAGGAAGTCGATGAGGAAACCCTCGTCAATGTAGGCCCCCACGATGTCCTTCCACTCCTCGCTTTCGGTAGGATTGATGCCGTTGATGGTTACTGTTCCTTCGTCGGCTTTCAGCAGATCGAGCATGATGCGGAAGAGTGTACTCTTGCCGGCTCCGTTATTGCCTACCAGACCCAGTATATCGCCATCGTTAATGGTAAACGAGGCGATATTACTGGCGATGGTCTCACCAAACTGTTTCTTGAGATTGCTAATGGTAATCATAATTCTCAATTCTCAATTGTCAATTGTCAATTACACCAGTCCCCTTCCGTGACACTGCTTGAACTTCTTGCCGGAGCCACAGGGGCAGGGATCGTTACGTCCAGGCAGTTTGTCCTTCATAATCGGGGTGCGGGGTTGCTGGGCACGGGTGTCCTGGGCGGCAGCGGCAGCCTGATTGGGATCCACCATCTGCTCCTGCTCCAGATTTTGCTTGCTCTCCGTGTATTGCTGTCGCTGTGTGTGCTGCTCGGGGGCAGCCTCCTGTACCTGCTGCTGCATCTCAGGAATAGCGGCACGTGTCAGGATGCTGGTGATGCGGTTGTACATGTCGTTAATCATGTCGTCCCATACCTTGGCACTCTCCAACTTGAAGATGAGGAGCGGGTCTTTCTGCTCGTAGCTGGCGTTCTGTACAGAGTGCTTCAGTTCATCGAGCTTCCGGAGGTTCTCCTTCCAGGCATCGTCGATGATGTGGAGCAGGATCTGCTTCTCAAATTCCTTGACAATGCTCTTCGACCCGGTATCGTAGGCCTCCTTGAGGTTGCAGGCAATGTTGAACATGCGGCGGCCGTCGGTGATGGGTACCATGATGCGCTCGTAGAGCTGCCCCTGGTTCTCATAGACCTGTGTGATGATAGGCTGTGCAACGGTCTGGATGCGCTCCATGCGACGGTTGAAGTGCTGGATGGCAGCCTGGAAAGCTTCTTCCTCCAACTGTTCACGCGGAGTATTGATGAACTGCTCACTGGTAAAGGGTACCTCCATCGACAGGATGTGCAGGAACTCCTCCTTGCAGCCCTCGAAATCGTTGTTCTCAATAATATTCACCACGCGGTCCCAGATGATGTTCGAGATATCCATGCCGATACGCTCACCCATCAAGGCATGACGGCGCTTCTCGTAAATGACGGTACGCTGTTTGTTCATCACGTCATCATACTCAATCAGACGCTTACGGATACCGAAGTTGTTCTCCTCGACCTTCTTCTGGGCACGCTCAATGCTCTTGTTGATCATCGGTGCCTCAATCATCTCGCCTTCCTTGAAACCTAAGCGGTCCATGACGGAGGCGATACGTTCAGAGGCAAACAGACGCATCAGTTTGTCTTCCAGTGACACGTAGAAAACAGAGCTTCCCGGGTCTCCCTGACGTCCGGCACGACCGCGCAACTGACGGTCAACGCGGCGACTCTCGTGACGCTCCGTACCGATGATGGCCAGACCGCCCGCCGCCTTTACTTCTGGCGACAGCTTGATGTCGGTACCACGACCTGCCATGTTCGTAGCGATGGTCACGGCACCTAGTCCGTTGGTTGACTGACCGGCCAGTGCCACGATGTCGGCCTCCTTCTGGTGCAGTTTGGCATTCAGCACCTGGTGGGGTATCTGACGCATGCTGAGCATCTTCGACAACAGCTCGGAAATCTCGACCGATGTCGTACCCACCAGCGTTGGACGTCCGCTTTCACGCATTTTGATAATCTCGTCAATCACAGCATTATACTTCTCGCGAGCTGTCTTATAGACGCGGTCGTTCTGGTCGTCACGGATAACGGGACGGTTCGTGGGAATCTCCACTACGTCGAGCTTGTAGATGTCCCACAACTCACCGGCCTCGGTGATGGCGGTACCCGTCATACCTGCCAGCTTGTGATACATGCGGAAGTAGTTCTGCAGGGTGATGGTAGCAAAGGTCTGCGTGGCAGCCTCCACCTTCACATGTTCCTTGGCCTCGACAGCCTGGTGCAGTCCGTCGCTCCAGCGGCGTCCTTCCATGATACGGCCTGTCTGCTCATCGACAATCTTCACCTCGCCGTCAATGACTACGTATTCATCGTCCTTGTTGAACATACAGTAGGCCTTCAGCAACTGCTGCAGGGTATGTACTCGTTCGCTCTGAACGGCATAGTGGTTGAGCAACTCGTCCTTCTTGTCCAGGCGTTCCTGGTCGGTGAGGTCCTTTTCGTTCTCCAGTGCCGACAGCTCAGCGGCAATGTCGGGCAGCACGAAGAGGTCCTTGTCGTCCACCTGCTTGGCTAACCATGCCGTACCCTTGTCGGTGAGGTCGCAGGAGTTCAGCTTCTCGTCAACCACGAAGTACAGGGGCTCCACGGCCTCCGGCATCTTGCGGTTGTTATTCTCCATGTAGGTCTCTTCGGTCTTCAGCATGCCGGCCTTGATACCCTCCTCTGAAAGGTATTTGATGAGCGGCTTGTTCTTTGGCAGTGCCTTATGTGAACGGAAGAGCGACAGGAAACCTTCGTCGGTCAGCTTCTGGTCCTTGTTGGCCATTCCCTGTGCAATCTTCTGCTTGGCCTCTGCCAGATACTGGGTAGCCAGCTGACGCTGAACGCCCACCAGTTTCTCCACTAGCGGCTGGTATTCCTCGAACATCTGGTCATCGCCCTTGGGTACGGGACCGGAGATGATGAGCGGTGTACGGGCATCGTCAATCAGCACTGAGTCAACCTCATCGACGATGGCGTAGTTATGTGAGCGCTGCACGAGGTCGGCAGGAGAGATGGCCATGTTGTCGCGCAGGTAGTCGAAACCGAACTCGTTGTTCGTACCAAACGTGATGTCGGCCTGGTAAGCCTTGCGACGTTCGGGTGAGTTAGGTTGGTGCTTGTCAATGCAATCGACGCTCAGGCCGTGGAACATGTAGAGCGGACCCATCCACTCCGAGTCACGCTTGGCCAGATAGTCGTTGACCGTAACGACGTGAACACCGTTACCTGTCAATGCGTTCAGGAAGACGGGCAGCGTAGCCACGAGGGTCTTACCTTCACCCGTTGCCATCTCGGCAATCTTACCCTGATGCAGTACGACACCGCCGAAGAGCTGTACGTCGTAGTGTATCATTTCCCACTTCAGGTCGTTGCCGCCGGCTGTCCAGTGGTTGTGGTAGATGGCCTTGTCGCCGTCGATGGTGATGAAGTCCTTGCGCGGGTCGGTGGCCAGTTCGCGGTCGAAGTCGGTGGCCGTTACCACGGCCTCTTCATTCTCGGCAAAGCGGCGTGCCGTCTCCTTGACGATGGCAAACACCTCGGGGCCTACCTCGTTGAGGGCTTTTTCATATACTTCCAGGGCTTCCTTTTCCAGTTTGTCAATCTGGGAGAAGATTTCGGCACGCTCATCAATGGGTGTGTCTTCAATCTTGGCTTTCAGTTCCGCAATCTGCTGCTTCTGTTCCTTGGCAGCCTGCTGCACCTGCTGCTGCAGTTCCTTGGTGCGTGCACGAAGCTCATCGTTGCTCAGTTTCTCGATGGTGGGTGAAACGGCTTTCACCTTCTCCACCAATGGCTGAATCAGCTTCATGTCACGTGATGACTTGTCGCCGAAAAGCGACTTCAGAATCTTTGTAAAGTTCATATTCTTATTTTATTTATTATTCATATTTAAATTTGCGCGTGCAAAGGTACGAAATAATTTTGAATTGCACGTGCTTTTCCTATGGAAAAGTCAGAACAATGGTTCTGATGCACAGCCATTCGGGGCACGTATTCGTATCGACTTGGCAATAGTAGGTGCAATGCGGTCAACGGTGACAGGCATGACAATGCGCTCTCTGACGACGTTGGCACCGTAGAATATGATGGGGAACGATACGAAGTTCACCCGTTGTGTTGTTGACTGATGTGTTTCTTCATTAATGAGTTTCCAGCCCGGAGCCACCTCTATGATGAGGTCGCCGCACTTGTCCAGGTTGTAGGCATTGCGTATTTTCTCCAGCCGTTCGCTCTCGCTGGTCAGCAATTGGGTGCTGGTATAGACGTTGCGCACGCCTTCCACCTGTATCAGAAACTCCTGTGCCCGCTTCAGCAGGTCGCTTTGCGGGATGTTCCTCCGCTCAATGAGCTGCCGGTTCAGGTACAGCTGGTTTTTGTAGCAGGTCTCCACATACTTGGCAGGCTTATAGACAGCCCCCAGGTACATGTTCAGCAGGTTGGCAGTCCGTTGTATGTTGAACTTGCCGGTTGGTATGTGGTACTTTTCCTCCTCGCCCTGTGTCTCAGACTCCATGGCATAGCCGGTGCCTGTCAGGACGAAGAGTACCTTGCCGTGTCCTACACGTCCCTCAATGCGGCTGACGAGTCTTGACAGCTGCTTGTCAATGTTGATGTAGCTCTCCTTGGGATCAGCTTCTTGCTTGTATGTAATATTCAGTAAGTCAGGTGTTTCGTCGGTTCCGATACCGCTTTGCTCGATGCATCCGATAGCCAGGTCGGTAATGCTCTTGTTGACGTCTGGCTCTACGGCATACCTGGAAGTATAGTCCGTCTGCCATTGTGGAATGGGGCTATAGAAACTGACATTGTTCCAGCGGTTCTGGTTGGCCCACAGAGCACCGTTGGCAGCATGGCCGGCTGACAAAATGGCAAGGTCTGCCGTCGGTGCGATGGCATATACCAGCGCCACGCCGTTGGTTGTCTGCCGCATCTCGTCGCCGACGGTGGTGGTCAGCAGGTGCATGGGTGAGAATTCCTGTTTGTCGGTCGTGATACACTTAATGGTTTTAAGTGCTTGTCGGTCAAACCATTCCTCGCCCGTGATACCATGATAGTAGGGTGTGGTACCGGTGGCAATCGATGCCATTGCCGATGCCCGGTCAACGGGAGCGAAGTTATACGATGCATGCGCATAGACCCTTCCCTGTGACAGCAGCCGTTTGAAGCCGTCGTTGGTATAGAAGGGTACGAACGTCTCCATGTAGTCAGAGCGCAGTTGGTCGATAGTGATGTTGACCACCAGCCTGGGTGTTGATGCAACAATCTGTGCTACAGCATCTTGTTGGAATCCCAACACGGCAAGGAGCGTGATATAGAGGTATTTATTTTTTCCCATTTCTTATGTTTGACCAGAATCTAATTAGCAAAGATAGTGCCACAAAGTACATGCCCTCGGCGTAATGCTGCCAGATGCCTCCAATGAGGAACAGGAGCGTCAGGACGGGCAGCAGCTGCCACCAGACGGTAGGCTTCCGTTTATATACCTTATATATAAATAGGAAGGGCAAGGGGTTCAGGAGCAGTATCTGCAGGTTGATGCTTGTGGTGGGGTGCTGTGAGAATATCATGACCAGAAGCACCAGTCCCATGATGCCTTGCAGCGACATGAGTAGCAGGTCCCACCATTTCAGTGTCTGCTTGTGTTTCCACTCGTAGCCGAAGATGAGGAGTGAGACGATCACCAGTACGATGCCGCATTGTGTAGGCGTCAGTGGAAACTCCTGTTCCACAAACTGCACACCACTTGGCACCAGTGTCCTTGTCTCCTTGACCAGTGGCACGTAAGTGCCGTCGTTCCTGATAATCTGTGCATACGAGAAGTCGTGCATCAGGTTGTTGGGCAGGAACTCCTGTTGCCGCAGGTCGGTCGGCAGGTCTGCCCTGACTCCCAGCAGGAAGTCGTTACCCCATGCTGCCCAGGGGTGCCCTGCCGTGCAGGCGTGCACCATCTCCCTGTAGGTCGGTGCGTAGTCAGGGCGTGGCGTGTATTGTATCCGTCCGCTGATACACCGTTCAATGATGTCGCGGGCCCTCGACGTACAGTTATCGTAGAAATAGTTGTAGCGGTAGATGCGGTTCTCCTCGCGGTAGTTGTCTGCCAGTGCGTCGTAGAGCGCCTGTTTCTCCGCGGGAGTCATGTTGAGCACCTGCTCGGTCACCAGACTTCCGTAGCGCCGGTATTCCTCCTGGAATATCTTGGTGGGCAGGACTCCCAGCTCATAGTCAGTCAGTCCGAAGACGAAACGCAGGGTGAAGTAGGGTGCCTTGAAGTTGAAGACGCCGTAGTTGAATGCCCAGTCCTCGCCAGTCCTGAGGTCGTGGTAGCGGATAGCGGTATGTCCGTAGAGGCTGTAAATCTCTTCGTGGGGCTGACACGTCAGCAATGCCACCTCGACAGAATCTGCCGAGACGGGTTCGGGTGCGGTGTTTGCCGCAGTAAGACAGCTGGAAATCAAGCACATTGTTGAAATCCAGGCAGTCCTAAAAATGCTTTTAAAGTGTTTCACGATGCAAAATTAATAAATTATTCGTAATTCATAAGTCATAATTGATTTTTTTTCCGTAATTTTGCACCCGCAATATTCGAATGCATCAAAAGCTTATTATAATAAGGTAATGAAAAAACTAATAATTTGCTGTTGGCTCTTGGCTGTTGGTTCTTGGCTGGGTGCCTCGGCACAAAGCGGGACAAACTCGCCCTACAGCCAGTACGGATTAGGCATTTTGTCAGACCAGTCACAGGGATTCAATCGTGGCATGAACGGTCTGGGCATCGGTCTTCGTATCGGCAATCAGGTGAATTACCTGAATCCCGCATCCTACTCATCCATCGATTCATTGACCATGTTGGTTGACATGGGACTGTCTTTGCAGATAACCAATTTCAAGGAGGGAGGCAATAAGGTGAATGCCCGCAATGCCAACTTTGAGTATGCGGTGGCCACTTTCCGTATTCTGCCCAAGTTCGGTCTTGCTGCAGGTGTCGTTCCCTATACGAACATCGGCTATAACTATTCCTTTACCGATAAGGTTGGAACCTCTTCCACCACGACCACGCAGACCTACCAGGGTGACGGCGGTCTGCGCCAGGCATTCATCGGTTTTGGTGTGAACCCCATTGCCGGATTGTCGCTGGGTGCCAATTTCTCCTATCTGTGGGGCTCTTACCATAAGGTGTTGGGCGTGACCAGCAATAATGCCACTGTCAATACCATTACCAAGGAGTATAAGTCCTCTATCAGCAACTATAAGATTGACCTGGGACTGCAGTGGGAACAGAAGATAGGCAAGAACGACGCCCTCGTGCTGGGTGCTACGATGGGTATTCGCCATAAGTTGGGCGCTGATGCCTCCGTCAGCATCAAGAACGTCAATCCCCAGACGGGCGTGACGCTGTCGTCAGCCGACACGGTGACCAATGCCTTCAGTATTCCGATGATCATTGGCGGCGGTTTGTCCTATCGTCACGGCAACAAGTGGCTCGTCGGCGTGGACTACAGCCTGCAGAAGTGGGCCGAACTGGATTTCCCCCGCATCAATGACGACACGCAGAAGTACGAGCTTGCCAGCGGATTGCTTCGCGACCGTAGCAAGTTTACCGTCGGTGGCGAGTGGACTCCCAATGCCTACGACGCTCACAACCTGCTTAAGCGCATCCACTACCGTATCGGTGCATCGTATGCTACACCTTATTATAATATAGGCGACGTCAAAGGTCCTACAGAATTCAGCGTGAGTGCCGGTCTTGGCATTCCTATCTTCAATTCGTGGAACAACCGCTCGCTGGTGAACATCAGCGCCCAGTGGACTCATATGTCGGCCAAGGACATGATTACTGAGAACACTTTCCGCATCAATGTAGGGCTGACGTTCAATGAACGCTGGTTCCAGAAGTGGAAGGTAAGGTGATTCAATAATACAAAAATATAAAGATAAAAAATGCAAACGACTGAAAGGCATTTGGATGACATCCCCGTCTTGGTCGCCAGACGTTTCGTTGTAAATGTACAGCGAAGCCTGTCTGCTTTATTTTTTTATTCTTTTATTTTTTTATTCTTTTCCTGTACCGAGCAGAAGGAACACACCGCACCCGCCATCCTTGACCGCGACTCCGTGTCGATGATGACCAGCTACGGTGTCAATACGCTCATTTCCGACTCAGGTGTCATCAAGTACCGCATCGTAACCGAGCGTTGGGACGTCAACACCGTCAAGAACCCCTCCCGTTGGGAGTTTATGAAGGGCATCTTCCTGGAACAGTTTGACGAGAAGTTCCATGTTGAAGGCTATATCCAGTCCGATACCGCATGGTACTACGACCAGAAACGCCTGTGGCACCTGCGTGGCAGGGTTCGTCTGCGCAATGTCAACGGACTGATATACACCAGCGAGGAACTCTTCTGGGACGGCATCCGCCATGAGTTCTATTCCAATGTCTTCTCCCGCGTGGTAACACCTGAGCGTACCATGCAGGGAACCTATTTCCGTAGCGATGAGCAAATGACCCATTACTTTGTGTCCAACTCGAAAGGCTCTTTCATGCCTGACGACATGATGGGCGAGGAAGAGAAGAACCCCACCGAGCCAGCCGATACCACCAAGCCCGCACCGCCGTTACGCCAGCCTGCCGCTCCGCGTGCTGCTTCACCCAAACCAGCCACTACGCCATGATGGAACAGATAGCAGCACTCGCGCCCCAGTTGGTGGGGCTATTGGTAACGATGATTTTTTCTGCCTTCTTCTCGGGAATGGAGATAGCCTTTGTCTCCAGCAACCGATTGCGGGCAGAGATGGACCGCGAGAAGAACGGCATAGCTCAGCGGGCCATCGCCTTCTTCTACCACCATCCCAACACCTTTGTCAGCACCATGCTGGTGGGCAATAACATCGCCCTCGTCATCTACGGCATCCTCTTTGCCAACATCTTCGACACCCTTCTCTTCGGTGCGTTGCCCGACGGACTGCGGGTGGCAGCCGACACCATTGCCTCTACCATTGTCGTGCTCTTTACCGGCGAGTTCCTGCCCAAGAGCATCTTCAAGAACAATGCCAACACGCTTCTGACGTTCTTCGCCGTGCCCGCCTTCGTGTGCTACGTCCTGCTCTATCCCATATCGCGCTTTGCCACCTTCCTGTCGCGCATCATTCTGCGCGTCTTCGGTGTCCGCATGCTGAAGGATGCCGAGGACAGGGCCTTCAGCAAGGTTGACCTCGACTACCTCGTACAGAGCAGCATCGACCATGCCACTGACGAGAACCAGCTGGATGAGGAGGTCAAGATATTCCACAATGCCCTTGACTTCTCCGATACCAAGGTGCGCGACTGCATGATACCCCGTACAGAGATAGAGGCCATCGACATCGAGGACACGTCGGTTGAGGAAATCAAGAGCCGCTTCATCGAGAGCGGATACTCTAAACTTATTGTCTATAAGGAGGATATCGATCATGTGGTGGGCTACATTCATTCGTCGGACATGTTCCAGCTCCCGCCGAAAGTGGAGGGACTGAATATTCGCACGCTGCCCTTCGTCCCCGAGACGATGGCAGCCCGTAAGCTCATGCACATCTTCCTGCAGCAGAAGAAGTCACTGGCCATTGTTGTCGATGAGTTCGGTGGCACCAGCGGTTTGGTCTCCCTCGAAGACATCGTGGAGGAGATTTTCGGCGACATCGAGGACGAGCACGACACCTCCCGTTACGTGGCTAAGCAGCTGGAGAATGGCGAGTATGTACTGTCCGCCCGACTGGAGATTGAGAAGGTCAACGAGATGTTCGGCCTCGACCTGCCCGAGAGCGACGAGTACATGACTATTGGTGGACTCATCCTGCACGAATATCAGAGTTTCCCGAAACTCAACGAAGTGGTGAAGATTGGACACTTTGAATTCAAAATTGTGAAGAATACGATGACGAAAATCGAGCTTGTAAGGCTTAAAATCACCGAATAAGTCAAAAAAATTCACTTTTTTTCCTCTTTTTGAGATAAAATGTGTAATTTTGTGCGCTAAAATTGAAAGAACAAAAATAAAAACAATAAAAAACTAAGAAATGGCAGCATTAGGAAGTATTAGAAAGAGAGGCGTGACGCTCATCATTATCGTCGCATTAGGCCTCTTTGCATTCATCGCTGGCGACATGTTCAAAGGTTGCGAGTATTTCGAGGGCCAGAAGCGTCAGCAGGTGGGTGAAGTGTTAGGAGAGAAAGTGTCTATCCAGGATTTCCAGCAACTCGTTGAAGAGTACACGGACGTCATCAAGATGACACAAGGACGTGACAACCTGTCGGAAGAGGAGCAGAACCAGCTCCGCGACCAGGTATGGAACTCGTATGTCAACAACAAGCTGATTGAGGCCGAGGCCAAGAAGTTAGGACTTGCCGTTACCGACAAGGAGCTTCAGGACATTCTGCGTGAGGGTACCAACCCCATTCTGATGCAGTCGCCCTTCGTGAACCAGCAGACTGGTCGCTTCGACCTCTCGCTGCTCACCAAGTTCCAGGACGAACTCAAGAAGGCTATGGCTGACCCCAGTCTGGCCGAGCAGTACCAGCGCATCAACAACTACTGGCTCTTCATCGAGAAGACGCTCCGTGAGCAGACCCTCGCCATGAAGTACCAGGCACTGCTCTCTCACTGTCTGTTCTCCAACCCCGTATCAGCCAAGATGGCTTTCGAGGGTCAGAACGTGGAGAGTGAGGTAAAGCTGGCTTCGCTGGCTTACAGCAGCATCAATGATAACGACGTGAAGTTAGAGGACGCTGACCTCAAGGCATTCTACGATGCCCACAAGGAAGAGTTCCGCCAGTATATCGAGAGCCGTAACATCAAGTACGTGACTTACAAGGTTGTTGCTTCACAGGCTGACCGCACCGCCCTCATGAAGACCATGCAGGAGGCAGCAAAGAGCCTGCAGGAGGGAGCCGCACCCGCAGAGGTTGTCCGCAAGGCACAGTCACAGATTGCCTATTCCGGTATCGCTGCAACGCGTAACGCTTTCCCGCAGGACATCGCCGCCAAGCTCGACTCCATTAGCGTCGGTGAGGTGGTTGCTCCGTTTGAGAGCGTTTACGACAATACGCTCAACGTGATGAAGCTCATCAACAAGACCCAGCTTCCTGACTCCATAGAGTATCGTCAGATTCAGGTTGTCGATGCTACCGTTGAGGGTGCACGTGCCAAGGCCGACAGCATCTATAAGGCCCTGCAGGCAGGTGCCAACTTCGACACCCTCGCCGTCAAGTATGGCCAACCCGGTGCAAAGACGTGGCTTACCTCTGCCATGTACGAGCGCAGCACGTCTCTTGACGCTGATTCCAAGCTCTTGCTGAGCACGCTGAACAACCTTGGCGTCAACGAACTCAAGAACCTCGAGCTCACACAGGGTAACCTCATCCTTCAGGTCACCAACCGCAAGGCCATGACCACAAAGTACGACGTTGCCGTTGTGAAGCACACCATTGATTTCTCGAAGAATACTTACAACGAGGCATACAACAAGTTCAGCCAGTTTGTCAGCGAGAACCAGACTGTCGAGGAAATCGAGAAGAACGCCGAGAAGTTCGGCTTCAAGTTGTTCGACCGTCCTGACATCACCAGCACTGAGCACGGCATTGCCGGCATCCGTAACACCAACGAAGCCCTCCGCTGGACCTTCGGTGCCAAGCCCGGCAACGTGTCACAGCTCTACGAGTGCGGCAACAACGACCAGCTGCTCGTCGTAGCCCTCACCGGTATCAACCCCGTTGGCTATCGCTCGTTCGATGCTGCCAAGGAGCAGGTGAAGACCGAGGTCATCCGCGACAAGAAGTACGACATGCTTGCAGCCAAGCTCAACGGCGTTACCAGCATCCAGGCAGCCCAGCAGAAGGGCGCTACGCTGACTGACGTTCCCCAGGTTACCTTCTCTGCCCCCGTCTTCGTACAGGCTACCGGTGCCAGTGAGCCCGCCATCAGCGGTGCCGTTGCTGCTACCCAGGCAGGCAAGTTCAATACCAAGATTATCAAGGGTAATGCCGGTGCCTACATGGTACAGGTTGTTAAGAAGGGCAACCGCGAGGGTGCACAGTTCGACGCCAAGACCGCTGAGCAGGAGCTCAAGCAGCGTGCCATGCAGGCTGCCAGCCGCTTCATGCAGGAGCTCTACCTGAAGGCCGACGTGGTTGACAACCGCTACCTGTTCTTCTAAACAAGAATCGTTATCAAATCCCAAATAGGAGAGGGGTGTCCGTTTGCGGGCACCCCTCTTTTCGTGTGCTATCCAGCCTGCTTTTTTGGACTCCTCGGGACATTTTTCGCTGTAAAGTCTTATTTGTTCGATTTTTATTCGTATATTTGCAGTCCATCAGTTAAGTTGAAGTAAAATGAGAAAAATCGTCCTTTTAGTTTACCTGATAGTAGCAGGTTTCACGGAAACAATGGCGCAGACACCCATCCTGGGCGGCGAACTGAGCAACTCTGCCGCAACGTCAGTAACCGACATCCAAGAGGTTCTGCCACGCATGAAGGCGCTGGGGCTGAACACGGTTCTTGTGCCTGTCTATTGGGAGTTTCTTGAACCTGAAGAGGGTAAGTTTGATTTTACCCTCGTTGACAGCACCATCGACGTGGCGCGTCAGCAAGGGCTGAGGATTGTTCCACTCTGGTTTGGTGCCTGGAAAAACTCCATGTCGTGCTATGCGCCTGCCTGGTTTAAATGTGATGTGAGGCGTTTCCCCCGTGCTATGACCGCCAATGGGAAACCGCTGGAGATTGCCTCGTGTTTCAGCAGCAATGTGTTGCAGTCCGACTTGAGGGCTTTCACGACCCTGATGCGGCATATAGCCGAGAAAGACCCGCAACGCGAGGTGGTCATCATGATGCAGATAGAGAACGAAATAGGTATGTTAGAGTCGGCACGCGACCACTCGCCACTGGCTGAAAAAGCCTATTGCCAACCCGTGCCCCGTAAGTTGCTTAAGGCGCTGGGCATTGCCCGGCAAGGTACATGGGCGGAGGTGTTCGGGAACGATGCCTTTGCCGACGAGAAATTCATGGCCTGGCACTATGCCTGCTATGTGGAGCATCTGGCACAGGCAGCCCGACAGGTTCACGACATGCCGCTCTACGTGAATGCTGCGATGAACAGTCGGGGACGCAAGCCGGGCGACTACCCGTCAGCCGGTCCGCTGGCTCATCTTGCTGACATCTGGAAGACGGGGGCTCCCGACATCGACATCCTGGCGCCTGACATCTACGATACGGGCTTCAAGTCGTGGGCAGCGCAATATGCGATGCCTTTAAGACCGCAGGACGGTGGCAAGGTCAAGAACCGTCTTTTCATTCCCGAGAGCCGTTGCTGCGCGAACAGCGGTGTACGTGCCCTCTATGTGTTTGGCGAGCATCAGGCGCTTGGCTTCTCTCCCTTTGCCATCGACGAGGCACCGGCACGCGATACGGAGTCGGTGACTCAGGCGTATGGTCTGCTGAATCAGCTTTCCTATTTGACATACCAGAATTCCTGGGGACTGCTTTTCGACCAGGAGGATAGGGAGCGTGTCATCGACGATGATGGTGTGGTGATGACCTGTCGCCATTATTTCACGCTGCCCTGGGATGCCCGGGCTACCGATGGTTCAGTATGGCCCGAAGGCGGTGCTATGCTTGTCCGTTTGGGGAAGTTCGACTACCTGTTGGCAGGCAGCGGTGTGGTTGTTGACTTCAAGACACGCCGTGAGAAGCAGCAGGAGCAGCAGGTCAAACTGGGTGAAGATGGCTTCGCAGAGGCTGGCGGTCAGTCGTCAACTGCCTTAACCCCGTTCTCAGGCACGCGCCTTGGGCTTCTTTCCGTTGATGAGGTAACGGTCAGTCAGCAGGGCGTGATGCAGTATCTGCGTCGTCACAACGGCGACCAGAGTCACCAGGGGCGGCATGCCCGCATCAGCGTCGGAGACTGGAAGATACTCCACATAAAACTCTATGAATACAAGTAATGAATACGAATGACAAAACGAAAAGGAGTCGGCACCTCGCGATGCCGACTCCTTTCTTCTTTCAGTGTTATTTGTGTTATTTCATGATTACTTTCCGGGTTGCTCCGTTCTTCATCTTCACGATGTTCACACCCTGCTGCGGAGCGACGATACGGCGGCCGTTGAGGTCGTAGTAGCCCTCAATGTCTGTCTTCTCATCCGTGGTGGGTCTAGTGATGGCAGAAGGAACGGGAGCCGTGCCGTTGAAGTCGTCCATGCAGAAGTAGAGTGGGGTGGTGTATCCCCAGCTGTTCTTGCGTGAGCTCTTCAGACTGAAGGTGAGCTCCTTCACGGTACCGAGCGTGCTCAGGTCAACCCACTGCCAGTCTTTGACGTAGTAGTGGTCAGCCTCTTCGCCACGGTAGTCAGCGAGATAGAACTCCACCTCCTCATCGTTGTCGGCCGTGATGGTCAGCTTGAAGAAGTCGCCATGACGGAAGCCAACGTCTCCGCTGACGCTGTTGCCGTCGGCATCTTTCTCGCCTGTCTGTCCGTCGCCGTTGAGAATGGCATCAACAGTCCACGCTGCATTGGTGATGTAGAAACCGCTAAGCTCGGTGCCGTCGGGGTTGTTGAGTACTGTGACGGTCATGGGTGCAGAGCTGTCCTCGAAGAACACGGCATAGTTCTGTGAACCGCCGTTGCCGCCACCTACGACGTTATTCCACTGGTCGGTGGTGTAGGAGACAAAGCTGGTGGCCGTGCTGTTAGCGTAGCTGAAGCCCGACCAGGAAGCCCAGTTGATGCTGTAGTTGTTGGCAAAGGCATAGCTGCCGCTCAGGAACGAACCCTGGTACTGCTGATCGCCATAGAGGCCTTCCTCAATGTCGCCCTTGGTGTCGGGACCGTTCCAATGGCTGTTTTCTTCCAGATAGAGGTTCTCGAAGTCGGCAACCAGTGCCTCGCCGGTAACGACGATGCGGCAGGTGTCGGTGGCCTCGTAGTTCTGTGCATCGGTGACGATGACATAGTAGTCGCCCGACTGTGTGGGTGTGATGCTTTGCAGAATCTCCTCGCCCAGCACGTCGGTATTGACAGGCTCGCCCACAGGCTGGTGCTTGCTGTCGGTCCAGGTGACGGTGAAGGGTGCTAGTCCACTGGCTACCATCACCTTCAGCGCGGTCTGGGTGCCACTGGCAACGGTGGTGACGGGCTCGGTGCATACGGCCATCAGTTCAATGGGCTCCATGGGCGTGGTGAATGCTGCGGTAGCCAATACGTCGGTGGCATTGCCACGGGCACTCTCTACGAGGACGTAGGTCACGTACTCCGTTGATTCCTGCAGATTGCTGACCTTCAGCGTGGCCTCGGTGTCCTTGGTGAGTGTGACGGTCAGTCCGTCGGTCTTCACGGTCTCGGCATTGGGAGCTTCGTCAGCAGCAGGCAGGATGAGTACGTAAGCACGTCCGTTCATGTCGGCCTTGACAGCCACCTGTGCTTCGTTGAACGCTGTAGCGGCAGCTTTCGGGTAATCCTCAGCTACGACAGGCACGCGTGTCTGGTCGGGGTCGTACTCGTAGGCACCGATGGTGATGTTCTCCGTGGGACGCTCCTTGCCGGTAACGTCGGTGGTGACGTAATCAAGAGCCTGTGCCGTGAGCAGGTCGCCCTCCAGGTTGTCAGCAGGCTCCAGCACATCGTCGCTTAGGAAGTTGACCTGCTTATTAATGCAGTTGGTGGCACCGGTTGCTGTCACGAAGGCGTCGAAGTCGCCCGTGGTGCTTGTTGCAGCGCGGAAGAAGGTTTCGCCTGCGGTGTACATCAGGTTGTTTTGGAAGTTGATTTTGTCAGAGCCTAAGTTGCCGTCGTTGTAGAGGTTCACGGCATATCCGCTGGTCTCATTCTGAATGATGTTGTTCACCACGTTGATGTTGCCGTAGCCATCAGCCAAAGTTGAAGAAGCCCAGAAGGCAGCACCGCCGTCGGTGCCCGTCATGCGGAAGGTGTTGTTGGCCACGTTGACGTTCTTGATTTTGGCACCGCTGAACTTGAATGCTGCATAGCTTATAGAAAGCGATGCCAAATTGATAACGTTGTTGGCAATGATAACAGGCGCATCTGCCGTACCTTCAAGTTGGCGCAGGTTCATCACTGCGCAATAGGTCTTTGGAGCCACGTTGAAGATGTTGCCCGTAATCTCGGTGGCTTCTGCATACGCGTCGCGCAACTGCATGTCGAGAATGCCCACGCTGATCTTTGTTTCTACATCAGCGTCGATGGTGATGATGTTGTTGCGAATCTTCACGCCCAGTTCGTCCATCACGTAGATAGCCTTGGTGCCGTTGTTCTTGAAGGTGTTGCCCTCGATGATACCGCCTACTTCCTTCGGCAGTGCAACAGTGCCGGTACCACCCATCGAAACACCTATCTTACCGCCTTCCAACAGACAGTTACGGACGGTCAGGTAGTCGTTGTTACGGTTCTCCTCGTCAATGATGGTGTGTCCCACAAGGCAGACATCCTCACCACTTG
>JAEEGJ010008737.1_pt1 | contig 27721 bp, 24 predicted proteins | sample 8958761 | NCBI WGS metagenome assembly JAEEGJ01 (sample SAMN16246546, study PRJNA631951) | gut metagenome | biome: gut microbiome; feature: rumen; material: RS-attached | host: Bos | place: Iran: Karaj | collected 2018-10 | reverse complement strand
AACGAGCCCGATGATTACGGTGAAATGAGGTCTGAGCTATGGGCACGGTCGCCCAAGGGCGACCTTTGAGGTATGAGGTATAGCCCAAAGCTAATGACCATTGACCAACAACTATTGACTAACTATGAAAGCTTTAATTCTCTCCGATATTCATGGTTCTGCCTTGGCGGCAAGGCAGGCACTCTCGTTCTTTGAAAAGTTCAACTGCGACAAGATTTTCTTGCTGGGCGACACGCTCTATCACGGTCCGCGAAACCCGCTCCCGGCAGGGCATGGTCCAATGGGAGTTGTCGAAGCTCTTGCTCCATACAAAGACCGCATTTTCGCTGTCCGCGGGAATTGCGATGCCGACGTTGACTTGATGATGCTCGACATGCCCATCGAAAACGAATACAAGGTCATTGAAGATTGCGGGCTGCATCTTTTTTTAAGCCACGGCCACATCTTTATGCCGGAATGTTTTCCACGAACCGCTCTCGAAACCATAGAATCTACGGGATTTACACCTGAAAAAAACAACATTGAACAAAAAAAGCCGCAAATTGATGTGTATCTGTACGGCCATACGCACATCTGGAAGCTCGAAAAGAACTTCCGCGATGTACTTCTCGTGAATCCCGGCTCCACAAGCCTCCCGAAAGGCGGAAACCCGCCCACGTTCGGGCTGTACGAAAGCACACCCGCCAATGATGGCGAGTCCGGCCACGCCAGGTTCAGCATCCACACGCTGGAAGATGGCATGGAAATTAAAGCAGAGACTCTTTAAAACATCTCCGTCATTCTGAATGACCCCTGAAAGGGGGAATGAAGAATCCAGTCATTTTTCATAAAAATTAACTGGATGGGGCTAAAGCCCCAAATCCTCGGCTCGGTTATGCCCATGCAAGCATGGGCGCAACACTCGCCTTCTGAGTTGTCTTCATGGCTTACGCCATTCAGGATGACGCGTTCCAGCCAACAGCCAATTACTTACAATTTTACTACTTTAGAGCCATGGTTTTAAATGTAATTTGGCTCGTGTTTTTCTTCGGTGCATTTATCGCATGCATCGTCCAGTGGCTTGCTTTCGGCGATACCGGCATTTTCAACAAGGCAATTCTCGGCGCTTTTGACATGTCCAAAACAGCATTCGAAATCGCACTCGGCCTCACGGGCATTTTGAGCCTGTGGCTCGGCATCCTGAAAATCGGTGAAAAGGCAGGCGCCGTCCAGATTTTGGCAAAAATCGTGCAACCGCTTTTTTCGAGGCTCTTCCCCGAAATTCCGAAAGGGCACCCGGTCGTGGGCACGATGCTCATGAACATCAGTGCAAACATGCTCGGTCTTGACAATGCGGCTACCCCGATGGGCCTCAAGGCCATGAAGCAGCTACAGGACCTGAACCCGAACGACGACAAGACCGTCGCGAGCGATTCGCAAATCATGTTCCTCGTCTTGAACGCGAGCGGACTTACGCTAATTCCTGTCAGCATCATGACTTACCGCGCACAGCTCGGCGCCGCAAACCCGAGCGATGTGTTCCTCCCGCTCCTCCTCTCGACGTTCTTCAGCACCATCGCAGGCATTTTCGCTCTCAGCTTTTTCCAGAAAATAAAACTCAAAGACCCTGTAACCGTGATGTGGCTCGGCGGCATCAGCGCCTGCGTTATCGCCGTGATGTTCTACTTTAGCCATCTCACAGCCGAAGCGCTCGGCACCACAAGCCTCTTTATTAGCGGTCTTGTGCTGTTCGGCGTGATTGTCGCATTCCTCGGCCTCGCCTGCTATAAGAAAGTCCAGGCATACGAAGCATTCGTCGAAGGCGCCAAGGAAGGTTTTAACACCGCCGTCATGATCATCCCGAACCTTGTCGCGATTCTCGTGGGTGTCGCCGTGTTCCGCGCAAGCGGCGCGATGGATCTCGTCATGAACGGCATTTCATCATTGCTCGGACTTATCGGCGTCGGAAACGACGTTGTACCCGCCCTCCCCACTGCCCTCATGAAGCCCCTTAGCGGTAGTGGCGCCCGCGGCATGATGATCGACGCCATGAAGAACCTTGGCCCGGATAGCTTTGCAGGCCGCCTCAGTTGCATGTTCCAGGGTGCAGCCGACACGACATTTTACATTATCGCCGTATATTTCGGTTCCGTGGGCGTCAAAAAGACACGCCACGCCGTCACCTGCGCCCTCATTGCAGATGCCGTCGGAGTCATTGCCGCCATCATTATCGCCTACATATTCTTCCCACCAATCCACTAGCCATATCATTGTTCTAAAGCGGAATAAAAACAGGAAGATTTATTAATTTTTCTTTACCTTTCTGAAATATTTTTATTTAGTTTTAGAACACGTTTTTGGTGTATAATATGTGGACTTTTAAGGGGTGAAAATGGATTACGTCATTTTCAATAGTATTTATAAAGATTTTAGGGATGCAATTTTAGACAATGTACCTGATATGTTGGCAATGAGCAAGCGCATTGGTGCTGCTATACCCCCAATATGCAATATTCTAAACATAGGTTATATCAAGCTCAAACTTATTGCCCCAAGTTCTATCATAGCCAAAGACGGCCTGAACGACGAAAAAACGATTTACGAAGACTCCAATGGTTACGAGTCTATGCCACTCATCCAGACATACAGAACGGGTGAAAACGGCATAGTCACCATCGAAATCAAGGCTAAAAAAAGCCACAAGTTTACACCTCCCGAACTCCAGGCGGTAAAGCTCATTTGCGACGACATGTTCATCATTCTTGGTCGTTCCAGGCTCATGAGCGCGGTCCATTACGCAAGCCAGACCGATACGATGACGGGCGCCCCCAATACCGCGAAACTGATACACCACAGTATTGAACTCAAGGCGAAAAACAAGCTGCAAAACTTTAGCGGGCTATTCGTTAACCTCAAGAACTACAAATACATCAACCAATCCAAATCCCCAGCCGTTGGCGACAAGGGGATAACCATTTTTACGCATACCGTCATGGCCATGTGCCACGACGATGAAATAATCGCAAGACTGGGAGGAGACAACTTTTTCGTCCTCGTCAGAAAAGAAAACAGGGACATGTTCATTAAAGCACTTTCTTCGATGAAAGTGAATGTCCCGATGCCTCAGGCCCCGGCAATCCAGCTCAACATCCAAAGCCGCATCGGCGTCTATGACATCCAGCAGGGCGATTCCATGAACGAAATCATGCACTGCAGCTCAGTCGCCCTGAACGAATCCAGAGTTCATCCAGGAAACGATGTCGTTTACTTTGCTAAGAGAATGCTCGATGAAGTCTACCACGAAAAGGAAATTTCATCGCTTTTCCATGACGCGCTCGAACGTAAGGAATTTATCGTTTACTATCAGCCAAAAGTTTCCGTAAACGACCAAAAGCTCTGCGGATGCGAAGCCCTTGTACGCTGGAACCGCAATGGGAAAATAATCCCTCCAAGCGAATTTTTACCCATTCTTGAAAAAGAAGCGTCCATCTGCCAGCTCGACTTTTACGTATTCCGCAAGGTTTGCGAAGACATTCGTTCCTGGATTGATGCAGGCTTTGAACCGGTCCGCGTATCCTCCAACTTTTCGAGGCTCCATCTAGCCAATACGCACCTGACTGAAAATATTCTGAAAATCATGAAGGAATATAGGATTGACAGCAGGTACATCGAAATCGAGATTACCGAGTCATCGAATTACGAAGACAAGGTCGCCATGCAAAAATTTGTGGACGATTTACGCCAGAACGGGATTTCCGTTTCCATAGACGACTTTGGTACAGGCTATTCGACATTCACGGCCATAAAGGACCTGAATGTCAATGTCATCAAGCTCGACAAATCGCTCCTCGACCATATCGGTGACGAATCGCACCATGATGAAGTCGTCATCAAAAACATGGTCAATATGATTAACGAGCTGAATCTTGAAGTAGTCGCAGAAGGCGTTGAAAACACCAAGCAGCTTGACTTTTTGCAAAACGCAAAATGCCCCATAATCCAAGGGTTCATTTTCGACAAGCCGTTATCTAAGGAAGAATTCGAGAAGAGACTTTCAAACAAAGTCACTTACAATCATATTTCCTAGAAGAACATCCAGACAGCCATCCAAAGGACAATCAGCCCGAACTCGATTTCCCTAGAAATTCGGGCCATAAAGCTACACCCAAGCGCGATTCCGGCAATAGCGGCCAAGCGAATCCACGGAGCCTCTAGCCCCGCTTGAGAAAGCGACACATTCCCGACAAGCTCGACCCAGAGCCAGAAAGTCTGCGCCAAGACCATAAAACGTCTGCGATTTTCCCTAAGCCCCGTCGTAAAGACGCAGAACGTGAGCGCCACCATGCGGAACGGATAATTTTCCATCGCCGAAACCGCAAGATTTCCAGCAAGCGCCGTATAAAGACAGCTTATCATGACAACGAAGAACATCACAAGCGTGACACGCAGCATTCCCTTCATTTTCCAAAGGAATGCCGCAAAAATAAGGCAGAGGAGGCAAGCGACGGCATTGGCAAACGTACTCATTTGCGACCTCCCCGACGTTTTCTGGAAAAAGCAAAACGAACAAAAGGCTGTAAGCTGACAAGCAGGCAACTGACATAGGCGCCAAATGGCCCGGCAAGAACAATCCAGTCCGAACTGAAAAAGCCATACGCGACAGCCGCAAGAACCCCGCACAGCACAGGCAGGCGCACCACCTTGAATTCAGGAGCCGAGAACGGCGAGTAATACCTCTTTTCATCGACTTCAACGACCTCGCCATCAGAACTATCGCTTTCCTCGCCCATCAATATTTCATCGTTTTCGAAGAACCGCGAAAGCAAAAAACGTACACCAAAGAAAATGGCGACAAAAAGCGTTCCGCAAGCAAACATAAGGCTTGCATTAGCAAATGTCGCGTTTGAAAAGAAATAGTAATCATTATGGTTTACAACAAAATCACACTTCAGCAACACACCAAATAAAATACTCGAGACAACCATCATCCGTCCCCAAAGATTTTCACGCACGGCTAATATAAGCATCAGTTGCGGGATCGCGCAAGCAAAGACAAAAGCAGACAAGCTTCCTTCACCCTTCAAAAGAATAAGCCAAAGGAACAAAAGCGACACAAACCAGCTGCAAAGCATGAGGAAACGCTCGATCATGCGATTGTAGTAGTTTTCGAATGAAAGGAGCGCAATTGAACTTGCAAGCCCCATGTAAAAGACAATCGCCACCACATACAGCGGGAAGAACGCACCTTGCCAAATAGAATTTTCGTGACGCGCAAAATCCAAGGCAAATTCAGACACCACCCAGAACACCGTCGGGAGAATAATCCATGCGAGAGGCCGCCTGATTTTGGCAAGTTCCTTACAGAGAGCGACATCCTCGGCACTGTCTGCCGCCACAAGATGCGTCACGAAAAAAAGGAGCGACATAAAGCCGACAATGCCAATGCTATAAACATCGCTATGGACATAGCCATTCATTTGGATGGATCGGGAATAAACAAGCGATAGAACAAAGGCAACGACCAGACTGCAAAGTGAACTCAGTTCGAGCAGAAGCGACGTGCGGCGATGGATTTTAACCTTCATGATAAGCAAGAAAGCCGAAAGCAAAACGCCCGCCTGCGACATGCCGATCCAGAAAATAAAATGCGTCTTCGGAGATTTCCAGTTACCGCTATTATGCAAAATAAGGTCAAAGGAGCCATCCCAAAACGAGCCACCCACAGAAAGCAGGAGCAACAAGCACAACCCAATAAAAACTATAGTAACGACTTTGTTGTTCATAAATAGTCACTAGTTATCAGTCACTAGTTATTAGTTTAAAACTTGGCAGCTTTGCCGCAATTAATCACTAAAGACTAATGACCATTGACTAAGAACTAAATTATTATACAATATATTTTTTTATTTTTGATGGCGTTTTTCGCATTTTTTAAAAAGCGACTTTTCATGAGCACTATAGAGATTATCATTATCGCGATTGTCGAAGCGATGGACTGCTTTGCGGTCGCCATTTCGACCGGTCTTTGCAAATCGGGCATCAAACGTTCGCGCGCAGTGCTCCAGGCGGTTTCTTTTGGCGTTTTTCAAGGCGGCATGACGCTTCTCGGGTATTTCCTGGGCTGTTTTGCCGAGCGCTGGTTCAATGCGGTGGGCACTCCAATTGCATGCGCGATTCTCTGCATTTTGGGCGCCCGTATGGTCTGGGGCGCAATTCGGGGCGGAGAAGCAACAGCCTCCTGCGCACACCTGAGCCTCATGAACATCCTGCTATTGTCGATTGCAACAAGCATTGATGCGTTTGCGGTCGGGATTTCGTTTGCATTCCTGAACGCGAACATGATTTTTGCAACATCCGCTATTGCAATCGCTAGTTTTGCAATGGGCGTTATCGGCTTTGAAATCGGGCGCCATGCCTCCAAGCGGTTCAAAACAAAAATCCCGGAATTCATTGCCGGGATTATACTCATTGCCATTGGCGTGAAGATGTTTGTGTAGACTACGATTTCTTTATTTCGTCGTAGCGATAACGGTAATCGTACCCATAGCCAATACCGTCCTGCAAGCACTGGTTCAGAACGATAGCCTTCTTGTCAAGCTTTGCGATGCTGAGCTGGTCTATTACGTCCTGGATCTCATCCATGGAATGCTTCTTGTATTCGATGACAATCAGTCCAAAATCGGCCAACTTGGCAATTGACTGGGCATCAGAAACGAGCGAATTTGGCGGCGTATCTATCACGACAACGTCGTACTTAGACTTGCATTCGTCAATGAGTTCGGCAAAGGCCCTGGAACTCACCATTTCGCCTGGGTTCGGCGCACGGGACCCCTTAGGCAAGAAGAAAAAGCCCTCACCCATATCGACAACGAAATCTTCCAGCTTGCCGTTATTGATCAAGATATCCGAAACACCCTTTTCGCGCATATGCGAAAGGCGTGACTTGCGCAGGTCGGCATCAACAAACAGAACTCGCTTATTTTGTTTAGCAAACAGATAGGCCAAGTTCAGCGAAACAAAGGACTTGCCCGCACCGGGAACGATACCCGTCACCATGAGCACCCGCCCACCCTCTTCGAGGAACGAGAACTCTAGCGCCGTGCGGAGCGTACGCACCTTCTCGATTGCAATGTCTTCGGCATCGGCCTTAGCCAGAATAAAGCGTTTGTCGTTAACGCCCGGCAGCTTACGGCTGATTTGCGTCTTGGGAATCTTGGCGTAGACACTCACGCCCGTCTCGCGCTCGATTTCTGAAGAGGACCCCACTCCTCGACCACCGATGAGATGCAGGAGATATACCAAGACAACGCTGAACGCAAAACCTCCGCCAAGGCCCGCAGCCATAATCTTTTTGCGGTTGGGCTTGGACGGTTTTTCATGAATATAGGCCGGATCCACGACGCGCACGTTACCGATTTCGCTTGCACGAACCACGCGCAACTGCTGGATGTTGTTCAAAACCGACGTATAAAGCTGGTTATTGATCTCCACATCCTGCTGCAACTTCAGCACATCTTGCTGGGTAATCGGTAGCTTCTTGGTCTTGCTTTCTTCTTTACCGATTTCGCGGCTCAGGCGTTGCTGTTGCTGCAAAATGGCCTGCATCGCCGGGTGATCTTCCTTAAACAAGCGAGCCTTTTCCTGGTACTGCTGCTGCAACGAGAGCAACTGCGTCTTGAGTTCGACCTGACGTTCAAGAGTTCCCCTTGCTTCGGCACCGAGATCGACAGTCCCCATCTTATTGCGATAGTTTGTCAACAGACGTTCCGAGGAATCCAGCTTAGCCTTGATAGAAGGAAGCTGTTCTTCCAGAAATTCCAGGGACTTTTCGGCTTCGGCACTGCGCATCTCGACATTCTGGCGCACATAGGCCTGCGCAACGGCATTAAGCACATCGGCGACGCGATCCGGATAGCGACCGGAATACGAAATTTCCAGAATATTCGAATTCTTTTCCTTTTCGTAAGCGTTAATCGACGCCTGCAAACCTTCAGCAACACTCAGGACCGAGGACCTGAACAAACGGAACGACTGCCCCGGTTCAGCAGAAAAAGCCCTGACACAAATCGCGACAGAATCCGCACCCATCGGTATGCGGTACGTCTCTCCGACTTTACCCACGACAAGACTCTGCCCCATCGGCGAGAAAAGTTCGTATGTATCCTGCGACCGGACCACGGCAATCCACTTTTCGTCTTTTTTATCAATCCCGAGCATGCCCGCTTTAGGCGGTTCAAAAAGATCCAGGTCCATACGGCCTTCACGGCGCATGAGCCTATCCACAATCCCTTGCGGCTCTGCCGTATAGTTCAGATGCAGCTGCTCCACCACCGGCATCAGAACGCTCAAGCTCTTTATCAAGTGAATCTCGGCAACCGCCGGACTCTTAGCATCGAACAAGTCACCAAAATCAGAAACAGCCTTGCCGCTCTTGGACTTCGTATCGAGCTGGAGCATCGTCTTGTTATCGAAGGAATCGCGAACATAGCGAGAAGCAACTGTACCTGCCAAAAGTCCAACAATTGACAACACCGCCACAAGCTTCCAATGACGCAAAATATTGCCTAGCAAATCGAAAGAATCTCCCCTGTTAACTTGCATAAAGAAAGGCTGCTGCGGATTCTGCTGTTTATTATTCGGTGTAACTGTCATAAAATTTTGATCCAACTAGTTATACCTTGCAATATAACAAAGAAGAAGAATCGAGAGCACGACAAGCCGTCAAAACCCTAGCTTTTCCCGGAACACTAGCACACAAAACATCAAATTACCAATTATGTAGCGGCGCCACATTCGGCGAGGTTCCTTTAAAAGACGGTAAAGCCATTCCAAGCCAAGCCTTTGCCAAATCATCGGGGCGCGTTTGTACGTCCCCGCAAAGAAATCGAAAACCGCGCCTACAGTCCCGACATGGCAGTGGATATTCAGGCGATCCCAGTTGGCATAAGCCCATTTTTCTTGCTTGGGGGCGGTCATGCCAATCCATAGCAAATCCGGGTTTGCATCGTTAATCGCCTTGACCATGTTCAAGTCGTCCTCGACCGTGAACTGGGGCTTATACGGCGGAGAATAAGTAACAACTTCCAGATTCGGGTACACGATAGCGGCTTTTTGGCGAATGAGCTTCAGAACCTTTTCGCTGGAACCCAGAAACATCACCTTGCCCCCCTTTTCATTTAGGCGTTGCATTTCGTGAACAAAGAGGTCCCACCCAGCAATGCGTTCCTTGGGGCGTGATTTGCCATTAAGGAACTTACACACGCGGACAATGCTAATACCATCGGGAATTAACACATCGCTTTTGGTCAGAGCTTCTTCAAACAAGACGTCTCGACGGGCGTTGTTGTACGAAAACGCGTTAATCGTGTTGATTAACAGCTTGCCCTCGGGAAGGTTTGCAAGTTCAGCTCGACTACAGAGGAGATTTAAGTTTCTGATGCAAATCATAGAATAAACCAAATTCCGTGATTACAAAGATAGCTTACTGTAACCTTTTTGTAAACTCTTTTTGTTGTAATTCTTTAGTTTTCAAAATGAAATTTTTTGCAAACAATTGGTTGCAAAATTTACAAGATTCCGCTTTTTTATATATTTGCAAAAGTACAAGGACTTCTCTAATCCGGTTGTTCGGGCGTACATGAAATATTTCGCGACCAAGAACGCGGACACCCATGAAACTCAAACTATCAACGACCAAGTATCTTTTTACAAGGATGACACTCTCATAAGGAGCAAGTATATGACTTATGAATTTGACCTTCACGAAAGCAAAGAAGAAGGGCGAGCAGAAGCCAAGCTCGAAATAGTCGATGGAATGCTTGAAAAGACCAAGTTGACCGATGAAGAAATTTCCTCCATTTCTGGCATTCCCCTGGAAGAAATTCAAAAGCGCCGCTCGCAACATCAAAAATAAAACTGGGGCTTTTCACATAAGCAGCCTATTACGCCCGAGTCAATCCCGGGCTTTTTTTACAAGGGCTTTTATCACGACAACACATCTTTCAATATCCCGGCAAAGCGGTTTTCAAAAGACTGTAGTGTAAATTCGGACTTGAACTTTTTATACCCGTTTTCGCCGTACTGGGTTCGTAAATTTTTATCGAGCAAAAGCTTTTCTAGAGCAGCGGCCAAAGATTCCACATTATTACGTTCACAAATCAAGCCGTTTTCACCATTTACAATCCGGTTTATGTGGATGAAGTTGGTAAATTATGGTATTTCTGACGTAACTTACTTAAATGTTCATCCAACTCTTGTTTTGTATTAAATCTATTGCCAATTTTTCTTGCGGGAACCCCAGCATAAATACTATACGAATCCGTATCTTTTGTAACAACGGCTCCAGCAGCGATAATACACCCTTCGGATATACGCACTCCACTCATAACAATAGCACCAAAACCTATCCACACATCATCACCAATAACCGTATTTTGGTTTAACCCTTTCCAGTTATACGATTTTTCACGAATTTGAGAAGCTAATCGAATAGGAATACCAATATCCTGATAATTATGATCATATTTACCGACTATACCTACATGATTGGCAATAAGAACACCATTTCCTATAGTACAATTAGTTTCAACAATACTGTATTTTCCTATATAGCAATCATCTCCAATAAATATTTCATCACGGGCCCATAAAAAAACCCCTCTTCCGCAATGAAAATTTTTTCCTATATGGTATTTTTTCCATAGGATTTTTTTTAAAAAGAAAATTCTTATTTTTTTTAAAAAAGTTATTAGCATATATTAAATTTTCCTAGAAATGTCATTATTTTTCCATAAATTCGATAAGGAATTGACCAATAACGAACGGCATTTGTTATTAGCTTTTCAGAAGGCTCAATTTTTGCGGGTATACAAAAATTTCCAACATGCTGTTTTTCAAAATCTATTTTGTAACGATTGAAATTATTACAATTAGTAGCCCCATCACCAAAGCCATCGTTTCTAACCAAAGATTTAACAGGCATGATACTATATTTTTTTTGTTTGTACATTGAATAATTAAATCTTATATACCACGAATTATTTTTCCCTGTCATATACCCAGACAACATCTTAAAAAGATCACTACCTCTCCGATTAAACTTACGCTGAAGTTCTTTTGAGGAAAGTAGTTGCGAAAAATCCTTAACATTCCAATCCACAGAATCCCAACGATTCTTCCAAGTAGCCCATGACCAACTATGCGCTCTTTCATTCATGTAAATATCATAAGGATAATCATTTACTTTAGTCAATTTACAACCATACCCAGAGATTTGCATAATTCGGCTATCATTTTCATACAGACATAGCATTTCATTCATATATCTAAGAAAACTTTTAGAAACAAACAAATCATCTTCTAAAACAATCACTCGATTATATTGATTTATGATTTCAGATGTTCCCGCAATAATGCTATTAGCAAGGCCCTTATTTTCTTCATGAAACCGATAATTAACAGTTTTAAAACCTGTTATTGTCGTCACATACTTGCGAACAGAAAGAACTTTTTCTTTCTCATCAATTTTAGACTGACGAGGACCATCAACAAAAACAAAAAGGTCACTTTCTTTAGCCTCTTCATTCTCTAACAAAGAAACAATCAATCGTTTTAAAGGTTCCAAACGATTAAACGCGAAAATAACTATGGGAGCATACAACATTGTCTTCTATCCTTTAATTCTATGATTCCACAATATTGGAAACAAGCAACGAACATATACTGTTACAAAATGAACTGCGGCTAAGACAACATTCGTCTGTTTTTCAAGATGGAAAGTTTCTTTTGGAGGCATTCCATTTGGCATATTCAAATATTTCCATCGCTTCTTGAACGGAATCTCGGGATCACACCACTTATCTATTCTGGGGTGGACATCACATGCTCCAAGAACAACTCCACATTGAATCATTTTGATTCCATTTTTTTGAGCCCTGATTCCGTAGTCAAAATCCCCCTTTGAATGGCTATAATAATAATCTAAATTTCCAAGTTTTTCAAATACATATCTAGGCACTAGAACTATATTACCATTAAAATGCTTTATGTCAGCATCATTTTCATCCGGTAACACAATACCATTTTTATTTCGACCACCATAAGTTATTTTCGAATGAGTCGCAGTATCATGGCATGCTCCAACAACAATGGCCTTATCATTGTACTTTTGAGAAGTGGTAAGCAATTTTTCTACAGCACCATCATAAAGGAATGTATCATCATTAAGCCAAAGATAAAAGTCATATTCCTTGGTCTTTGCAGCAGCATCCCAAGCAGTCCACATACCTCTATTCCAAAAAAGACTGCCATTACCTTCAATTATATGTACTTGAGGGAATTGTACTCTAACCGCCTCTGGGGTCCCATCTGTACACCCATCATTTGTCAAGAAAACATCCAAAGAATAACCTTGAGGAATAACTTGCTTATAAAGATTATCCAAGCATTGCAAAGTTGTTTCTTTGCGGTTAAAAACAGTAAGGAGTGCAGCTATTGTTTTCATAAATTTCCTTAAATCATAGTTCTATGTTAAAGAAGCACATTTAAAATTTTCACAAGAAACCCGTATTAAAGGAAATGCTAAAAACAACGGATAATTCATAAAAGGCTCTCCTTGCAATAGCAGGGCAAACAATAATAATATACATACTTTTTTCTTTTTTTCTAAAAAACAATTATTCTTACAAAAAACAAAGCAAAAAATAATCCAATAAAGCACACCCCATTTAGCGACCTGATCCGTAAAACCATTTCCCATTGCAGCAACTTCGTGATTTTTTAACATTTTCACCAAATATGGATGATCTGCTAGTCTGGTTCTTTCATGAAGTCCATTCCCAATCAAAGGATGTTTTTGTATATAATGTAAATCAAACATCACTGTTCCCGCTCTTGTTGAACTAAATTCACCAACTTTCATTTCCATAGCCATCTCGTTTTGTCTTTCGATTTTTTTTGATAAAAAATCCGTTCCTTGGTATACATATAAACCTCCAATTATAACTATCGGCAATAATGCATATTTTAAACGTGATTTCATTGAAAAAAGAATGTACACAATAATCAAAATTCCTAAATTGACATAGCCTCCTGTACTTTGTGTAGATAACAATGTCAAAAAAAGAACGATGCACTTTTTCTTATTAAATTTGTACAAAAGTTCCAAATCATTAAAGAACAACAAAAATGCAAAAACAATGTAGCCACCCATCGCACCGGGTTCCCAAAAGAAACCACAATTTCTTATAATATCAAAGCCCTCTCGATAAGAATACAAAACTATTGTTTTACCAAGGCTCCAATCAAACCCAGGAACTCCATGATGTGTAAAAAACTGAACTAACCAAAATGGTAACGATATAAAAGAAACTACATACATGGCGTTAAAAAAAACACCGCAAAACCGATAGCCAAACAAAGCAATAAACCAGACACCAACAATAAACTTTGATAAATGATTTACTATTCCAGGAAAGGTGTTCCAATCAAAAAATAGATATTGTAGAATAAATAAAAAAATCCATGTTAAACAAATTGTTTTTGCACCGCTTTTTATTTGAATATCAAAAATATTTTCATAATTTTTATTAACAGCAATTTTAAAAAGAAGAACAAAAACTAAAAAAACATACAAAAAAGACGGAAGATATGTCGAAACAAAATTGTTTCCGCATAAAGACAAAAACAAAATCATTAATATACAATCTTTTTTTGAAATAGCATAATTAATAGGATTGCATTGATCAACAGACATATCTTATAACCCTCTCAAGTTTTTCAGCCCCACTCTCTTATTCTCCCATAAGGAATAGAATTCTATCATTTTATAATTGCATTATGCGAAGTCCTTTTTTTATAAGATTTTTTTCGTTCAAAACTTTGAATCAACTTATTCTTCAGCCACCTTAGCCAAAACAAAATATTTAAAGAAGGCGATTTATGAAGGAATAAGATACACCCATACTTATCAGCAGCATGATTTGGTTCGCAATATGCATACCATTTGGATTTGTAACTTTCAGGATCACGACCTCTCTGTGAAATATCTCTATGAGGCGTCACATTATATTTTTTACATAATAATGAAAAAATTGACTGATCCTCTCTATGAGAAACAAAAGCATTTCCCATATACTTTGTAGGCTTATCATATTTTTTCAATCCAGCAGATGACAACAAATCATAATCACAACAATAATCCAACCATTCTTTCATAAAATTTCTAGTAAAATGATTTACCCGAAAAACAAAATACGTTGCAATTATTTGATTACTTTTTTTAATCCACTCATTATTACATTCCATCTTTTCAAAACATATTGGTTTTGTCCAACAAGACTCAATTAATGGAATATCACAAACAAAAAGCGGATTTTCTTCGGAAAGTTCGTCAATCACCAGCTGAGGATTTCTAATAAAAAAAGCACCCGAATCACAATAAAAAATAACATCTCCATCTGTAGAAGCTTCTAGGACCTTATTAACAAAATAAGGTTTCCAAAGCCAAAGTCCATTTCCTCTTTTTTCCTTAAAGATATCAGAATATTTTTGTTTAAACTCCTTAGAAACGTCTTCGGGGTGAAATTCAAAAACATCGTCAAACTTGCCGATTTTCCTTGCAGACCAGGTATTCCATTTTCTCGCAGGTTCATACTTAGAGTCTGCATAATTTATTAAATATTTCATCTTTATTAAGTTACTCCATCAACAAGTATTTTTTCACACTAAACAAGTCAAAAATAATAAACAATATCATTTTTTAAGAAATGCTTTTAAACATTTTTCTTCCAAATCTTTTTTTTTAGTAAACTTAAAAATCTTTTTCGTTCATCCTCATCCAAAACAAGAAGTACACCCAAAAGCACAGACAACAAAACGTCAATAAACAAATTGAAGATAAAACGCATAAGCGGAGCCATATTCACAAGCATCACCCAGTAAGAAGCAAAAGAGATTATAGCAAAGCACACCAAGCACGGCAAAAGAAGAGAAAAAACAAAATATTTGCAACTATATTGATATTGACTATGCGCATAATAAAGATTAACAGCCACCTGAATTACACTAACAATCATATTGATGTACAACGCAGAATAAAAGCTAGCCCCCAATTTAAACACAATGAAAATCAGAATGACATTAAAAAAATACAACGAAGACATCCATATTTGCTGCTTCACGATTTTTCCTGTTGCATGAACCCCCTGATAAAGGAAATAAGAGAACGTAGCTATGTTAATATACAATAAAACTAAAGCAACCAACTCACTTGAATATTCAGGAGGATTTTTTAACCAAATTTTCAATAAGAAGTCCGCATTAAAAATCACCGGAACAGAAACCATCATAAGTAAAAGGAATGATATTTTTGTTCCAAAACTTATTAAACGATGCATTGATTTCAAATCACCCGCACCATATGAAGCCATTAATTGCGGCACAACCGATTGTTTAAAGCTTGCAATAAAATTATTCACAACATTAGAAACCTGAACCGCTATCGCATAAGCCGCATTTACGGCCAATCCATAAAACAAGTTAATCAAAAATACGAGTCCCTGCACTTTTAACAACTGCGCCAAAACTGTTAAAACCAACATCGATATGAAAGCCAGCATTTCCTTCACCAAAGGAACATCCCAACCAAAACCAACCTGGGCCTCGCTAAATTTTCTAGCTAAAGCAAAAAAAGCACCATTATAAAAGAGAGTCACGCCAAAATTCAGCACTGACAATACAATTAATTTATCATATTGAAACGAAACAAGTAGATAAAGCACTCCTAAACGAAGTATCGACTGAAAAACTTCAATCATTGCCGTTTTAGAAAACAATTCTCGCGCTCTCAAAAGTGCCGCATAAGGCACGTTTACAATACTTATAATCAATGACAAAATTGATATTTGTAAAACACATTTTGCAGCAAACAATCTTTCTGCAGGAATATTCATTTTGTGGAAGAAAAAAACAGCAAACATTTCCGCTATAAATAGAGTAATCAATGCAACAATCAAATGCAGCGACAGCCCAACCGAAAAAACTTTTGATAGTCCCTTTTCGTTTTTTTTTCCAATTTCAATGCTAAAATACCGCTGAACGGCCGTTCCCATAGAGCCATTCAGAAAAGTCAGCATAGAAACAACGCTACTGACAAGATTGTTCAAACCATAATCTTCCACACCCAATTGTTCCAATGTGACCCTAGCAGTAAAGAAGGATACTACCATTGTAATGCACATCCTAAAATAGAGTGCAAAGGTATTTTTGACTATTTTTTTATTATCTATTGTAAATTTCATTTATTTTACGCTAGAATTACCATATTCGAAAAATCCACTAGGTATTTCAACGTCATTTCTTTCTTTATCAAGTATCGCTCTATACGCTTTTATATAATAGTTCACCACAGAAGCGTTTCCATCCCGTTCCGACATATATTTAAAGCCGTTCTCTTTCAATTCACTCGCTTTTTTAGGATCTTCAAGCAACAAGCACATATTCTCCGCAATGGACGCAAAATCTCCTATTGGAGACAACAAGGCGCATTCTCTTTTTTCATTTAATTTGGGCGTCCCCTGAGTAATCGTAGTAATCACAGGCAGTCCATTCGCCATAGCCTCTCGAATCGTCCCCGAAATAAGGTCTATTTTTAACGGAAGCAAAGCAAATTTCGCAAGTCTAATCTGATTCAAAACATCTTCATGCGAAGGCAAGCGCCCTTCAAACAAAACTTGCTTTTCAAGTCCATATTCCTTTAGATGGTTCTCTAGCCGTAGTTTTAATTCATTCGAATAACGCCCCACAACATCCAATGTAATACCCGGATGCGTTTTCGACGCAAGAATAAAACTCTCAATTGCATGATCCACCGCTTTACTTATATCGGCAGCAAAATACACAAAATCAAACTTTTTTTGTGTATCACACTCATTAACAGACTCCGCTAACGCTAGCGTAGTATTAATAATCGTCGCATTTGGAGCAATATCTCGCAAGATAATATTTCTAAAAATAGGCGATTTCGTTCCAATATAACGTGCATACAGCAACTCCTCTTTTTCAAAACCAGATCTATAATCGTACAAAAAACGACTAATAGGATATCTTTCAAAAAAAGAAGGATCATTCAATAAAGTTTGCAACTGCAACAATGTCGGAATTGATTTCGGCACATCCAACAATGCAGGGGAATAAAAATCAGCCTCTGCTCCAATGACATGAACCAAATCCGGCCCACTTTTTGCGATGAGCCTTTTTATCATCTTTCTATTTTGGGGACAACGATTATACCGAATTTTCGGGAAAAACTTAGACAATATCTTTTTTGAAAAAGACGCCGATTCATCATTAAAAAAATGGTAATATATACCATTCCATTGAAATTCCTGGACTGCAGGAACTAGATAAGGATGGGGACAAACCACATGTAGTTCTATTTCCGACGCATGTTTTTCGAATTCATTTAAAGCATTTCCATTCCATACTGAGTACTCACCCGTAATTTTGTATGGATTTACCGGTAAATGTTTCATTTTCCGAGCAACATACTCCAACAAACCCATCTTAAGTTTCAGTTTTTTCTGCACTTTCGGATTACTAAAATGACATATCATCGCCACTTTCAACATGGTTATAGCCCCCCTACAGCACCTTAATCATCTTTAAGTATTCAGGCCACTCACCCATATCACGCCAAGAACCTTCACTAACAGGGAAACACCCCACGCGGCCACCACGAGCCTTTACTTTTTCCATCAGATGCGTGATATGGAAAAATTCTCCTTCAGGAATTTCATCAATCAAACCTGGATTCAAGAGATAAACTCCCGTATTTATCATATAAGTAATTTCCGGTTTTTCGCGCAACCCAATCATCAAGCCGTCATCACCAGTGTCAATTACTCCATATGGGATGCGAATACTTTTGACCGCAGTAACAATAGTCAGGTCATTTTTATTTTGCCTATGGTAGTCATACACATCACGATAATCTTGGTCAATCATGATATCGCAATTGGACACGAAGAATGGTGTATTGATTTTGCCTTTAAGCAACGAAACGCTTCCGATGGTACCAAGAGGCTTTGTTTCTTCAAAGAAATCAATACTGTACTTATGCTCCAATTGGTCCAGATAAAAGCGCATCATATCGCTTTTATAATTGACCGACATATAGAACTGCTTACATCCTATATTTTCAAACTGATCCATTATTTCTTCAAGAATCGTCTTGTCTCCAATAGGAATCAACGGCTTCGGTATGACATTTGTAATAGGCTTGAGACGGGTACCCTTTCCACCAGCCATAATAACGACAGGTAGTTCAATTTTTTCTCGAGAATCACTTTCAGTATTTTTAGGAAAAGCATCTTTCCAAAAGACAACATCTATAAGATTTTTATCTCTGTCTAATACAGGCATGCATTCTGCACGCAAACGACGCATTTTTTCTTTTATAGATTCAAAACTTTCTGTATCCGAAGCAAATACCTTATTTGTATCAATGATGCAGGATACTGGAGACGACAAATCAACCGCTTTTATTATGGATCGTTGAATATCACCAATAGTCAAAATGCTTTTAAAAACACCCTTTTCAAAGACAAAAAGGAGCTTGCATTTTTCAATATCCATTTTTTTCAAAGCATCCAAAATGGGGCAATTAGATTCTATCGAACGGTTCTTTATTTTTTCAAGATTATTCATGTCGCTACCCAGATTCTTTAAGGATTATTCCTGAAAAAATCACGTTGTTATATATTCAGCATCAACATCAAACATTTGTTTTGTCTGAAGTTTGATATCAGTTCCCAGCCCTTTTTCGACCACTTTTTTATACATGTAATTTGCCAAAAACACGTCAACAAAAGACATTCCAACGGTATTGAAGTAAATGAACTCATTATCGTTTTCTCGGCCATTTTTATGACCAGACACAAGGTCTGTCAAATTGGCATAAATGTCCCTGTCCGAAAGTAAGCCTTCTTTATACATACGACTGATTGTCTGCGTTCTATGTTTTACGACATTCCAATCATCACAGACAATTTTACTCGCCTTTTCGGCGACTGAATAGTCGTCTTCCAGGCCTCCAATATGGCAATATAACGCACCATCAGAAATCCAAGCCCCCTGTAAAATCTTTTCCTGTCCACTGATAGCCGTTACAATAATATCAGAGTCACGGGCGGATTTTTCATAGTTAGATTCACAAGCAACAAACCGAATTTTTGGATACAACTTAGACAGTTGCTCAATGAATACTTGTTCACTTTTTGTCGTACGAGAAGCCACTTTGCAAACTTTTAGACTTGGAAAAACAGAAGCCATCATCATAAAGTTGCATTTTGCCTGTTCTCCTGCCCCAATGAATCCAATAACTTCGGAATCTTTTTTTGCAAGATATTTGGCCGCAACGGCAGCTGTCGCACCCGTTCTCAAATTTGAGCAAAGTGTTCCTTCCATAAAGGCTTTGGGAAAGCCATATTTAAGTTCAGACAGCAGAATTACTGCCGATAGATTTTGTAAGCCATATAAGGATGGATTCCCTGGGAATACGGACACCCATTTCATACCATAGACGGATTCCGAAGGTATCCCCGCAGGCAAGCAATTAATGCGATTTTGCGAAGCTTCATCAAAAATCACGGAAACTTTATCCGGGAAAATAACATCACCAATCGCTCTTTTTTCAAAAGCCTTTTCTACAACGGCAAAAGCTTCCGGAATGTTGAAGCAACCTGTTTTTAGTAAATCATCCTGGGTGATGATTTTTACTGACAAATCGCTTTTCTTGTTGACTACATTGTTCATAGTTTTCCCTCTTAGGATTCTTTTGTTAGAAAACGGACATTCAATGCATCAAGTTTCCTATTAACAAGATTATCTCCACTTTCATTTTTCACAATCAAAATACGATGAATGTAATCAATAAAATCTTTACATTCGTCAATATTATCAAATACAAAATGAACCAAAGCAAAAACCTGCGAGAAGGATCCAGTCTGCTTTACGGTATCTCCAACCTTTTTATTCAAGCTAACAAGAACCACATTGGGATTGTTACGCAGTTCTTCGGCTCCTTGAATTGCCTTTATCGAACCAGCCGACATATGGACCGGGTATGCACAATAATATTTCTTTCTTTTGAAATTTGAGGGAATAAGAGAATCATGTCCTTCTACACATCCCTTCCCCGTTAGAGCAAAGTATATATCCGAAGCAACTTGGTTAATATTATAGAAATAATCTACTGGATAAACAGACACGGAGCCACCGTACCGGAATCCAACTTCATTGAAGTAATATTGACCATTGTCGTAAAAAACTTCAATCCAGGCAGTTCCCTGTTTCAAACCGATTGAATCAAACAGCACTTGTAATTTTTCTTCAAAAAGAGATCTGAATTCTTTCACCAAGCAACTTTCAAACAAGAAAATTCCGCCAACATAACTGCGTTCTTTTTCATATTTGACAGGTATTTTATCTTCCAATCCGCTAAAAAGCATTTTTCCATTACAAAATGTGGCAAAAAAAACCACGCTTTCATTCTTTACGAATTTTTCGCAGATTATTGACCCCGTTGGAGATGCTTTAACGGCATTTTCATAACCAGCAACCAATTCAGACGGGCAACTACAAACAGAGAAGCCGTTGCTGCCACATCCATCAGCAGGTTTTAGAATTACAGGAAAAGATTCCATAGGAATAGAACCCGATATGTTATCAGGATTGATATCAAATCTGGGAACTACTGGTAAACCATGCTTAATGCACAAATCTTTAAAAAGTCGCTTATCCTGAAGAGAATCCCATTGTTTTTTATCACAATAGCAAGGAAGACCTAATTCATTTATATATTCGCAGGCAGCAGAGATAATCATCTCACTTCCACCCATATAAACGCCATCAATTCTATGCTCACGGATAAAAGGAATCATCAGCTTACTATCCGTCGTATCAATGCGATAAAATTCCTGAGCAATTTCATCAGTTCCTGCGGGATAAAGACCCGCAGAAATTAGATATACACCATGTTTGTCAGCAAAGTCTTTAATCGCTTGACGCCAAATACTCCCGCCTAAAACGAGCAAACGTTTTCCTTTTAGATTCTCCATTTTAGACATTCTCCTTAATAAGGTTAGAAATTTCTTGTTCGTATTTTCCGATTAGCGAGTCAATTTCTTCGCGATTATCAGCCTTCACGATAAACTGACCATAGCGATTCAAGCTGCTTGTAATCTTGTTGACCTTGTCGCCAACTTTAAGTTTCAAGTTAAAATCAACAACTCCCGGCAATGTTGAAACATCCTTGATTTTTTCGTCAATTGCAGTTACAGTTCCTTCTGGCAACGAGAAGAAGCAAACGCCAGAAGCCTTTTCTGCTTGACCTGTTTTTGTATCAACAGGTTCGCCCAAGGCTATATTCAATAATTGGTCTTCAATATTGATTCCAGTAGAAAGCGGAACAAGCGTAGAGGTTATGTAATCTCCACCCAAACGGGGACTCGTTTCAATTACAAAAATACCGCGTTCATTGATTTTCAATTCCGTGTGAGACGGACAATTTTCAAAATACAACGCATCACCAATCTTGGCAACAACATCACGGACTGCATTACGCTGGTTTTCCGTCAAATTTGCAGGCTGTTTGTGTCCCAGTTCAACATTATACGGGAATTCAGTCGTTTTCTTTTCAGTAAACTGAATGACTTCCGTTTTACCGTTATAATGCAGGCTTTCAATACTGTATTCTTGGCCTTCAATGAATTCTTCTACAAGGACAGAATCCAAATGAGAGTATTCAAGAGCCTCGTCAATGCAAGACTGCAATTCTTCTTGAGTGCGGCAAAGTTTCACACCGCGACTTCCAGAATTGTCGCGCGGTTTTACAATGACTGGATACACAAAATCAGCGGTTTCTTGAGCAGATTTAACAAGTCGTCCCTTTGCACAGGGAACTCCACCCGCGATAAAGCGCTGTTTCATCTGGTATTTGTCCGTTGACCATTGTGCGGTTTCAACGGAATAGAACGGCAAATTCAATTCCTTGGCAACACGAGCCATCATCACAAGAGGTTTATCCGTTGCCGCCGTCACGACAGCGGAAACGTTATACTTTTTTGCAACAGCGAGTGTTCCTTCGTAATCTTGCCCACCGACGATTTCGAAAGAATCGACATCATCTTTGCAGAATGCATCAGCACAAGGGTCAATCCCAATGACGAACAGCCCCTTGTTATGGGCTCTACCGATAATCGACTTTTGCAATTCGCCGACACCAAATACCAGTATAGATTTCTTATCCATTAATCGCCTTATTGACTGTTTCGCAAATAAAATCAACCTGTTCCATTGTCAGTGCAGCATACATTGGGAGCGTGATTTCGTGATCTGTCACATATTCCGTCTGCGGCAAAACAGCTCCGTAATCCTTATAAATGGAAAACTTATGGATTGCTGGGTAGTGAACACTCGTCTGGATTCCTGCGGCATGGATCTTTTCACGAATAGCGTCGCGGTCTTCCTTTGAACCCTGAGTTAACACAACAGGCATAATGTAGTTTGACGTAAATTCTGTACAATCTGCAAACGGAACGACAACGCCTTTTATCTTGGAAAGATTTTCCACATACCTTTTGCGAACAAGAATTCTCTTTTCAAGGTCGCCAGGTAATTTTTTCAACTGTTCTATAGCAATTGATGCACGAATATCATCAAGGCGGAAGTTGTAGCCCAATTCAACGATATCATAGGCCGTTGCATGACCGGACGCTCGCTGATATGACATGGTCGTCATGCCATGAGATCGCATGAGTCTTGCCTTATTGGCAAGTTCCTCATTGTTCGAAATGAACATGCCGCCTTCACCCGTGCTGATGTTCTTGTTCGAGAAGAAACTGAACGCGGCACAATCGCCAATCGTGCCAAGTTTCTTGCCCTTGTATTCAGAAAGAGGACCATGGCAGGCATCTTCGATGACCTTAAGGTTATGTTCCTTGGCAATCGCCATAATCTCATCTATCTTGGCCGGATAACCCGCCATGTGGACAACTACAATCGCCTTTGTTTTCGGAGTGATTTTCTTCTTGACATCATCCGGGTCAATGTTGATGTGGTCCGGGCCAACAATGTCGCAGAAAACAGGAGTTGCACCAGCATAACGGATGCAGTTTGCGGATGCTGCAAATGTGAGCGACGGGCACAAAACCTCATCACCAGGGCCAACACCACAGACCAGACAGCAGAGGTGCAGTGCATCTGTGCAATTCGTGACACTTACTGCATACTTGACTTTCCACATATCCACAAACATTTGCTCCAGTTCGGCGCATTTGGGGCCAGTGGAAATCCAGCCAGACTTGATTGTTTCATAGGCGGCCTTGGCTTCTTTTTCGTCAAAGTTCAGATTGAATAACGGAATATCGTATGCCATGAGAATGCTCCTTGTTACATCTTCTGGTCTAAATTTTTGCCTCTTTCTTCGTGTTCAAAATTGGGAATAAAGCGTTTGATTGCATTCACAACTTCAGCTTTGGTAAAGTCTTCGCGAGCAAAGATTGTCTCAATTTCGTCAAAGAACTTTTCAATTTCACTCAGCGGACGTTTCTTCACTTCTTCAATAACTCCCAAGCTATTGAAGCGCTGCATATTCAGCTTTTCTCCGGGAACATAAAATTCCTCGTAGGCCTTTTCGCCGGTCGTATCACTCTTGAAATAGACTACCGGATACGTCTTGCTTTCGTAGGGCATGTCTGCTGCGAACTTTTTTGCTTCGTCATCTGAGGCGAATTCACGCTTGGTATAACCTTCGCTCTTTACGAATTCATCGCAGATCGCAGAGAAAGTAAGCATCTGTTCTTCACCCAGTTTCGGGAAGAAGATTTCACCGTTGTTGCCCAGAATGCAAGCCAGCATGCAAATCTGTCCGCTTTCTTCGGGCGACACGAAATAACGCTTGACATCATTCGGAGCGGCAAGGGGTTGTTTCTTCTGGACGCGATGCATCCAGCCATCCGGAAGCGAACCATTCGAGAAGGCAACGTTCGCAAATCGAGCGGTCGTCACCTTGAACTTGGTGGTATAGGCCATCACCAAGTCTTCCATGATTCGCTTGCTTGCACCCATGATATTTACAGGATTCGCCGCCTTGTCCGTACTCACGCAGAAGAAATGCTTGGGCGGATATTCGGCCAAAAGGTCCATCAGCTTCTTAGCCTTGATGTCATTATTTTCGATAAGCGCCTGAACAGAATACTTGTCCTTTTCGCTACGTACGTGCTTATGGGCGCTGAAGTTCGCTACTATGTCAAAACCTTTTTCTTCACGAAAAATCCTAGCAAAGATTGGGTCGGCAAAGTTGAGTGTATAGGCGCGGTATTCCGGCGGAACGACAAGTCCGTCTGTTGAACGCAGATCTCGCGTCAACTCGGCGAGGCCATTTTCATTAAGGTCAATTACTACAAGTTTAGCAGGCTTGAAACGGAGAACAGCCTTGATATAAGAGGAACCAATCGAGCCAGCACCACCAATAACGCAAACACTCTTACCTTGTATTTCTTCGGTAAGTTTTGCGGAATTAGCTTGTATATCACCTTCGAACATGCTCGAAGCGCGATGTGTTACACTGTCTCCAATAAACTTTGAAAGAACGAACATTATGCCGCCTCCGAATAAAAGCATTGCGAATCATAGCAACCCCTAGTTTGCAAAATCAAGTTATTTGCTAACGGTTGTTTGCCAAATTTGCAGAATTTTAACTTTTGGCCAATCTCGGAGTGTATATTCAAATCCTCAATAACCTTAGAGGAAGAAAAATCATGATTAAAAAAAGACATCTGCATGATTCTTATGTAAGATCTCTTCTCAAAGATCCAGCCCGTACTGCGGAACTTCTGCATCTTGCGGCACGCAAAAACACGACACTTGCTCAATTCTTGGCAACAGTAAATCTCGATTCCCTTCAAGAAATTTCCGAATCGTTCAGTGATACCATTTCTAATGGGAGTGGCGATGTCGCTTTCACGCTTAAGTTGTGCAGAAATTCGCCACAACCCGAAAAAGCCGAACTTTTGGTAGGTTTTATCGAAGAGCATAAGAGCTATCCGGACTCCGGTCTTATCCCTCAACTCATCAAGTACTGGTTTCAGATTATGGTTCGTAGGCAAAAGAACATTCCTACGGTAGCGATTGTTGTTTATAACGGGAAAGATTCTTGGAAAGTAGAAAAAGAGGTTATGTTTCCGAACTATCCCGAATACTACCATAAAATAGGGCTCCCGTTCATTTTGGAAGTCGTGGATGTCAGAGACATTTTCAACGAAAACGAGATTTCGCAAATTTCGCCCAAGATGGCCGTAGCTTTGGTCGCCTTGAAATATATTTTTTCGGGGGAGGAACTCAAAAAGCACCTTTTCCCTACAATTGCACGACTTAAATCGATTCCTCGTGAAGAGGCTGAGGACTTTTTGGCACAAACTTATGTATATTTGAAAGGATGGTTCAACGACAAAGAAAGGGAGATTTTCAAAATGGATTTTCTTAAGTGTAGCCAAGTTTACGGTTACAGATCTATCGCTGAAGCCGAAGAAGAAGAACTTGAAGCCAAGATTTTGGACACTAAACGTGAAGACGCACAACTCATGGTTGATGCTGGCATTTTGACCCCGGAAAAGGCGTCCGAACTTTTCAAGGTTCCTAGAGAAACAATCCACTCTAAGAGACTTTAACAAAACTGCTCTAGATTCTTCGACTACCGCAATCCACTTTACAGTGGATTGCGTCCGCTCAGAATGACAATTCTCTATCTGTTTCCGCTCTAGAGCCATCAGATTTCCTTACTTCACCAATCCCTTTTCCAGATACTCTGCCAAGTTCGTGCGGGTCACGCTCGCAACGTGGTCAGCGGCAACCTTGCGCATATCATTTTCGACCATAATCTGCACGAGCTGTTCGAAGCTTGTCGTTTGCGGGTTCCAGCCGAGTTCGGCCCTTGCCTTGGTCGGGTCGCCCCAGAGGTTCACCACGTCAGTCGGGCGATAGAAATCTTCAGAAACAGCGACGACGGTCTTGCCGTTCGCGATATTAATCCCTTTTTCATTCACGCCTTCGCCTTCCCAAGCAAGTTCAATGCCTGCATGTTTGAAAGCGAGAGTCGCGAATTCACGGACGGTGTGCTGAACGCCGGTCGCAATCACAAAATCTTCGGGCTTGTCGTGCTGCAAAATGAGCCACATGCATTCCACGTAATCCTTGGCATATCCCCAGTCGCGGAGGCTATCGAGGTTACCGAGGAACAGGCAGTCCTGCTTGCCCTGGGCGATGCGTGCTGCGGCAAGCGTAATCTTGCGGGTCACAAAGGTTTCGCCGCGGCGTTCGGATTCGTGATTGAATAAAATGCCAGAACAGCAGAACATGTTGTACGCTTCGCGGTATTCCTTGACAATCCAGTAGCCATAAAGCTTGGCCACGGCATACGGGCTATACGGGTGGAACGGGGTGTTCTCGTTCTGCGGAACTTCTTCGACCTTTCCGTAAAGTTCACTAGTGCTGGCCTGATAAATGCGGCAGGTCTTTTCCAAATGGTTCGTACGCACGGCTTCAAGAACGCGAAGCACGCCGGTGGCATCAACATCGGCGGTAAATTCCGGGGAATCAAACGAAACCTGCACATGGCTCTGGGCGGCAAGGTTATAAATTTCGGTCGGCAGCACCTTGCCCACCACCTTCACGAGGCTCATGGAGTCGCCCATGTCAGCGTAATGCAAATGAAAATTCGGTTTACCTTCAAGATGGGTTATGCGTTCACGGAAGTCCACCGAAGAGCGGCGGATAATGCCGTGGACCTCGTAGCCCTTGGAAAGCAAAAATTCAGAAAGGTAGGAGCCGTCCTGTCCGGTGACGCCTGTGATTAATGCGACGTTGCGTTTTGTCATGTTTTAAGTTTCCTAGATGCTTCGACTTCGCTGCGCTCCGCTCAGGATGACACAGACGGCCATAATCGTTATGCCTTCAAAGATTCCTTGTACCAATCAAAAAGTTTCTGCACGCCCTCGTCGATTTCGACTTTGTGCGTCCAGCCAAGGCTGTGGAGCTTGCTCACGTCGATGAGCTTGCGCGGGGTGCCATCGGGCTTGCTGGCGTCAAATACGACTTCGCCTTCGAAACCAACCGCCTTGACGACGAGTTCGCTGAGTTCGCGGATGGTGAGTTCCTTGCCCGTGCCCACATTGATGTGGCAGTTGCGGATTTCGCCAAGCTTGGGGATTGCACCGCCGCGGCCAGTGCTGTGGTTGCGGTCAACGGCTCCATCAACGCTTGCACCGTAATGCACGCTGGAGTACTTTTCGATGCCGATGATGTCGCTGAAATTCACGTTCAAAAGCACATGAACGGAAGCGTCGGCCATGTCTTCGCTCCAGAGGAATTCGCGAAGCGGCTTGCCGGTACCCCAGAGGGTCACCTTGTTGTTCTCGATGCCGTACTTTGCGAGGACTTTCAAAATTTCGTCTTGGGAGGCGTTGCCATTGATGCCTTCGACGGGGCGCTTGTCCATATCAACCTTAATGCTATTCCAGTCGTTGTCGTGGATGAGCTTCGCGAGATAGATCTTGCGCATCATGGCAGGCATCACGTGGCTGTTTTCCAGGTGGAAGTTGTCGTTCGGGCCGTAAAGGTTCGTGGGCATCACGGCGAGGTAGTTAGTGCCGTATTGCAGGTTGTAGCTTTCACACATCTTGAGGCC
>JAEEGJ010008736.1_pt1 | contig 27721 bp, 20 predicted proteins | sample 8958761 | NCBI WGS metagenome assembly JAEEGJ01 (sample SAMN16246546, study PRJNA631951) | gut metagenome | biome: gut microbiome; feature: rumen; material: RS-attached | host: Bos | place: Iran: Karaj | collected 2018-10 | reverse complement strand
GGAGCTGTATAAAAGCTATTATGGCACAAACAACCGTTACAGAAACAGCACATATTCCTTCGGAAAGTGTTATATCCTCTGTTGCTTTTTGTACCGCAAGTCCGGTATTCGAGTTAATGAAACAATCCCAGAAATCGGATGTAAAGTCAATGAGTCCGTGTAAAACAGAAACAACCCATATGCTATCCGTAATGTAGTACACGCAAGCCAGACAGCATCCGATTGCAATTGCATAGATAACTTGTGAAGTAGTCGCGATAACCCTTGTAGGTGAAGAGGTAAGATTTGAAAAGTGCAAAAGTCCAAATACAGTCGACGAGATAAGTACTGCTTTTAATATACCTTTTCTGCTTTCGCCAAAACGATATCTGAAGGAGTTAAAAAGGGTACCTCTAAGCATAGATTCTTCAAACATTCCTGTTCCCATATTACAAATAAATGCAAATATAAGTCTTGGAAGTGCCTTAGCAAAAGAAATTTCAGGCTGCGAAAAGTCATAATGAAGATTGAGAACAACCAGTGCCATAAGTGTTATTCCCGTACAAAAAACTCCTTTTGCAAATCCTTTACTTCTGAATCTAAAGTCAGTTCCGTATAATTTGTTTGCCAAAAATAATCCCAATATAGCAACCAGATAGCGCGAAGCCGCTTGCAAAGTATCTTTTAATGTTTCATCCTGAACAAAAATACTTTCCAATATTTCCGACGCCATAAATAAAAAGAATAATAAAAAGGTTGAAAGTATTCCATAGATAAATTTTTTTGTCTTCATTCTCAGATAAATCCCTTCATGTCATTTAATTTGCCAGCAATACCACGACAAACGTAGTACGCCTGTAATAGTATTTATACTACGTCAGTCGTACTATGTCAATATGCTTTTTAGAGTGTACAATATATAGTATACAAATTTATGTAAACACGTAGCACCATTTGGTATTCATTATGAAAAAATTTTGAGGGGGCGAAAATGAGTAGTAATGAAAAGGCCGGTAACAGTTTTATGCTTAAAATCTGCAAGTTTATTGTGGATAAGCGAAATCTTTTTTTCTTGATATATGCAATTGTGTGTATATTCTCTGTGATCGCAAGGGGCTGGGTTGGTGTTGAGAACCGGCTTCCCAAATATCTTCCAAAGACTTCGGAAACATATCAGGGACTTGAACTTATGGAGGAGCAGTTTACGACTTATGGCTCCGCTAAGGTGATGGTTGCCAATATATCTTATGATCAGGCGCTTTTGATACAGAAAGACGTTGAGAATATGGATGGCGTTTTTTCTGTCGATATCGATGATTCCGAGGACCATTACGCCAACGGATCGGCGCTTTTTAATATCACTTTTGATTATGATGAGACCAACGATATATGCCTTGAACTTTTGGATAAGGTAAAAGAATATTTTGATAAATATGACTATTACCTGACTACAAGCCTTGGTGATACTCAGTCTGAGCTGATCGACCAGGAGATGAATGTCATATCGGTGATAGTTGTAATTGTCGTTGTGCTGGTTCTTGTGCTTACTTCCCAGGCATATGCCGAAGTGCCGATACTTCTTTTGACATTCGGAAGCGCGGCGCTTGTTCAGATGGGAACGAACTTCCTTCTTGGAACAATATCTTTTGTCTCAAATTCGGTCACGATAGTTCTGCAGCTTGCACTTTCTGTCGACTATGCGGTCATTTTCCTAAACAGATACAAAGAAGAGCATATCTCGCTTGAACCGCGCGAAGCCTGCATTGTGGCGCTGTCTAAATCTATTCCCGAGATAACGGGAAGCTCGCTTACCACGATTGGTGGCCTTGTTGCCATGTTGTTCATGCAGTTCGGTATTGGCGCCGATATGGGAATTGTTCTCATTAAGGCTATTTTGCTGAGTCTTTTGTCCGTATTCCTTCTGATGCCGGGAATCATCATGGTATTCTCGGGGCTTCTTGAGAAAACCAAACATAAAAACTTCATTCCGCAGATTCCGTTTGTCGGAAGATTTGCTTACAAGACAAGGTATATCATCGCGCCGTTGTTTGTTGTTGCGATAATCGTTGCTAACAGACTCTCTGCCGGAACTCCGTATGTATACGGATATTCGCAGATCACGCCGCCTCTTACCAATGCGGTTCAGAGGGCGCAGAATATTCAGGATGAGAATTTTGCATCGGATAATATGATGGCGCTTGTTTTCCCTTCGGGAGATTATGACAGGGAAAAGGAACTTATAGATGAGATCATGTCGGAAGATGATGTTACATCCATAACGGGCCTTGCCAATACCGAGGCTCTTAACGGCTATACACTTACAGAAAAGCTTACGCCCAGGCAGTTTTCCGAGCTTTTAAATATTGATTATGAAGTTGCCGAGCTTATCTATGCGGCTTATGCGGTAAATGACGAAGACTACGCCAAGGCGGTGAACGGCCTTGCCAATTACAGGGTGCCTCTCATAGACATGTTCATGTTCGTCTACAAAGAGGTAAAAGAGGGATATGTCACACTCGACGATGAGCTGATGGAAAAGCTTGAAGATGCGAACAGGATGATGAACTTTGCCAAGAAACAGCTTGAGAGCGATGAATATTCAAGAATCCTAATCTATGTCGATCTTCCGCAGGAATCGCAGAAAACTTTCGAGTTTATAGAAAAACTCCATAAGATTACGGAAAAATACTATCAGGAGGACAAAATCTATGTGGTCGGCGAGTCTGTCAGTCAGTACGATCTTAAAAAGTGCTTTGCCAGAGATAACACCGTTACGGGAGTTATATCGATACTGGCAGTTCTTGTGGTACTTCTTTTTACATTCAAATCAGCGGGTATGCCGGTTCTTTTGATCGCGGTAATTCAGGGATGTATCTGGATAAACTTCTCGATTCCGGCCATCCGCCACGACAATCTCTTTTTCCTGGGATACTTAATAGTAAGTTCCATTCAGATGGGCGCAAATATCGATTACGCGATCGTTATTGCCGGAAGATATACGGAGCTTAGAGAGAGCATGGGCAAAAAAGATGCCATAATCGATACAATGAATCTCTCGTTCCCTACAATCATTACATCCGGAACGATGCTTGCCGTTGCGGGCACGCTTATAGGAAATATGACATCTGACTGCGCTATCTACGGAATCGGGAAGTGCCTTGGAAGAGGAACTATCATTTCCATTTTGGTCACGATGTTTGTACTTCCGCAGATACTTCTTGTGGGCGACAGAGTCATCGAACTTACGGCATTTGTCATGAATATGCCGCTGCGACTGAAGCAAAGAACCGGAACTATGCGAATTGACGGATTTATTCGCGGTCGCATTGAAGGAAATGTGACAGGTGTCATTCATGCGGTTGTAAAAGGCAATGTAAGTGCGTACATAGAAAACGGTGACATCACGCAGGAGGAAGAGGAGCCGATAGATGCCGAAAACAGTGAATTCTATTACACGGAAGGGGAGGACATATGATATGAAAAAAAGACTGTGCGTACTTCTTCTGGGAATGGTGCTGTTTACGGAGTCTTTTACCTTTGTTTGGGCAAAAGAGGGGGATAACACCCAAGAAACTATTACGACCGGCACTCAGACCGGTGCCATAGAAGAACAAAAAGATGTAGACGCGGATATAAAGGATGACATAGATGCGCTGATCCCGAAAAATATAGAGGAGATAACCATCAGCAGTGCGGAGGATTTTCTTAAGTTTGCAGAAAACTGTAAGCTCGACACCTGGTCTGTAAATAAAAAAGTTGTCCTTGCAAAAGATATATCTCTTTTGGGAATACAATTTAACGGAATTCCCACATTCGGAGGCGTGTTCGACGGCTGCGGACATACTATAAGCGCGCTTTCGATAAAAGATGATATGTCATATGTCGCACTTTTTTCCAATGTGCAGGAGACGGGGATCATTGCTGATCTCAATGTGAAAGGGACGGTCATGCCGTCAGGAAAGCAGGTTATTGTCGGCGGAATAGTTGCGGATAACCACGGGCTTTTGAGCAATCTGACATTTGAAGGAGTGGTCTCAGGTGGCGACTATGTCGGCGGAATTGTCGGAATCAATGAGCTTACCGGCAATATAAAAGACTGCATGGTAAAAGGGTATATCAAAGGCATTCATTTCAGCGGCGGCATAGCCGGTGAAAACATGGGAAACATAACCAAGTGTGTCAATGAGAGTGCGGTAAATACAACGAATGTTGACGCACAGATCACAATCGACAGTATGAACACGCTTAATAAAGTCCTTAATATGATAAAAAGCGGCGAGAAGACCACTGATGAAGCAAGCGCTGATACGACAACAGTGGATGTGGGCGGAATCGCAGGACTTTCAATCGGTATCATATCAAGCTGCATAAACAAAGGGCAGGTCGGATATAAACATGTCGGATACAATATCGGCGGAGTGGTTGGAAGACAGTCGGGCTATGTACTTAACTGCACCAATAACGCAGTTGTGCGCGGAAGAAAAGACGTCGGCGGAATCGTCGGACAGGCCGAGCCGTATGTAACTGTGGATCTTAGCAGAGATGTTGCATACCAGCTAAGCGAGGCTATAAGTGAACTCCATGACAGAGTGACCTCAACGCTTAAGGATGTAAAGAATCAGTCCGGTACTATCACAAACAGATTAAATGTGATACAGCAGTACACGGCAGGGGCAATAGAGGATGCGAGATTTATTGCAAATGAGACCACTGATTTTGCAAACGGAGTGTCAGGCTCAACTTCCGAAGCTTTTTCAAGAGTTCAGTATATTATCGAAGAGTCTTCCAAAGATGAAGGGCTTCTTGACAATGCCGATGATGCGATAGAGCATACTTCCGATGCTGTATCAAGTTTGAAAGAGACGGTTAAAGATCTTAATTATGAGCAGTATATGACGGAAGAGGATAAAAAGAAATATGAAACAGCCAAGGAAACACTTGAGAGTATTTCGAGTCAGTATGAAATCTTAAGTAAAGCTGCTTATAAAGCTTATTACAATAAATATATCGAAGATGCAAAGACTAAGACTGATCCGATTACGCACGCGCTTAGTTATCCGAATGCTTCGGATCTTATTTTTGGCGGGACGTTTGGAACATATGACAGTTCTACAGATTCGGATACTACACTTGTTGAAGCTTACAATGTTCCCGGGGATTGGACGCATTCATCTGATGGAAGGGCGTTTCCGGATACAGAGGATGAGAATGATGTAAACTTAAGTAAGGATGCGGCAAGTTATGCAAAGACGCAAGCCGATGGATATGCCAAGAGGCATTATCAGAGCGGTGTGGACGGCGAGGAGGGAACTTTCTTCTACGAAAGAGATCTTGCGGACGCAACGGCGCAAGTCGAAAGTTTGACAAAGTATTATCTCAAACTTATGGCGGAAGAGGCAAGGGGCGATGCACTTGATGCCATGAGTTCTCTGGAAGATGCAACGGATAATCTTGAAGAAGCAGGTGACCAGGCAAAAGGAATAGTCAGGAATATTGCGGGCAGAGGAGCAATTTCTTTTCCCAGGTTCAGTTCGGCATATAAGGAACATACGACATCACTTGCCGACAATATGCAGAATATGAATGATAACTTCGGACTACTCAATAACGAGATGAACAATGCGACGGGAGTTATCGTTGACGATCTTCAGGGAATTGCGGATCAGTTCAATGTGATAATGAATCTGTATGCGGATGCAATCGACGGTGTTTTGGAAAAAGATTATTCGAATACATTTGAGGATGTATCTTTGGAAGAGGCCCTTATCTGCACGGATGCAACTATAGACGGGTGCGTAAATTACGGCGTGACTTACGGTGATATCGATACATCGGGAATCGCCGGAACTATGGCTATAGAATATGATTTTGATGCAGAGAGCGATATCACGGGAATTAAGGATGCCAAGCTCAATACCTCTTTTATCTCAAAATGTGTTCTCAGGGATAATAAGAACTATAATGAAGCGGAAGGTGAAAAGAGCTATATAGGCGGTATCTGCGGACTTCAGGAGATGGGTACCATAATCAACTGCGCAAACTACGGGAATATGAAGTCCAATTCCGGTGAGTATGTAGGCGGCGTCTGCGGAAGCTCTTTGTCCTACATCGTAAGTTCAAGTTCAAAGGGAATACTTGACGGAGAGTCCTATGTCGGAGGTATTGTCGGAGACGGAACCAATATAAGGGATTGCAAAGCTTTGGTTGACATAAAAGGTGCCGATAGCTGGTACGGCGCGATCGCTGGGCATGTGAGCGATGCGGGAGAAGTAAGGGGAAATTACTTTGTAAGCGATAAACTTGCGGGAATCGACAGGGTTAGCCATTCATTAAAGGCAGAACCGGTCCCGGCTGGCAGTAAGGAACTTCCGTATGATTTTGATGAGCTTACCGTCACATACGTGCTTGAAGACGACGAACTTGACGATGGCAAGTCGATGATCAGGAAAGAGCGCAAGAAAACGGGGGATAAGCTTGAAGAAAAGAATTATCCGAAGGTTGAAGAAAAGGAAGGTTTCTATGTTTCCTGGGATGCCAAGTCTGTGGATTCCGTCGATACAGATCAGATCATAACCGCGACATATCAAAGATACAGGACAACTCTTGCAGAAGATCCCAAAGAGTATGCGGAGGATGAAGTATATCAGAGTGAACTTCTGGTTGATGGCAGATTTAAGTCAGGTGATAAGCTTGTTGTCGAGAGAGAAGATTCTTTTGATGTAAAAAAATTCACTTCGGCCAAGGACTATGTTGCGGATACTTTGAAAAATTACACGACTTTAAAGGTGACTGTTCCCGATGACGGAGAGTCTGTCCACAAGGTCAGATATAAACCTGCGGCCAAGATAAGTGAAGCACTCGGAAAGTATGAGGTTTATCTTGTAAAAGGGGATGAGGAGCAGCTTCTGACAAAGACAGGCGATATGGGTGAGTACAGTACTTATGATATTGAAGGCAATGAGTTTACCTTGAAAGTCAGATTCCCCAAAGCCGGACTTGCGGTATCTAAGTACAAGTATATGGTCATCACGGCAATCGTGATAGGAATGGTACTTATCACATTGTTTATTTTGGCAGCTATACGCGGAGGCAAGAAGGCACCGAAGATATTCAGACGTATCGCAAGAAAGCTTTCTAAGAGAATTGAGGGCAAAGAGCAGATCTTCTATGACGACAGCGATGATGATAAGTAAATGGCAAAATATATGATCGGCGCGCGCAGGCTTATGCTTGCGCGCGTCTGTGTGAACAGACATCGTTTTCGTATATGGTTGTAAAAAGCTGTAAACAGTTGTAAAACTATAGTAAATCTGAAAATATCGTAATGGAGAAATATGACATTTGAACCTTTATCGGTAGAGCTTGATGAGAATGGAATTAAGGGCTTTATCAAGCGCTATCATTTTAAAACAAGTGAGAAAAAAGATATCGTGATGCTCTATAGACAGCTTCATCCCAGAGTACATGCAAGTTTTCATCATGTGATCGAGGGTGATACCGTCTATGTTGTTGTGACGCTCGGAGATGCGTTTGACAGCTTTCAGGACAGCTTTTTGCAAAAAGGCGAGATACAGAAGGCTTTCATAATAGACTGTCTCGGCACCGAAATGCTCTCACTTGCTTATGAAGAAGTTGATAAAAAGATATATGAAAAGACAGGGTTCTATGTCGGAAGTTATGTCTTTGCGGGAAGTGACAAGATGCCGCTTGAAGAGCTTGCTGCAGTTATGGCTAAGCTTGGGCAGAAGATTGTAAAATGCAATGAGGCTTTTGTCCTTGTTCCGAAAAAGAGTGTTGTATTTTCGGCAAAACTTCATAAGGAGAGAACCGATAAGCATTCCGACTGCGCAAGTTGCAGTGCGGTGAGCTGTCCTATGAGGAAAGAGCCGCAGAAGAAAAAGAGTGTGTCAAAGCATGGAACAACGCGCAAAAAAGGGCTTGTTCATCTTTATACCGGAGAGGGAAAAGGAAAGACTACTGCGGCTATAGGGCTTGCCGTGCGGGCAGCAGGTGCGGGCAGGAAGGTTGTCTTTTCACAATTCATGAAAGGAAGACAGACTTCGGAACTGAGTAGTTTGTCGCTTATCCCCGGAATTACGATTGTTAGAAGCGATAAGGAACTGGGATGGCTACACCGCGATGATGAAGAGCAGTGTGAGGCTTTCCGCGTCGTTCATAATGAGATTCTTGATAAAATCTCTGAACTTATTCAGGCGGGAGAATGCGACGTTCTTATAATGGACGAGATCACTTATCCGTACAATTACGGTGTGATTGATAAAAAGAAACTTGAAGAACTTATAGACAGTAAGCCGTCAGGCATGGAGATTGTCATGACGGGAAGGAATGCGGATGAACTTCTTGCAGACAGAGCGGATTATATTACTTATATGGAAAAGGTCCGCCATCCGTATGACAAGGGAATAGAGGCAAGAGAAGGGATAGAGTACTGATACGTTTGGCGAAGGGGTATGCAGCTTTTGGTTATAACAGTGATCTGGAAGGGCTGGTTTGATTTTTGGCGAACGATGTACTGGATGAGATATGAGAATTGACAGACAGAGAGTGAAGGAGCAGTTTGCTTCATATACAAGGGGATACGATCCCGAAGATACCAAGATAGCGCTTAAGATCGCGCATACATACAGAGTTGCGGACAACTGCGAACAGATTGCAAAGTCGATAGGACTTCCGGACGATGAGGGTGAATTTGCGTGGCTGTCAGGCATGCTCCATGATATCGGAAGATTTGAACAGGTGAAAAGATATAACACTTTCATTGATTCACAATCGGTTGATCATGCGGAGTTTGGAGCGGATCTTCTTTTTGGAGAAAATGGATTTATCGGCGATTACATCGATGACAGATCGTGGGATCCGATGCTGGAAATTGTTATAAGACAGCACAACAAGTACAGGATGGACGCGGCAATCTCCGGAAAGACGCTTGTATTTTGTAATATACTGCGTGATGCGGATAAGGTTGATATCTTTAGGGTAAATGTTGAGACGCCGATGGAGGAAATCTATAATGTGTCGAGTGATGTTCTTTTTTCTTCCGGAGTATCAGAGAAGGTTATGGAGCAGGTCAGAGAGCATCATGCAATCAACCGCGATATCATGAATTCGCCGGCCGAGCACCTTATCGGGCACATAGCGCTTACATTTGAGCTTGTTTACGAAAAGAGCCGCGAGCTTGCCAAAGAGCAGGGCTATCTATTCAAGATGTTCGAGTTCCCGACTAAGAATGAGAGCGCAAAGAATGCTCTCTCAGAGACCCGGAGCATTCTCGAAGACTGGCTTGGGGAGCATTGAGGGATATTGGCAATCAGGACGCCCGGGCGCAAAGGGATATATTAGGAAATGCTTGTTTTTCGTCTGCGCAGTGATTTTCATAATTTTACAAAAAACGGGAATACCTCCTTTCGACGTTGCTCAGAGAAGTCGGTATTCCCGTTTTTTGTAAAATTTGAAAATCATCTTGCTCGTCCGAAGACTGCGCATTTCCTAATGTATCCCTTTGCGGCCGGGCTGTCTATGAAAAGGTCAATAGCCATAAAATTGCACGATATATTGCGAGCGTTGTTTCTACGCTAAGAAATTTTGTTGAGTCTAGTGTGATGTTTTGTTGACAATTTGATAAATTACTTGTGAAATAATCCATGTACTGCGTTGTCGTCGATGGTCGATGCCCGCATCGACTCAATTCTCCGCCTTGTTTATGAATTATTTTGCAAGTAATTAGTCAAATGTCAGTGAGACACTACACTGATAGGTGTGTTTATGCTTTCCGTTTATGCTTTTGTAAAACTTGATCTCATCCTACGGTACTCGGATTCAATTGCAAACTTTATGCCCATAAAATCTATTCCTGCATTCACGCCCTGTAGTCACTTGCTTCTACGTGTACAAGCCGGTTTTCAGGATTCTGTGCCCGTAGAACAGCTCCTAAATTCACTTGCCTCTACGTGTACAGATGGATTTTTGGATTCTATACCCGTAGAATATCTCCTAAATTCGCTTGCCTCTACGTGTACAGAAAGAATTTTGGATTCTATACCCGTAGAACATTTCCTAAATTCACTTGCCTCTACGTGTACAGAAAGATTTTTGGATTCTATACCCGTAGAACATTTCCTAAATTCACTTGCCTCTACGTGTACAGATAGATTTTTGGATTCTATACCCGTAGAATATCTCCTAAATTCACTTGCCTCTACGTGTACAGATAGATTTTGAGGTTCTGTATCCGTAGAACATCTCCTAAATTCACTTGCCTCTACGTGTACAGAAAGATTTTTGGATTCTATACCCGTAGAACATCTCCTAAATTCACTTGCCTCTACGTGTACAGAAAGATTTTTAGATTCTATACCCGTAGAATATCTCCTAAATTCGGGCTTCGGTTTCACGGGAGTTGACAATAGAAAATAACGTGTTATAGTTGTAGTATAACAACTAGAATATGAAAAAGACGATTGATTTGTGATTTCAGTTATGGAGACTGGTCAGTGTGATGTCTTGCTGACTTTTGATCAATTGCGAAGTGAAATAATTAAAAGTCAGCGAGTTACTAGTGCTGATGGCATCAAATAACTCGACTTATTTGGTGACAGTAGCACTAGTACAGCGTTTTGAAATAAACTGGACTATTTCTATCAATTTGAATATATGCGTCGTTGTCGTCAATCGTCGTAGCCCGCTACGACTCAATCCTTCGCCTAGCATATATTCAAATTGCCTACGAAATTTAGTCCAGATATTTCGGCAACGCTGTACTAGAGTAAGAGAGGAACATCCTTTTGATTATGAGGAGGGAATTATGAATATCCAGAAGTTTACACAAAAGTCCATAGAGGCTGTGAGCGGATGCGAGAAGATTGCGGTTGAATACGGCAATCAGGAGATAGAGCAGGAGCATCTTCTCTATGCTCTTATGACAATAGAAGATAGTCTGATCTCAAAACTTGTGGAGAAGATGGGCGTTGATACGGCTTCTTTTGTCACAAGAATTGAACAGGGAATAGGCAAGAGGACCAAGGTTCAGGGTGGCCAGCCGTATATAGGAGCCCAGCTTAATAAAGCTCTTTTATCCGCTGAGGACGAGGCCAAGGCGCTCGGAGATTCGTATGTTTCTGTCGAGCATATTTTTCTTGCGCTTTTAAAGCATCCCAATAAAGAGGTAAAAGAGATTTTTGCCCAGTTCGGAATCGATAGGAACAGATTTTTGCAGGTTCTTTCTGAGGTGAGGGGCAACAGGAATGTCACGACGGATAACCCTGAGGCGACCTATGACACGCTCAGTAAATACGGAACAGAGCTGGTTGCCAAGGCTAAGCAGCAGAAGCTCGATCCTGTTATCGGACGTGATACTGAGATCAGAAATGTTATAAGGATTCTTTCAAGAAAGAGCAAGAACAATCCTGTTCTCATCGGTGAACCGGGCGTTGGTAAGACTGCAGTTGTTGAGGCTCTTGCGCAGAGAATTGCAAGCGGTGATGTGCCGTCTGCTCTTAAGGATAAAAAGATCTTTTCACTTGATATGGGAGCTCTTGTTGCGGGAGCCAAGTACAGAGGTGAGTTCGAAGAGAGACTTAAGGCCGTTCTTGAGGATGTAAAAGGTTCTGACGGTGAGATAATTCTTTTCATCGATGAGCTTCACCTGATAGTGGGAGCAGGAAAGACCGATGGCGCGATGGATGCCGGAAACATGCTCAAACCTATGCTTGCCAGAGGTGAGCTTCACTGCATCGGTGCGACAACGCTCAATGAATACAGACAGTATATCGAAAAAGATGCGGCTCTTGAGAGACGTTTCCAGCCTGTTATGGTAGAAGAGCCGACTGTTGAGGATACAATCAGTATTCTCCGCGGATTGAAAGAGAGATATGAAGTTTTCCACGGCGTAAAGATCATGGACAGCGCGCTTGTAAGTGCGGCAGTTCTTTCAAACAGATATATTTCCGACCGTTTCCTTCCCGACAAGGCAATCGACCTTGTGGATGAAGCATGTGCTTTGATCAAGACTGAGATGGATTCGATGCCTGCAGAGCTTGATGAGCTCAATCGTAAGATAATGCAGATGCAGATTGAGGAGGCGGCTCTTAAGAAAGAGGACGATTCTCTGAGTGCGGAGAGACTTTCCAACTTGCAAAAAGAGCTTGCGGACCTCAGGGAAGATTTTGATACCAGAAAGGCGCAGTGGGAGAACGAAAAGCAGGCGGTTGATAAACTTGCCGCCATGCGTGAGCAGATAGATACGATCAATTCAGAGATAGCGATAGCTCAGAGAAACGGAGATTATGAGAAAGCCGGAGAGCTTCAGTACGGCAAACTTCCCGCGCTTAAGAAAGAACTTGAAGAGGCTGAGGAACTTGCTCATCAAAAAGAAGCTGATACAACGCTTGTTCATGAGAGAGTTTCCGATGAGGAGATTGCCGGAATCATCAGCAGATGGACGGGAATTCCTGTAAATAAACTGACCGAGAGCGAAAGAAACAAGACACTTCATCTTGCGGATGAACTCCATCAGAGGGTTATCGGACAGGATGATGCGGTAACACTTGTTTCTGAAGCAATCATGAGATCCAAAGCAGGAATAAAAGATCCGGGAAAACCTATTGGATCATTCCTTTTCCTCGGACCTACGGGTGTCGGCAAGACAGAACTTGCAAAGAGCCTTGCACAGGCACTTTTTGACGACGAGAATAACATGGTACGTATCGATATGAGTGAATACATGGAGAAGTACAGCGTGTCACGTCTTATCGGTGCGCCTCCCGGATATGTCGGATACGAGGAAGGTGGTCAGCTGACGGAAGCGGTGAGAAGAAAACCTTATGCGGTAGTTCTTTTTGATGAGATTGAAAAAGCACATCCCGATGTGTTCAATATCCTGCTTCAGGTTCTGGATGACGGAAGAATCACTGATTCCCAGGGAAGAACGGTAGACTTTAAGAATACGATTCTTATCATGACTTCAAATATCGGTGCACAGTATCTTCTTGACGGAATAGACGGCGCCGGAAACATAAGCGAAGAAGCGCAAAAAGAGACGATGGAGGATTTAAGAAACCACTTCAGACCTGAGTTCCTCAACAGGCTTGATGAGATAATCATGTTTAAGCCTCTGACAAAAGATAACATTGGCGGAATCATCAAGCTTATAGTTGATGACCTGAACAGCAGGCTTTCTGAGAGAGAAATCTCGATACGCCTGACCGACGCGGCACAGAATTACATAATCGACGAAGCATACGATCCGATCTACGGCGCAAGACCTCTCAAGAGATATGTACAAAAGCACGTAGAAACCCTGTCCGCAAAGCTCATCCTCGAAGACAGAGTAAAACCCCACGACACCATAGAATTCGACGTCAAAGATGGCGAGCTTGTTGCTTCGGCCAAACAGTGAGAGGCTACTGTTCGGCTATAAAGGAAGTTTTCTTGCTTGGCGCTAGGGTATCATTCGGAAATTCTTGTGTTCGTCTGCGCAGCAAATCATGTAAACTCAAAAGCAAGAACCTGCTTCCTTTCGACTTTACTCATAACAGTCAGCAGGTTCTTGCTTTTATCGTTTCATGCTTTGACTTGCTCATACGAGAACTACGAATTTCCGTATGAAGCCCTGAGCGCCTAAGATAAGCATTAACATTAGCAACCCAAACTCCCCCTACTAGTGTGTGGGAAGTTTTGGGCTACAACGCAAAATGATATTTATATAAACTGATTTCTTTCGGAATTATAGGTGTAGCCGATTCCTTCGAGCTTGCTGACAATGTTGGCAAGCTCTTCTTTATTGATCTCAAGGTCATCGCAGAGTGCGTCAAGACTTGAGTAGTTGTCTCTGAGTTTCATGTTCATATAGCTTAAAAGCATGACAGGATCTTGTGGTAACATTGAGTACCTCCTCTTGATTATTCTTTTTTTATTATGGCACTAATTATCTAATAGTTGAAGAACAATGAAATTCATTTTTGACTAATGAGGCAAAAAGAGCTTAAACAGTGTGTCCACTCTTTTAAAGGACAATGAAATTCTTTTTTTGACTAATATGACGAAAATAGCTTGAATTAGTCACAGTTTTCATTGAATTTGCAAGTGCAAGGTGACTAATGCGTTTAATAACATTCGATATAGTCAAAAAAGATTCCTTCATATGAAGTTGAATAAGGGAAAAAAGAGAAAAACTGTGACTAAGGGAGAGGAAAACAGGCGGATTAGTCACTTTTTGAATATTTGGGATGTAGATTACACACGATCCGGGCAACAGCAAGAGGCAGAAGGGAATTTATAGGCGAGGGTAAAACCGGGCAACGATTGCATTTGAAGAGGTGTTGAAAAGGTGCTGCAAATGCACCATTTTAGCATAGGAAACAACTAAGGGAAACGCATTGGGCGACGTTTCCTGTATTTTTGCATAAACCCAATATGTTGAAAAAAAGTATAAATCAACACATTATGTTGAAAGTGCTTATTTTGTTGGTGTATAATTTAATATGATATAAGTGCACAATCTATAGCATTTAATCTGATGGTATGAGTGTCAAAAGTCCAAAATGCATACATTATTATATGTTAAGTAGTTTGACTTCGTGACACGGGCAAACATGTGAAACAGGCAATTTACGCGGTAAATTAGCAGGTTTGTAATGTTTGTAGAATTGCGGGAGTTTCGAAGAAACGGAGTAATTCGGATATCATCTGATATACGAAATTTGAAAGCGAATGATATGCAGAAATCAATTGATATTCATTGTCATATTATGCCCGGTGTGGATGATGGCTCAAGGGACATTGAGACAAGTCTGCAGATGCTTAAGATAGCGGAGAAGAATGGAATAACCCATGTTATATTAACTCCGCATCACAAGCCTATGCATCATAATGTGAGTCCTTCACATAACAGGAGTTATACGGAACAGCTCCAGCATGCGGCGGATAAGCTCGGGATAGATATTAAACTATATTCGGGGAACGAGATTTATTACAGCGATGAAACACAGGAGGAACTTGAAGCGGGGAAGATATCAACGCTTGCAGGTTCCGAATATGTTCTTGTGGAGTTTCATCCCACCAATACTTTTAAAGCAATACATAATGCAGTGTACAGAGTTCAGTCAGCAGGATATATGCCGATCATAGCCCATGTTGAGAGGTACAGTGACGTGGTCTCACACCCTTCATATGTTGAAGAACTGCGCGACATGGGATGTTATATTCAGGTCAACTCATCGAGCATAATGGGAAAATATGGTTTTGGAATCAGTCATTTTTCCAAAAAGCTCCTTAAAAAGGGACTTGTGCATTTCATTGCGACCGATGCTCATGATACTGCAAAGAGAGCACCTGATATTCTTGATTGCAGAAACTATGTGGACAGGAAGTTTGGGGAGGACTACGGGAGAAAGATTTTTTATGATAATCCCATGAGTGTTATAAACAATGAGATTATCTGATATAGGCGTTGTGTCATCAAACAATTACACGGGAGACTTGATGATAACAATGCCGTAGAAACGGTTGATTCAGCGTTTCCGTTTCTATCATAAAAAAGTTTTGTTGGAGTAACTGATGGATAAAAGAGAAGACATCGTTGAAATTAATCTTGGGGAATTGTTTTCAATCCTGCTGGGGAGAGCGTTCCTCATCATAAGTGCGGGTTTGTTCTTTGCCCTTGTCGGATTGTTTGTGAGTAAATTCGTGGTTCATCCCGTTTTTGATTCGACAACCAAGATATACATACTTAACAAAGAAGAAAATCAGACGGTGACATATTCCGATGTGCAGATATCGACACAGCTCACTTCGGATTATGCGGAGCTTATCAAGAGCAGATATGTTTTGGAAGAAGCTATACAGAGACTTAATCTGGTAGACAAGACATACAAGGATCTTGCAAAGGTGGTTAAGGTTGATACGCCTTCCGATACCAGAATTGTTGCCATTACGGCAAAGGATGAGGATCCTCTGATGGCAATGGCGATAGCCAACTGTATCAGAGAAGTTTCGAGTGAACACATTACAAATGTTATGGATATAGATGCCATCAACGTTGCGGAAACAGCCAATGTTCCGACTGAGAAAGCAAGCCCGAGCGTCTTTAGATGGACTGTGATCTCGGGATTTGCGGGAACTGTTATAGTGGCATTTTTCGTGGTACTGGGATTCCTTATGGATGATACGATCAAGAGTAACGACGATGTCGAGAGATACTTGGGACTCAGCACCATCGGACTTATCCCTCTTTCTTCAGATGAGCAGGGAAAAAAGAAATCTAAAAAATAAAGGTAGAATGGAGATTTTATGCAGAGCGCAAAACTTCATTTCAGTCAGGCAGAAAATAATTATCAGGTAAAAGAAGCATATAAGACACTTCGAAGTAATGTTGAATTCAGCGGACAGAACGTGAGAGTGATCTCAGTTACGAGCTGTACTCCCGGAGAGGGAAAGACAACAGTTGCTATGGCACTTGCAAGAGCATTTGCCGAGGCGGGAAAGAAAACGATTCTTGTCGATGCGGATATGCGTAAGTCGGTACTTGTCGGAAGATACAGGACAGGTTCCGTAAGACTCGGTCTTACACATTGTCTTGTAGGAAGAGAGCGTCTTTCAAGTGTTATATGTGAGACGGATACACCAAATCTGTATGTGATATTCAGTGGCCCCGTTCCTCCGAACCCAAGTGAATTATTGGGCGGAAGGATATTCGGCAAGGCACTTGAAAATATGAAGCAGGTCTTTGATTATGTCATTGTTGATACGCCTCCTCTCGGAAGCGTTATCGATGCTGCGGTTGTTGCTAAGCAGTGCGACGGAACAGTGATGGTCATTGAGAGCAATTCGATAAGTTACAGATTTGCACAGAGGGTAAAAGATCAGCTTGATAAGGCCGGAGCCAAGATGCTCGGAGTTGTCCTTAACAAGGTAGATATAAACGGGAAAGGCTACTACGGTCATTACGGCAGCTACTACGGCAAATATTACGGCAAGTATTACGGAAAGTACTACGGCAAGTACGGAGAAGGTGAAGTAGAGCAGGTTTCGCGTCCCAAGACAGCGGACACAACCGTGGAACCTGATGATGACGATCTTGACGAACTTAACTATCTTGCCGGAGTTACAAGGAAAGACCGATGAGTCTTTTTGCAAGCGTCAGACTGTTTTGACGTTTACGGTAATAATATCATCTATAGTCGTAAGGCTTTAGATAGCACATTCGGAGGAAAAAGTGAGAGGAAATATACTCGGTATATTTTTTACCATACTGAGCGGAGTAATGATCGCTCTAATAGTTTTGGCATATGGAAGAAGTGATAGGATGGCTCCTGAATTCAGGTTTTCGGCACTTGATCTTGTTTACAATTCGCAGACGGATGATAACGCCCTCATTGCAGGAATCAATGCATATGATTCTAAGGACGGTGACATCTCCGACAGAATAGTTGTTGAAAAAGTGGTCCTTAATAAGGACGCGGGTACAGCGGTAGTTTACTACGCGGTTGCAGATCACAGTGGAAACGTGACCAAGCAGTCCAGAGTCTTTCCGGCAGATATTGCGGATTTAGAATCTAACGGTGATTCTTCGGAAAAGATGGAGGATAACGAGCACCCAAATCTGCTATTTGGAGATGCTGAGGGCGCAGAGGCTGCATCAACAGAGGGTAGCGAAGCAGAAATAATAGGTAACTAGGAGTCAAGGATGAGGGGAAAAGGAAAGATTTTTCTCATTATATGGGCAGTGCTTATGACACTTGTGGCAGGTGCACTGGTCGGATTCGAAATAATGAGAGGTTTTGGAAAAGCGAATCTTGATTCAAAATCGGCAACATCCGCACCTATAATGGCTCAGTCGGCTCTTTACGAGGGCAATACATCCGGAACTACCGGATGGCAGGATGACTGGATCACATATAACGGTGAGGTATATGATTACAATGAAGATATAATCACTTTTTTAATAATGGGTATAGACAAAGACGATGAAGTTGTCTCGAAAGTATCGGAGGGAGGCGACGGAGGACAGGCAGATGCGCTGTTTCTTCTTGTTCTCAATCCGCACACTCAGAAGATAAGTATTATAGGCATCAACAGAAATACAATGACAGATGTGGATGTTTATGATGATTACGGAAGATATCAGACTACGGTAGAAGCTCAGATTTGTCTGCAGCACGGTTTCGGTGACGGAATGGAAGAATCCTGTGAATATCAGGTAAAAGCAGTGTCCAATCTTTTTCACCAGCTCCCGATTCACGGATATGCCGCTATAAACATGAGCGCGATTCCTACGATAAACGATCAGGTCGGAGGAGTTGACGTTGTTGTTCTCGAAGACCTCACAAAGTTTGATAAGACACTGAAAAAAGGCGCCAGAGTTCATCTTGAGGGAAAGACGGCATTCCATTACGTAAAGAGCAGAGATATATATGTAAAGGGATCAAACAGCTCAAGGCTTGAAAGGCAGAGACAGTATATAAATTCGTTTATAAATGCTGCAAGAATTAAGTGCAGGGAAAACAATAATGCCGCAGTGGAGCTTTTTACGGCAATCGGAAGTAAGATGGTAACGAATATATCCGCGGATGAGATCTCGTATCTGGCTCCGTATCTTGTATCGTATACGTTTAATATGGATGACATCATATCAATTGACGGTGAAACTTCCAGAAATGGCAAGTATGAGGAATTTAGAGCAGATGATGCCAGCCTTTATGAGACAATAATAGATGTTTTTTATGAAAAAATTGATCAAGCAGGCTAATGAAATGTATACGAAAAGACGATATAAAATTGTAGATATGATAGCCGTAAAAGGACTCTTTTTACCGCTGACGGTAGTTCTTCTTACCGGATGTTCTCAGAAGGCCGCAGATTCTGTACGTAACACGGGTTATGAAAAAAGTGCGCTTCCAACGGAGCAGACAACCGGATTTGAAGACATTAAGAGCTTAAACGCAGATGCTTTTGCATGGCTGTATATTCCGGATACGGATATAAATTATCCCATTCTTCAGGATTCTGAAGGTGATGATTCTTTTTACAAAGGTCATAACGAGTACAAAGAGCCTGACGAAAACGGGGCGATCCATATCGAGGCTGCAAATTTGAATAACATGTGTGACTTTAATGAAGTCATTTACGGATCGTCGCCTGATGACGGCAGTAGATTTGCGCAGCTCAATAATTTTTTGGATAAAGATTTTTTTGATGAGCACAAGTATGTACATGTATATATGGAGGATAACTCCCTTATATATTATATAATTGCAGCTTACACCCGCGATAATACAAGGCTTCTTGAACAGTATGATTTCTCATATGCTTCAGGCTGTATGGAGTTTATCAATGAGATCTATAGAAAAGGAGATGATAATAAGATTATCAGGGAAGGCTGCGAGACGGGGCTTAAACCCGAACATTTCCTTATTACGCTTACTACGGACAGCACCGATGAGCCGGGAAAGCAGACGGTGGTTATCGGATGTCTGATGGGGGACGTAGCCGGGAAAATTGACAGAGATGTTGATTACGGAGATGAAGAGGACATTGATATTCAGGCTGAACAGTAACAGAAGGATAATGATGTTTAGATAAAGGAACGGAGGCAAAAAAATTATGAAAAAAATTCTGGCACTTACAGTTGCAGGTACACTTTTGGTGACAAGTTCCGTATGTGTTTTTGCAGCGGAGGATACAACAGGTGAAAATACAACTACGGAGGCAAATTCTGACGTGGATCCAAGTCCTACAATAGAAGGATTACAAGAAAAGCTCAAAAAGCAAGAAGAGCAGGCTCAGGCGGATAGAGTGAAAGCAGAAAAAGACAAAGCTGAACTTAATCAGAAGATAGGTGAGTTAGGTGCGGTGCAGAAGGAGCTTAGTGAAAAACTTACAGCTCTTTCAAATGATAATAAGGCACTCGAACAGAAGAAAGCAGAGCTTGAGAATAAAAAAGCACAGCTGACAAAGCAGCTTGAAGCAACAAATAAGAGCCTCAGTGCTGCTGTTACGGCAAGAGATAAATACCAAGAAAAATATAAAAATGCGACAGCCGCTCCCAAGAGAAGAGAGACTCCTTCAAGAGCGCAGGCACTTAGCAAAAATAATGCAGTCGGTGACGGAAACGGCGGATATATCGCACAGGGCGGACATGTTCAGATCAACGGCGGAAAGAGCAATGTTACATTTACACTTGCGGCTCCCACATCAGGTGTTCTTAGTTCTGCAAACAAGTATGCAAACAGTGTCGGCGGTACACTTCTTCACTGCGTAACAACAAGCTCACCCGGAGTTTCGTTTAAGACTGCAACAGTAAACTTCACTGTTACCGGCGTATATGCAAACGATACAATCGCAGTATATCAGCTCCAGGGCAAGAACTGGGTTCAGGTAATGGTTACTTCAATTACAGATAACCACGTAACCGTAAGCCTTACACAGCACGGACCTCTCGCATTCGTAAGAGTTGCAGCGGTTGCTACAGCGACACACTGATTGATTCAGGTAAAAAAGATAATCAAGGGCGCTTATGCAAAGAAAACTTGCATAGGCGCTTTTTTTCTTTATTTGTAGCTTGTAGAAGTATGCTCTGAAAAGTATAATCAAAAAAGACTTGATAATGGAAGGACTTGAATTTGATGATTGCAACCAAAAAGAAAGTGGACCTTTTATTACTTGGAATACATTTCTTGTTATTTCTGATGTTGGTTTATTTTTTCTCTATTGTGACTCCTTTAATAATTTATGACGTAGATGATTGGGTTTATTTAGGGCAGGTCAGGATTCCTGTTCCTATTTGGCGAGGATGGAATCCGGCGCGAGTGTTTTGCGAGTCCTTTATGCCAATTGGCGGAAGAATAGCGGCGTGGTTCATTTACCCTATTACAAAGGATTACGTTTTTTCTGTGACAATTGCGTCTGCTATATGCATTTCGATTTTTATAATTATAATGTGCAGATTGTTTTTTGGTGTGATGTATAGAAGACTTAAGTTTTCTGTTGACAGAGCCCTTATAACAGAGGGGATATTTCTTGTGTCTTTTTTCTTGATGTTTAGGAACAGAGCAACAAGCAATTATCTTTTTCATGCTGCTGATCTTTGCACAGTGTATTTCTATGTAATGTCGGGAATATTAAATGCATGTGTTGTGTTATATATGATGCAATATAAAGATTTTACCGCTGAGATGAAAACGGCATCCATTAAAAGGAATATTGTCTTTTTTATTGCGTTGTATTTTGCGATGTTTTCCAATCTGTTTCATTCGGCTATCACAGTGGTGTATTGTCTGGGTGCTGTTATATATGATTTTTTCCGAAGAAAGCTTAAGGCAAAAGATTTATTGCTTTTTGTAAAGTCTAACAGCTATTTCTTCCAGGTTTTAATAATGTGGATAATTGCTGTTGCATTTGAAAAATCCGGTGGGAGATCGGGGGAATTTGCCGGGTTTGACATTAAAATTGCAATAATGCAGTTTATCGCTCTTATCAAAGCAATTTCAGTGCAATACTGGATAATAGTATTGTTTAGTATTCTTTTGTGTGTGATTAATATCGCAAAAAAGAAAGCGAGCATTGATCTGACAATTATTTCAATGATGTCATTATTATTTATAACTGTATTTTTGCTTGTGCTCAATGCTGTTGTGAAATATATGAGCAGACTTGAAGCTTCTTGGGGAATTTGGTTTTATGTTATAACCATATGCAGTGTGGCTATTGGTGGATTTAGTTTTAAAGATAATAAAAATGATCTGATGGCTCTGGGTGTAGTTTTGATGGCAATGATATTTTTTTCATATATGCCAAATGGGAAATATCTGATCAGCAGTGATAGAAATACAGATTATGATTTTTGTTATAAAACAAGCAGTTATTTTGCAGATGAATTAATAAATGCTGATAAAGAAGGTCTTAGCAGTATAGCATTGATTATTCCTAAACCAAAGTCTGATAATGAATTTACTTTTGTTAAGGGCATAGGTAATAGTATTAGTAGAACACTGTATTTTCAAGGAATTATAAGTAAACAGATAAGTGTAACAGAAACAGTTGACGATGATAGATTTGATGAGTTGATAAAATAACAGATTAATTAGTTTTATGTTATAATAGCGTTGCTGTGCATATTTATGAATGCGCTTGGCAAGATGAGGAGAATATTATGAGTTGGGAAAACAACGTACGTAAGGTTGTTCCGTATACCCCCGGTGAGCAGCCCAAGATCAAGAATATAATCAAGCTTAATACAAATGAGAATCCTTATCCTCCGGCTCCTGCGGTACAGGAGGCACTTAAGAATATGGATGCGGAAAGTTTTAAGAAATATCCGGATCCTACATGTGATGTGCTTGTGGAAGCAATAGCTGATTTTTATGAGGTTGATAAGGAGAACGTCTTTGTCGGAGTTGGTTCCGATGATGTACTCGCAATGGCTTTTATGACGTTCTTTAATTCGGATAAGCCGGTTCTTTTCCCCGATATAACATATTCGTTCTATGATGTCTGGGCAGAGCTTTTCAGAATTCCTTATAAGCAGATTCCGCTACTTGATGATTTCTCTGTAAGGATTGAGGATTACTTTGGCGAGAACGGCGGTGTTGTTCTTGCTAATCCCAACGCACCTACGGGCGCGCAGCTTCCGATAGATGCCGTTGAAGAAGTTATAAAAAGAAATCCCGACGTGGTTGTTATCGTTGATGAAGCTTACGCTGATTTCGGCGGACAGTCGGTTTTGCCTTTGATAAACAAGTATGATAACCTTTTGGTTGTTCAGACTTTCTCAAAGTCGCGTTCAATGGCTGGAATGAGAATCGGTTACGCATTTGGATGCAAGAAGATCATCAAATACCTTCTTGATGTGAAGTTTGCATATAATTCATATACTATGAATATTCCGGCACTTGAGCTTGGTGCTCTTGCGGTTAAGGACAAAGCTTATTTTGAAAAGACTGTGAGCATGATCATTAACACCAGAGAGCGTGTTAAGGCAGAGCTTCGTGAGCTTGGCTTTGAGTTTGCAGATTCCAAGACTAACTTTGTCTTTGCTAAGCACAAAGAGAAGTCGGGAAAAGAGATTTTTGATTACCTCAGGGCAAACAACATAATCGTAAGACGCTGGGATGCGCCCAGGATCAAAGATCACCTCAGAATATCAATCGGAACGGATGAAGAGATGGATATTCTTATCGCGAAGTTGAAAGAGTTTTTGGGATGAAGCCGCGTTGTCACTCGGTATGCTGAGGGCATGTTAAGCTGATGTGGCAGATTATTATGTAGCACGATGTTTTGATATTATTTTATTTGGGAGATTTTTAGTTATGCTTAAGTATATTTTTGTTTTTTTTCTTTCAATGGTTCCGCTTGTGGAGCTTAGAGGAGCAGTTCCTTTTGCACAGGGTTTTCATGCTGATGATCCGTCATTTAATCTTCTGATTGCATATATACTTATTGCTATCGGAAATATGCTTCCTGTACCGTTTATCTATTTCTTTGCCAGAAAAGTTCTTGAGTGGGGAAAAGATAAGCCTGTTATCGGAGGATTTTTCACATTCTGCCTTGAAAAAGGTGAAAAGGGCGGAAAGAAGCTTCAGGAAAAAGCAGGAAGAGGTCTTTTTGTTGCACTTCTTCTTTTTGTAGGAATTCCGGTTCCCGGAACAGGTGCTTGGACAGGTACTCTTGCTGCAAGTATTCTTGATATGGATTTCAAGTCAAGTGTTCTTGCGGTTGTCTTGGGAGTAGCTCTTGCAGGAACTATAATGACTGTAGTTATGTTACTTGGAATAGGAGCTGTGACAGGAATCTAATATGGACGCATACACAGATTTTGCAAATGTATATGACACATTCATGGATGAAACCCCATACGACGTATGGGGTGATTTTATAGTGGAATTGATGAACAAATTCGGCGTTACTAAGCCTGCAAAAAGCGATGCTTCCGAGTATACAACAGAGGAAGATTCCGAGCAGGCGCTTGAAGAAGAGAAAAATCTTATCGTCGAACTTGGCTGCGGAACGGGTTCTTTTACCCTGAATATGGCAAAGCGCGGCTATGATATAATCGGAATAGATATGTCATCCGATATGCTTGATATTGCGAGAAAAAAGACTGCGGCCGAAGGACTTAATGTCATGTATCTTGAGCAGGATATGAGAGAACTTGACCTTTATTGTACCTGCGGAACGGTGCTTAGCGTGTGCGATAGTGTCAATTATCTTCTTGAGGATGAGGACGTTATCGAGACATTTAAACTTGTGAATAATTTTCTTTTCCCCAAAGGAGTGTTCATATTTGATTTCAATACGCTTCACAAATACAGGGACGTCATCGGTGATGTGACGATAGCGGAGAACCGCGAGGATTGTAGTTTTATCTGGGATAATTATTATCACGAAGAAGAGCATATCAATGAATATGACCTTACGATATTTGCTAAGTGCGGAGAGGACGATGTGTTCAAGCGCTCAGTTGAGACGCATTATCAGAGGGGATATACGCTTGATGAGATGAAGTCTTTTGTGGAAAAAGCGGGGCTTAAGTTTATTGCTTGCTACGATGCGGATACACACGAGGCTCCTACGGAAGAGAGTGAGAGAATTTATATTGTTGCGGGTGAAAACGGCAAAGATGTGGTGCAGTGAGCTTTAATTGCAAGTCGAAGTATCTCCACATTCATTATGCAGAGAATGGTGATAAATGCTTGATGTGAGGAATAGTGTATGGTTGTAGTATTACTCAGCTATGTTTATATATTTTTGATGTGTCTTATTGCGGGAGTGACGATAAGAAAGGCTCTTTCAAGGTTTATACCTGTTCCGAACGAAGAGAGAATCGGCATTACAGGCATCGTTACCACAGGCTTTGTGACACTTACCGTGTATGCCGAGTGTTTCAGCATCTTTTACAAAGTGGGAGCGGTATGCCATGTTGTTATGCTAGTGGCTTTGGCCATTGGTGCCTACAAATGCCGCGATAAAATTTCTGCACTTCTGATAAATGTCAGAAAGAGATTCAGGTCAAAAGAGGGCGTTGTTTGCCTTATAATCGTGCTTATATCCGCTTTTTATGCGTCAAGAGGCGTTTTCCACAGGGATACGGGCATCTATCATGCTCAGGCGATCAGGATAATTGAAGAGTATGGTGTCATAAAAGGTATCGGTAATTTCCAGTTACATTTTGCATATAACAGCTCGTATCTTGCGCTTTGTGCGCTTTTTACTCTGAGCTTTATTTTGCCGTTTGCGCTTCATACGATGACGGGCTTTATCATGGCTCTTTTTACCTGCTACGCCGCTTGCGGCCTTATGAAGTGGACATCCCGCGCTAGCCATACGGCTGATATGGCAAGACTTGCGATAATCATTTACGGCATCACGGTGCTTGAGTATCTGCAGTCTCCTGCGACGGACTACGGCGCGATGTACATGGTGCTTTATATCATGTGCGCATGGATCACGCAGGCAGCCGAAAAAAAAGATGATGCTGATGATATCCCTGTTTACGGGTATCTTGCGGCTCTTTCGATATTTACGGTCAGTATGAAACTTTCCGCGGCGGCTCTTGTTGTGCTTGCGGTTCTTCCTTTTATTCTTCTGGTAAAAAAGAAGATGATAAAAGAGACGGTTTTGTTTATCGTGATAGGTTTTTTGTCCTTCCTTCCGTATCTTGTAAGGAACGTGATAATCTCCGGATGGCTCTTGTATCCTGCGGAAGCGATAGATCTGTTTAATGTTGTATGGAAGGTTCCTGCCGAGTACATGAAGTATGATGCCGATCAGATCAAGGTCTGGGGCAGAGAACTTCAGGAGTCCTTTACTGTTGAGGATGGTATAAAAGTTGGAATATCCGAGTGGCTTCCGATATGGTGGGAAAAGAAAAGATTTTTTGAAAAGCTTCTTCTCGTGTTCCAGGTAGCGGGAGCCGGAGCGGCGATTCTTAATCTTATCATCAGGAAAGTCAGGAAAAAGATCCGTGCGGATGTGGCGATGTTTTATATTGCAGTGTTTATTAATATTGCATTGTGGTTTTTTACCGCGCCGTTTATCAGATACGGACTGGCATTTCTTATGCTCCTTCCACTATGCGCGGCAATGGATCTTGCAGAGGATTTATTCAAGGGAAAAGCTTTTCTCAGGTTTGCGATGGTAGCCATTGCGGTCGTATGTTTCGGAAACTGGACGCTTCAATATCTTAAGGTTGATAAAGAGCGCTTTGTCGATCATGTTAAGGATCCGTACTATGTTACGCCGATTCCTTTTGCTGATTCCGAAACGGATGAAGTTGATATGAACGGTGTGATCGTATATAACACCGTCCATGAAGACGAGGAAATAAACAGCTATTACAATTGCCCGTGTTCATGCTACAACGATATGATAAACAGAAGTGAGCTGATCGGTACGACTTTGAAAGAAGGCTTCAAACCCAAGAAAGAGGGCTGAAAAAGTAGAATAGTGCCTAAATTGAGCAGAAACATCTTATTTAGGCACTTTTTTATAATTATAGGAAATATCAGATTTCAATCTCGCCTTCAAATACAGTTGTCGCAGGACCTTCCATGATCACGGGCGATTCGGGCTTTTTATCCCAGGAGCACTTGATGTCGCCGCCGAGAACGTGTACGGTAACTTCCGTGTCTGTAAGACCGTTAAGTATGCATGCAACAGTGGTAGCGCAGCATCCTGTTCCACAGGCAAGTGTCTCGCCTGTTCCGCGTTCCCAGACTCTCATGTGTACGTTGTTCTTGTCATCTATCTTTACGAACTCAGTGTTTGTGCGGTTAGGGAACACTGAGTGATTTTCAAATAAAGGACCTACGGCTTCAATATCGAAGTTTGCAAGGTCTTCGTTTTCCGGAAGGAATACAACGCAGTGGGGGTTACCCATTGATACGCATGTCATGTGCCAGGTATTTCCCGCAACTTCGATGGGAACATCTACAGTGAGCCTTCCGTATTCCTTGGAAAGAGTTTCATATTTTTTATTATCTTTTGAAAGTAGTTCATCGGATACTGAAACGGGAACGCTTGCAGAATCAAGGATGGGAGCACCCATATCAACTTTAACGGTCTCTACAAGTCCGTCTGATCCGATCGTGAGGTCTATATATTTCTTTTTGCCCGCACTTACGATTGTAAGGTTGGTCTTATCTGTGAGTTTCTTGTCATAGACATATTTTGCAACGCATCTGATGCCGTTTCCGCACATCTCGGAGCGGGAGCCGTCGGCGTTGTACATTTCCATTTCAAAATCAATGTCATCATCTGCAACTGGATTTATAAAGATAATACCGTCAGAGCCGATTCCGAAGTGGCGGTCTGAAACCATTTGTGCCACCTTAGATTTTTTCTCGGAAGGAACGTTTTCTTTTCCTCCGTCTACATATACATAATCGTTGCCGCAGCCGTGCATCTTGGTAAATTTCATATTGGGTACCTCGCATTCTGTGATCTTGTGTTGTTATGTTGAAGATAAGGAAATACTGTTGTAATCAGCAGTTTCCTAAATAAATACTTTGCTATATTTGCATTATAAAATAAATAAGTTTGTAATTGGTGCTGTCACATTTGTGATTCATGGCATCTGAATTGCTTCACCATTATAATATAATGCGAAAAGAAAAATGTATACAATTATACAAAAAAGTAGTAAACTTTTTCTATATTCGCATGAAAGTGAGGACGAATCGATGTTTAAACCTAACAGTGACTATTTGAAACTTCCCGGAAGCTACCTTTT
>JAEEGJ010008735.1_pt1 | contig 27724 bp, 31 predicted proteins | sample 8958761 | NCBI WGS metagenome assembly JAEEGJ01 (sample SAMN16246546, study PRJNA631951) | gut metagenome | biome: gut microbiome; feature: rumen; material: RS-attached | host: Bos | place: Iran: Karaj | collected 2018-10 | reverse complement strand
TGGAATAATTGCAAGCGGTTTGTGCTTTAGTGCCTCGAACAAGGCCTGCGAAATTGTTGGAACTGTAAAGGTTAGTTGCGGACTTTATCTTATTCCGATTGTTACAATTGTGTTTGCATTTTTCACGCTCAAGGAACCGATTACCTGGCTTGGCGCTCTGGGTTCTTTAATTACTATTGCAGGTCTGTTTATCAGCGAAAAAAAGCCTGCGGAAGAAAAACCTTCTTTGGAAAAATAATTTTTATCTATGTTTCTTTTCGGGATGCTCTTTGTAGTATAGCTTTTTGTCTTCGTACATAAGGGCATCGGCTGTTTTCATGGCAGCGCGGATATTGTGACAGTCTTCTTCAAAGCAGGAGCCAATGGCAAAGCTGGTGTCGGTGTTATTATCCAAAGCCGCGCGTAATTTTTCAATTTGTTTTTCAAATTGATTTTGAGTGCTTCCTTCAACCAGAACCATAAACTCATCGCCACCGGCACGATATATTTCATTGTCAGGAAAAACATGGCGCAGAATGTCCGCAGCATTTTTAAGAAGCCTGTCTCCGGCTTCGTGCCCCAAAAGGTCGTTGGTGGTTTTAAGATTATTAAGGTCTGCAAACACAACACCAACAGAAATTTTCTTTTCCTGTTTTTCTGAACTAAGGAAATCGACCCGGTTATTCATTTCGTTTCTGTTTAAGACACCCGTGAGCATATCAATAGAACTAAGAATACGGAATTTTTCAAACAACAGATGGCTTGCAATTTCGGAAGAAAGGAAGAAGGTTGTAAGCTCCAGAGTTTCCTTAATTCTTACGGCGTGCTCTGTGTCAAAGTTTGTTACCCACATGTATCCCATCAGTTCATCATTTGCCTTAAGGGGAAACAGGACAAGACTTTCTACATCATTTTTAATAAGGGAGTCATACCACTTGTGATTTTTTTCTTTAAGGAAGTTCATGTCATTTTGATTTTTTATGATGAGGCAGTTGCTTCCATCTATTGTATCATGCCAGGTATTAACAAGATCAAAAAAGTCGGAGTCCAGCCATTGTTCTCTGGTTTTAAATTGTGGCATTCCCTTCATGCTTTCGCCAAGCAGAGTACATTTGCAGGTAATAAAATCTATGAGCATAATGGAGCAGAATTTTGCATGACAAAGTTCACGGATGTCATATACAACATCGTTGATTGCTTTTTCAAAGTCGCTGGTTCCTCTGAGCTTGATGCAGGTTTTTAATACTTCGGAAGCAGTTTCATAAGAGGTTTTGGACATGTTTTCTGTGTTTGCTTCTTTTGTAATTTCCTGTGTGTATGTACAGTAGGCCATGTTTTCGTCATCAGATTCCAAGGGCATAAAAAACAGATTGAACCAGAAATCAAAACGTTCCGGGTGAACATAAGAATGCAAGGGCTGTTTTAAAACTGCGCTTCGGTAGCAATAATCTTCAAAGTTCAAATCTTTTGGGAAGTATATCTGATACTCGCTGTTGGGAATAAATTTATTGATTGCCATTTGAGGAACGCCTGGCATACCTTCTATGGATTGGATGTAAGACTTGTTGCCCGTAACAATGCGGATGGCACCATAGGAACCATCTTTCTTTTTTTCTACAGAGATTACACAAGTCATGGCACTGAAAGCATCAACTATTGACTGAAAATCCATAGAAACCATTTTAACATCATTTATTTTATTTCTCAAATGTTATTTATTGAAAAAAAACTCCATATTTGCTATATTAATCCCATATTCTTCAAGGGGCTGTAGCTCACCTGGCTAGAGCGCTACAATGGCATTGTAGAGGTAGTCGGTTCAAGTCCGATCAGCTCCAGGCGACGATAGCAAAACCGTTAAAAAAAAATGTCCGTAAGGGCATTTTTTTAGGTTTTACACGCACCTCGCCTCAGAGGCAGATTTATCTGCCGACTTATTCCCTTTAAAATCAATCTAAGCGACTAACGTAGCGAGCGGAGGCGCCCTGGAGGAGCGAGCAGGATGTGAGCGACGGAAGGGGACGGTTCAAGTCCGATCAGCTTCAGTAAATCCTTCCTATTTTTTTAGAGAATCCTTCAATCTTTTACATGTGCGCGTGCTATACTTTTTGTATAATTATTTATGCAAAGGAGCATTGGCATGCATTACAAAAACTTTAAGACCGTAACCTACTGCGTTGCCGGATGGGTAAATCATGTTACAGAAAAAGATTTGCGCGAGCAGACTGAATGGCTGCAAAAATATGTTGGAATAGACAAAATCTATCTTGAAACCTACCGCGACGAATTTGCTAAACAGGAACAGCTTGATATGTTCAAACGGGTTATGGCAGATTACGGAATTGAAGTTTCCGGTGGAATTACAACCGTTACTCCAGATTTGAATGAGACCGATAAAAAACGCCAGCGTCTGTTTAATACCTTCTGCTATTGCAATGAACCAATGCGCGCGCGACTCAAGGAAGTTAGCGAATACACTGCTAAAAATTTTGATGAGTTTATTATTGATGATTTCTTTTTTACTCAATGCCAGTGCCAAGACTGTGTCCGCGAAAAAGGGGAGCGCACCTGGGAAGAATTCCGTCTTGCAAAAATGATGGAAGTTTCGCGCGAGTTGATTATAGGACCTGCAAAAAAAGTAAATCCTAAGGTACATATTATTATAAAATATCCTAACTGGCGCGAAAGCTTTGCACAGACCGGTTATAACCCGGGCCAGCAGCGTGAGATTTTTGATTCCATTTATACTGGAACTGAGACGCGTCATGGGGCACAGACAGACCAGCACCTTCCGCGTTACTTGAGTTATTCACTCATGCGCTATTTTGAAAGTGTTGCCCCTGGCCGTAATGGTGGCGGTTGGTTTGATAATTTTGACTGCGACAGAATAGACACCTATCTTGAGCAGGCTTACCTTACAGCCTTTGCAAAGCCAAAAGAAATGATGATGTTCTGCTGGCCGTCTATTGCAAATAACAAGCGTTCTACTCCGCTTGGATTTATGTATCAAAAGCTTGATGCAATTGTGGGGCAGCTTGGCGAACCGCAGGGACTTAAGGTTTATATTCCGTTTAATTCTCAGGGAGAAGATCACATAGAAGATTTTCTTGGCATGACCGGGGTTCCTATGGAGCCAGTGTGTGATTTTCCAAAGGACACTGTCGGCAAGGTTATGGTAACTGCAGCTTCTTTGAAAGACGAAAAGGTACTGGAAAAAGTAGAAGCTTTTGTCGCTGCCGGCGGAAACGTAATTGCTACAGCCGGATTTATTATCGGGGCTTTGAACAAGTGGCCGGAGCAGCTGGGCAAACTAACGAGTGTTAGTTACACAAACCGAACTCTTACAGCAGATGAGTTTCAGTGTGCGGGCGCAGGTCCTATGGGAAAAAATTATATCAAGGCTGCAGATGCCATTTCTTACCGTCTGCTTGAACACCGCAATAATGCAACCTGGTCTTTAATGAACGCAGGTCACGGGGAATATCACGAAAGCATTTTGTGTTATGACACTTACGGTAAGGGAAGACTAACAATTGTAAATCTTCCGGAAATGCCGAGTAAGATTTATGAACTTCCGCCGCAGGTTCTTACACAAATCAGACAGGAGCTTGATGCAACAGGAATCTGGATCGACGGTGCTGCCGGAGTTTCACTTTTTACATACGACAACAAAACCTTTGGATTGTATTGTCATACATGGGATGGCTGTGCGCCTCAGGAGTTTTTTGTTCATGTAAAGGGAGAAGCAAAGGAGCTCAAACGTCTTAGCGATGGTTCTCCTGTAATGCCTTGGAACAGTTTCCCGATGCAGCCGATATACAGTCGACCTCTGGACCCGCGTAATCCTGCTTCCGAAAAAGAAACGGTTTTTTATGTTCGCATCCAGCCGGGAGATTTTAGCTTTTTTCAGATACAATGACGAAATGCAATTTATGTGTTAAACTTTTCTCATGAAAAAAACAAATGCAATGAGAATTCTGGATGGGCTTGGAATTACTTATGAAGCCGCAGAATATGAAGATGACGGCGAGCACGAGCTTGCAAAAGGAGCCGCCCTGCGCATGGCAGAAAAATTAGGCGTTGCTCCAGAGACAGTTTTTAAAACAATAGTGATGCGTACCGAGACAAAAGAAATCTGTGTTTTTTGTCAGAGTGCTGTGAGTGAAATAAATCTTAAGAAGGCCAGGCAGGCAGCGGGGTGCAAGGAGATTGGACCTGTGCGTCCGGAAGAGTTACTCGCCCTTACCGGTTATATCCGCGGCGGCTGTACACCAATAGGCATGAAAAAACAATTCCGAACATTTATTGATGAAACTGTAATTTTACACGATAAGATTTGTGTGAGCGGCGGTCAGCGTGGAGTACAGATTAAGCTTGCGCCAGATGATTTGATTAAAGCGACAAATGCGACTGTTGTTGACTTAGAGTTGTAGTGGAGAAGCGATATGAAAACCAGGTTTTTGTTTGATGTGCCGCAGGAAAAAAAGCTGCGCGTTATTATAGATACAGATGCCGCCTGCGAAGCCGATGACCCCTTTGCAATTGTTCAGGCTTTGCTAAGTCCAAAGCTCATGGTTAAAGGAATTCTTGCAGAACATTTTAATGCGGAAGGTTCTGTCCAGCGTAGTTATGATGAAGTGTGCACCATTTTGAAAGCCATGGATCTGGAAGGAACCGTGCCGGTTTTTATGGGAGAGAAGGGGGCGGAAGGTTTTGCGAGCCAGGGTGAGTCGTCGCCGGCAGTTGAGTTTTTGATTGAAGAAGCTCTGCGTGATGACCCGGCTCCGCTTTTTGTTTTGTGTCAGGGTGCAATTACAAATGTCGCAGTTGCGGTAAAAAAGTGTCCCGAGATTTTGGACAGAATAACAATTGTTTGGATTGGAACTCATGGTATGGCAAAGATTCCATGGCGCGAGTTTAATTCCGGAAACGACGTAGCTGCTGCAAACTTTATTTTGAGTAATGCAAAAAATCTCTGGCTCATTCCGTCGAGTGTGTATGCTACAATTACCGTGGGACTGGCAGAACTCCAGCAAAAGGTTAACCCATACGGAAAAATCGGCCGCCATCTTTTTGAAAATATGATTGCTTATAATAATTCTCCAGGGGCTGGTTGGACCAAAGGCGAAAGCTGGTCGCTCGGAGACTCGCCTGCAATTGCTGTTGCGTTGAATCCCGACTGCGGCCACTACATTGAGCACGAGGCTCCTTTTATAGAGGAAGATACTTCTTCAAGTTTTGGCAAGGGCAATCCTGTAATCCGCATTTATACAGATATTGATTCGCGCTATATTCTTGAAGATTTTTTTGCCAAGCTGCAGATTAATTTTGGGGCGTCAAACTAAACCCGAGGTGTTGATATGATTGTTTTGATAACCGGGGCATCGCATACAGGAAAAACAGTTCTTGCGCAGCGACTGCTTGAAAAACACAGCTGGCCGTATCTTAGCATAGACCATCTTAAAATGGGTTTAATCCGCAGCGGCCATACAACTCTTACCCCGTGTGATGATGATGAACTTACAGATTATTTGTGGCCAATTGTTCGCGAGATGATTAAGACCGCAATTGAAAACAAACAGAATCTTATTGTTGAAGGCTGTTATGTTCCGGCCGAGTGGCGTCGTGATTTTGAAGCAGAGTATTTGAGCGAGATTCGTTTTATTTGTCTTGCTTTGTCGGATGGTTACATAAATGCAAACTTTTCCAAAATCAAAGAACACGCCAGCGACATTGAAGCACGCCTTGATGATTCGGACTGCACTGTAGAAAGTGTGAAGGCTGATAATCATAAGTTTGTGGCGAACTTCCGTGCAGCCGGAGAAGAGGTTTTATTTGTTGATGGGGAGTATGAAAGAGTTTTAAAAAATTTGTAGATTACCCTTTTGTCACACCACCATGGAAAAAGCATTCATAAACTTTCTGCTCGTTCCAGTAAATTTCTTCGTAACCCTGGAACCAGGTAAAGTCGCCGTTCACGGAGCATTTGTAAGTGTATTCGCCGCTCTGGTAGTATTCGGGGCCTCGGTATGGCATTTTGTGGTCGGCTTGTCGCAGAGCTTCTTTTAAAAAGTTTCCGCTGAATTCTTTTGCAATCACGCGGCCAAGATAATTCATTGCATACTGCGACTTTCCATTTTTCCAGATTGCTTCCTGGCCTGCAAACTGTTCTCCTCCAACGTAGGTATCGTGGTAAGTGTAGTCCCCGTTTGTGTAGCGGAAATCATGAGAGTCCAGTCGGGTAGAATCTGTTTCGTTCATAAAAGCGGCATAAGTATTCACATTTGCTTCAAGACGAAAGGCGATGAGTTCTTCAAGATTTGTGTCACCTCCGTCGCTCATGCTCATCATACATTGCTGGTCGCGCACAAGATAATCTACTGTTACACTCATAAGGTCGCTTATCTGAATGAGGTTTGAAATATCCGGGTAGGCCTGTCCGCTTTCCCATTTAGCAACTGCCTGCCTGGAAACATTCAATTTTTCTGCGAGCAGCTCCTGAGTGAGCCCCTTGTTTTTTCTAAGAATCTGCAGTTTTTCCGAAAAGTTCATCTGTTCCTCCTGCGCTTGTATTTTAATCTTACCACACATTCAAGTATACGAAAACAGACTAGCGGTTGCGGAATTGTTACTTTTGGTTGCGAAGGGTGAAAAGAATGTGTTATAATTTAATGAGGAGGTTCAGAATGTACGCTACAACTGGAACAATTCAAGGAAACACAGTTCTTACAGATGATTATTCTCTTGAAAAATATGATGGTAGAAAAGTTATTATTACAGTATTAGAAGATGACAAAAAATTCGACACAGTTTCAGACGAAAAACTTTTTGCGCTTTCTGATTCACTCATAAATCAAAACAAGGAAGCCTACCAGGAACTTGCTAAATGATTTTCTTTGAATCAGAGCAAATCATAAAACTTCATAATTCTCTTATTTCAAAAACAGGAGGAATGGATGGAGTTCGTGATAAAAACCTTTTAGATTCTGCTATAAAATCACCCTTCCAGACTTTTGATGGCAAAGAATTATATCCGGATCTTTATGATAAAGCCTCTCAATTATGTTATTCACTTATAGAAAATCACCCTTTTGCAGATGGAAATAAAAGAATCGGAGTTCATCTGACATTACTGTTCTTAAAAATAAACAATGAAGAATTAAAATATACACAAAAAGAATTAATTGATTTTGGCTTTAACATTGCCTCTGGAAAGATGACAAGGGATGATATAAAAGAATGGTTTTTGAGTCATAGAAAATAATCTTATTTAATAATTTTTTATTTTTCGATATTCATTTACGAGTTTTTCTGTTTTCCACTGTGCATTGGCAGGGCTCGTACTTGGCAGACAATGTGCGACAAGGTTGTAGCGCTGTTCATATTTTTCTGCGCAGTATTTTTTCCAAAGCTCGTACGCTGTTTTGCCGGTACAAAAAACATCATGAATCTGCGCGCCTTCAAAAATCTGTGTAAAATCATTTGGTACGGCATCGCGGATACTTGCGTCCGAGGCGCCTTCAATTTTGCATGAAGCCAGAACATCCCACATGGCAATATTATGCCGCAAAAGAAAATCCCGACGCTCGGCGATGTCATTCGGAAATTCAAATTCTTCGCCAAACACCGCACTCATTACTCTCCAGAATCTGTTCTGCGGGTGCATATAAAAAAATCCGGCCTGGCGGCTTTTGGGAGAGGGCATGGTGCCTAAAATCAGGACACGGCTTTGTTCATTCCACACAGGCGGGATGGGGTGTTGGATCTCACTAATATTCAACCTTAATCGTCTCCACACCATAAGTTTCTTTAAAAAGTTTTTCGTCCGCAGGGGAACGGATAAGCATAAGCTCGGTAAAGTGACCGGTTGTTTTGTCCTTAAAACCGGCCACTTTTTCTCCGGTGCAGATGGAGCTGCGGATTACGGCATAGTGAGTCTCGGGGTCAAATTGGAATGAGGGTTTTTGTTTCTTTTTGCGACCAAAGAAAATCATATTTTCAGCCTAGAAGTTTGAACCGTTCCATCCCCAGTTAGACGTTCCAAAATAACTGACATAGACCGCGTCGCCGGGGATGTCAAGTTGAGTCTGGAGAATCTCGCAAACTTTTGCAGTCATTTTGTCGCTGGCAGAAGGGTTAACGGAGCCAAGAACTTTTACTTCTACATAGGCGCCCTTGTCCAGCTTTTTTCCGCCGAAATATAAATCCTGGTTGTCGGCAAGATTGATCATGAGGTAGCTTTCCGGCTTACCCAAAATGCTGATGGCTTTTCCAAACTCGGCTTTTAAAATATCTCTTTTTTCTGCAGGCAACGCTGGGGTCACCTTTGCTTCTATCATTGGCATGGCAAAATCTCCTTTTTTAATTCTAACTTGTTTGATTGTGAAAAATCAACTACAATTTGCGCATGAATACACATTGTCTAAAGGTTGCGCTCAGGACAACGATACCTGTTTTTCTGGGCTATATTTCCTGCGGGATTGCTTTTGGGCTCATTACTATTAATGCGGGATATCCGTGGTGGCTTGCTCCTGCTACCGGAATTTTGATTTTTGCCGGTGCGGGACAATTTCTAGCTGTGCCTCTTTTTGCTGCCGGAACTCCCATTCCAGTGATTCTTGTTACAGAGCTTCTTTTGAATATCCGCCATATTGTTTACGGACTTCCTCTGATTAATCAATTTAAAGAATGCAAACGGTTTAAACCTTACCTTATCTATGCACTTACCGATGAAACCTTTTCTCTTTTGACAACGACAACTGTGCCGCCTGATATTCCGGCAGAAGATTATTATTTTGCGGTTTCGATTTTGGATCAATCGTACTGGGTTGGTGGAAGTTTGATAGGAGCTCTTGTTGGTGCCATGATTCCGTTTGACATGACTGGTGTTGATTTTGCACTAACAGCTTTGTTTGCAGTTTTAAGCATTGATCAGATTCAAAAGTTTGTGAAGGAAAGAAAGGGTCGCGAAGCTTTGGAGGTTGAAAATGCCGGTAACTAAAGCTCTTGTTGCTTCCTTGTTGATTGGTCTCATAGTTTTTGCTGAAAGACTTTTCCCGTTTGCGATTTTTTCTAAACGTCAGCCGGGCAAGCTCATTCATATTTTTGAACGATTTATTCCTCCTGTTGTAATGATTGCCCTTTTGATTTACAGCCTGCGTGATGTCCGCTTTACAACAGTTACTCAATGGGTGCCTCCGATTTCTGCAATTACTTTTACAATTGTAACTTACCTTTGGAAGAAAAACTCCCTTATAAGTATTTTTGGCGGCACAATAATTTATATGATTTTGATTAGGGTGATGTAAACTAAATTCTCTGTTATAATAAAAGAATGAATGTTTGCGAAGATTTACCTGACATAAAAATTATTTCTGGTGATATTACTCAGTTTGACGGTGACGCAATTGTAAACGCTGCTAATTCAAGTTTGCTTGGTGGCGGTGGCGTTGATGGTGCAATTCACCGCGCGGCAGGACCGGACCTTGTAAAAGAATGCATGACTCTTGGCGGCTGCAGAACTGGCGAAGCTAAAATCACTAAGGGATATAACCTTAAGGCGCGGCATGTAATTCATACTGTCGGACCAATTTATTATGAATATACGTCGGACCAGGCGCGCAGGCTTTTGCAGAACTGTTATAAAAATTCACTTGAGCTGGCAAGGCAGAATGGATGTAAGCGCGTGGCATTCCCGCTTATCAGTGCAGGTGTGTACGGCTATCCAAAAGAAGAAGCCCTGCGCGTTGCAGTAGAAACCATAAAACAAAACTACGACGGAATGGAAGTGACAATCGTGCTTTTTGACCGCGAGGCCTGGGCAATTGCAAAAGAAAAATTTGCAGACATCACAGAATAAACTGGAGCGTAAAAATGATTACACCGCCACCAAAAAAATCAAACAGAATTGTAAAAATCATAAAAAACGATGAAGATGTTTTTCTTAAGTCCGAGCAGGGGCTTTTGCGCATTTCTGTTTTTTATGACGATGTAATACGTGTTTCATTTACTCACGAAGAAAACTTTTCTCCTCTGCAGGGAGACGGCATTCTTGTTCAGACAGAGCCTGTGTCCCGTGATTTTTCTGTAGACGACTCAAGTGACACAATTCAGATAAAAACAAATCAGCTTGTGGTAAAGGTTTGTCGGGAGACAGGTTCTGTAAAAGTTTATAAAAATACCGGCAACGAAAATCCAATTTTTTGCGAGGCTTTGGAACAAAGTCATGTGCTTGAAACATTTGATATATACAAGACTTCCGGCCAGATAAAAACAGAAGAAATCAAAACAGCTGATGGTGTAAAAAAACGTGTGATTGCCAGTGACAAAGAATATGTAGAGAGCTTGTATCACACAACACTTAATTTAAATTTTGCACCGGATGAAAAACTGTTTGGGCTTGGCCAGGCAGAAGAAGGGGTCTGGAATCTGCGCGGGACAACTCAGTATCTGCATCAGGCAAATAAAAAAATTGCTGTTCCATTTTTGATTTCAAGTGCGGGCTATGGGCTTTTGTTTACAACACAAAGTCCTGCAATTTTTGATGACACACAGTACGGTTCATACTTTTATACAAATGCGGATTATTATCTTGATTATTTTGTGATTGCACCCGCAGCGGATAATACAACCGCTTTTTCAAAAATCATTGCACGAATGCGTGCTCTTACGGGCAAGGCAACGCTTCCACCTGATTATGCGCTTGGATATGTTCAGTCGCAGGAGAGGTATGAAAGTCAGGAAGAAATACTTGCAACTGCCGGGGAATTCCAAAAGCGCGGAATCCCATTAAGCCTTATAGTTCAGGACTGGCTTTCTTGGGATGACGGGATGTGGGGTCAGAAAAGTTTTGACAAAAAACGATATCCTGATGTTCCGGGAATGGTAAAGAAACTTCACGAAAATGATGTTCATTTTATGGTTTCAATCTGGCCAACGATGGATGAAAAATCAGAAAACTACAAGGAAATGAAGGAAAAAAATTGCCTGCTGCCGGGTGTAAATATATGTAATGCATTTGATCCTGCTGCGCGAGATTTATACTGGGCCCAGGCTAAACGAGGAATTGCCGATTTTGATGTAGAAAGCTGGTGGTGTGATTCGAGTGAACCAGTTACTCCTGAATGGAACCACTACGAAAAACAGCCTCCTTTTAAGATTTTTCAGGAATATTTACAGGCAACCGGTGATATTATGCCTCCTCAAAAAGCAAATGCCTATGGTCTTTATCATGCACGAGGTATGTTCGAAGGTCAGGCGAGGGATTTCCCGGATAGACAAATGCTCATTCTTACACGCAGCGGTTCTTTAGGAAGTCAGCGCTATGGGGTGACTTTGTGGTCCGGCGATACAAGTGCAAAGTGGAGTGTATTGAAAAACCAGGTAGTACAGGCCTGCCAGTTTGGACTTAGTGGAATCCCATATTGGACTGTGGATATCGGTGGATTTTTTGTAAAGAGCGGCGAGCCCTGGTATTGGGATGGTGACTATCCGGAAGCTGCTGCAGATCCTCACTATCGGGAGTTATATACACGCTGGTTCCAGTTTGGGGCTTTTCTACCGATGTTCCGTGCTCATGGTACAGACTGCCGTCGCGAGCCATGGGCCTTTTGTGATGAAACAAACATTTATTATGATACGCTGGTAAAATTTATTAAGCTGCGTTATAAGCTCATGCCATATATCAAAGAAATTGCCCGTCGTGTTACCCAGAATGACGAAAGCTTTATCCGCCCGATGTTTATGGAATTTTCTGATAAGACTTGCTTTGAGCTTTGCACGCAGTTTATGTTTGGACCTGCAATTCTTGTTCGACCTGTTACGGAGCCTGATTGCACCAAGACCGATGTTTATCTTCCTGCTGATTGCAGTTGGTATGATTTTTGGACCGGAACAAAATATGACGGTGGCCAATGGATAAAGGCGGACGCACCAATAGATAGGATTCCTCTTTTTGTAAAAGAAGGTTTTGTAAATACATGGGGGCTTGAGGAAATATTATGATTCAGATTTTTGGAACAAACAAAAGTTTTGACTGCAAGGCAGCGCAAAGATTTTTTAAGGAGCGACGTATTCCTTTCCAGTTTGTGGACTTAAAAGAAAAAGAAATGTCTGCCGGAGAGTTTGATTCCGTGGTAACAGCGCTTGCCAAAACAGAAGGTTCCCGCGCCGACGCCATAGATGCCCTGACAGACAAATCATCAAAAAACTACACAAGCATTGCTTACCTGGACGACAGCGACAAGGAACAAAAGCTTTTTGAAAATCAGCTGGCCCTGCTCAAGCAACCAGTCTGCCGTAACGGAAAAACCGAAGCCACAGTAGGTATTCAGCAGAAAATCTGGGAAGGCTGGAAATAAGGAGAAACTGGAGAATCTTATGCAAAGCATTTTAATAAAAGACACAACCCGCGAGCAGCGAGAACAGATTGTCCGCGAATCCCTTGGCGACGACTTTGACGTTGGCTGCGGCTACGAAAGCGCCGGCATAAACTACCAGCTTTACATTGATGGAATAAAAGAACTGCGCGAATTGAACGAAGAAGCCCGCTGCGGTTTTGAAGTTGCGCATCCTGAAGAAAGAAAGGGCGGGTGTGGGATGATTTAGCAGAATTGTTGACTTTTTACAGTAATCTGTTATATTAGAATTACAAGAGTTGCCCGAGATAAGCGCGAGGGGTCTTTTATAGATGATTGGACTGCGCCCTTTCCTGCTCTTATTTATGCCGCCTGTGTTTTACATAGGTGGCATCATTTTTTCCAAAGTAATGTTTTTCCATTCAAATAGTCTTTTCTTGAAATAAAACCGCTTTCTACAGTCCAATAAATTTCCTTATCATTTTCATTTTGTTTTAATGATAGAAATGCAATATTTGCGTTATTTGTCATTTTGACAATAATGATATTATTACCTTTTCCTTGATAAATTGCTTCATAATCTTTAGCTAAGAATTCTATAAAGTCTCTCGCATTTTCAAAGCCATTCATTTTTAGTTGTTTTATTCGATCTGTCCTTTCTATATGTATTTCGCCATATCCACGACCATCTTTTTGAAAACCAATCTCTAAACGGATTTTTCCACTTTCTCTTTTGATTGTGTTTGCAACTTCGGGTGTAATCTCGCCAAAATCCTTACTTCCGTTTGAGGTTAATACATATTCGCCGTCATGTTGTACAGATGTTGTCATTTTTCTTACCCATAAAACTTATGAAATGAGTCATTAGATTTTCAGCGCCAGTCCAACACCAGGCCTGAATTATGGTAAAGAAAAATAAGAGAGTTGATAAAAGGTCGCGCAATCCCTGTGGTCCCTGAGCTTGTCGAAGGGGTCGAAGGGTCGAGCTTCCCCGAGAATTATTACCGCACATACTAAAAAAAACGCAAATAGTCGTTGGATATTACATTCTGTGCAGTGGGCTTTACAGATATAAATATAGTGGTTTTTTATGTTAAAAACTAGAGCTGGTCTCACCACAAGGTTGAAAACCCTCCAAAAAAAATCGAAGTTAAACAGTGGGTGAAGTAAAAATCGCCTACTTAACTTCATAATCTTCGAATTAAGTAGGTTAAATCATAGGGGACTTCTGGAACAATTTTGATTAATTGACCTACTTAAAGTTGCCGCCCCTCTAAAATTGACCGCCGTCAAACCTGGCTTTTTTCATAGGATTTATGATATATGGAGAAAACCCATAAAATTTGTTGATTTAGGTAAAAATTTATGGGTCTTACAGAGATTTGCTGTGAAAAAAAACGGAATAAACCATAAAAATGTGGAATATAATTACAAATTTATGGATTTGAAGAGCAATATACCTCGAAAATCCGGGGGAAAACCTGAAAAAGCCATAAATTTATAACAAAAGGGGCAGAATTTATGGTTTTTATGATTTTTTGAGTTGCATGTATTGTGGTTCCTGTGGTATCTGAGCTTGTTGAACGGGTCAAAGAGTTGATTCACCACATGTTTAGTTGGACTGCAAGTTGCCTTATTTTGTTATCTTATAATATTTATTACCAGTTCGTTTTATAATCTGGCCATGTGTTATTTCTAATAGTCAGGCAGTTTGTTTTTTAAAAGTATGTATAAAATTTCCTCCTGTATGCATTTTGTATAAATAGTATTTTACCATAGATTTGAGATATGTTCATAGTTATTTTGAATTGTTTTACGGTTTGAAGATGGTCAATTTTAATCATTAACGATCATAGGTTTCGTTATAAATCCATTCAACATCCATTAGTTCTTTCTCATCATAAGACTCAGGCAATTCAACTAACCAATTAACATTATCTTCTGAACCTTCTCCATAAAAAATAACTTCTATACAATGAGATTGTAATATTTCATCTAAACATCGTGTTGCTCTATCAGGATCAGTCCAGCCATTTAAGTTTTTATAGCTATATGCGCCTAAGTCATAACCATTACCATTAATTTTTTTGTAAATAATACCAAAACTTGTAGTCATTTCTGAAACGTGAGATTTTATATATCTAGTTGAGTGAGCTGGAACTACAAATTCAGTAATATACTCTGGTCTAGCATCAAAAACAATACGATGACGACTAAAAAAAGTAGTATCTTTATCAGAGTTATTTACAATTCTAATAAGATATGGTCTTTTTTCGGGATTTTCACAAGTTACATTTTCTGGGAAAATGTCCCATCCAGGATACCACTTTATGTCATCTAAACAAATATCATCTTTTGATTTTTTTAATTCAACTAAAGGAAGAATATTATTAGTACTATATCCTGGCCAAATAATTTCTTCACTTTCAATTTTATTCTCTTCTTCAAGAGCTTCAAAAGAAGTAGAAAAATCCTTAACTACTACAGACTTACTGGCACAACCAACCAACAATCCAACAAACAAAATCAAAAGAATAACAAAAATCTTTTTCATATCTATTACCTCTTATATAGATTATACTTTTATAAGAGGAAAAATTCAAAAATTATTTTATTCTTTATTTTGAATAAAATATCCACTGCAGAATGTATGTGGATTGCCGCGCTACGCTCGCAATGACACGGTTTCTGAAGATTGTTCCGCGGTAGCGCTGTGCAGGGCACGAAAGTGGCCACTGGACTGAGGAGCGAATGAAATGAGCGACGAGGGAAGCGGCTGGAGCGAAAGCGGAACCCGGAACATAGCGACCCGAAGGGCTGGCGTTGGCGGGCATTTGTGGGGTTTGCGGCCCTTCGACAAGCTCAGGGACCACAAAGGGAACTTATGGCAAAACAGGAACTTCTCGACAATGACAGAACTTCGGGGACCGCCCGTACTTTCACGCAATTAAATTTCTTTAATATTTTTAAATTATTTTTGCTAATTCTTTCCTATATATATTGTTAAAAATTGGAAAAAAAACTATTATATAAAATTAATACTATTATGAGAAACGATGGGAGTGGCGTTTCTTGATTAACACAATTCAGGTGGTTTGACATGAAGAAAGTACTTGTCTGTAAAGAGATGGATCCTCTTGAAACCCGTGTTGCCCTGATTCCGGACGACATTAAAAAGCTTACGGCTATGGGATTTGAGTTCCAGGTTGTAAGTGGTGCTGGTCTTAAAAGTGGTTTTGCTGATGATGCTTACACTGCTGCCGGTGCTAAAATTATTTCTAAAGAAGAAGATGGTTATGATTCGAGCGAGATCATTGTCCGCATCATGAAGCCTAAGAGCACTAAGGGTATGAAAAAAGATACCTTCCATATTTCTTATATGGACCCGTTCAACGAAAAGGATTTGCTCAACGAATTTGCTTCTAACGGACTTCAGGCTGTTTCGCTTGAAATGATTCCGCGTTCTACTATTGCTCAGAAGATGGACGTTCAGTCGTCACAGACTTCTCTTGCTGGTTATGTTGCTGTTGTTAATGCAGCTGCCAAGCTTCCAAAAATCCTTCCTATGATGGTTACTCCTGCCGGTACAATCAATCCTGCACGCGTTTTCATTATTGGTGTTGGTGTTGCCGGTCTTCAGGCTATTGCTACTGCAAAACGTCTTGGCGCCCGCGTTGACGCTTTTGATACACGTCCTGTTGTAGAAGAGCAGGTTAAGTCTTTGGGTGCTTCCTTTGTAAAGATTGACCTTGGTGAAATGGGTCAGACTGCTCAGGGTTATGCTAAGGAACTTACTCCGGAACAGATTGCTAAGCAGAAGGAAGCTCAGGCTAAGGTTTGCGAACGCTCTAATATCGTTATTACTACTGCTAAGGTATTTGGACGCAAGGCTCCACGTCTTATCGAGAAAAACGTTTTGGACCGCATGATGCCAGGTTCTATCGTAGTTGATATGGCTGTTTCAACTGGTGGTAACGTTGAAGGCTCTAAGCTTTTTGAAAACGTTGTTACAGAAAACGGCGTAACAATTATGAGTGGTGATCTTCTTGAGCGCCAGGTTCCGTTTGACGCTTCAAAGATGTTCAGTGGTAATATTACTGCTTTCCTTACTCACTTCTATAACAAAGAATCTAAAGAATTCGAAGTTCGCATGGAAGATGATATCATGAAGGGCTGTCTGCTCACACAGGGCGGCCAGATTATTCACGAAAGATTTAAGAACGCTTAATCAGGGGTAAATATTATGGATATAATGCTTATTTTTGTATTTGTTATTGCTGCCTTCCTTGGTGTTGAGCTTATTTCGAAGGTTCCTTCACAGCTGCACACACCACTTATGTCTGGAACAAACGCAATTTCTGGTATTACAGTTGTTGGTGCCATCACTGTTACTGCTGTTGGTGTTGGCGGAAAGGTTGGACTTGTACTTGGCTTCCTTGCAATTGTATTTGCTACAATCAACGTTGTGGGCGGATACCTTGTAACAGACAGAATGCTTGGTATGTTCAAGAAAAAAGATGCTAACAAGGCCAAATAAGGAGCGCGGGAATGTCTGATTCAATCATTAAAATCTTATACATGGTTTCTTGTATTTTCTTTATCCGCGGTATTAAGCTGCTTGGTAAAACAGATACAGCCCGCAAGGGAAACCTTTATTCTTCAATCGGTATGCTCATTGCCTGTGTAACAGTTCTTTGCGAAAAGCAGGTAATCGGCTCATGGAGCTCAAACCCACTCGAAAACGGTTATGTATTTATTGCAGCCGCTATCGTAGTTGGTTCTGTAATCGGAATCATCTGGTCTAAGAAAGTTGAAATGACAGGAATGCCTCAGCTGGTTGCTTTGTTCAACGGCTTTGGTGGTTTGTCTTCTCTTCTCGTTGCAATTGCCCAGTATGTTTGCCAGCCTAAGGGCGACTACTTTACTGCTGTTTCTCTTGGTCTTACAATTGCCATTGGTGCTGTTGCATTCACTGGTTCTGTTGTTGCCTGGGGCAAGCTCAGTGGAAAGGCTTTCAAAAAGAACGTTGCAATTCCTGGTAAAAATGCAATCAACGCAATCATCTGTATTATTGGTTTGGTAGCAATTATTGCTTACTCATTCTTCACAGCCGATAATCCATTTGGTCTTGCTAACATAGAATTCATTGGTATTGTAGCTGCAACTGCTGCCTTCCTTATTCTTGGATTTACAATGGTAATTCCAATTGGTGGTGGCGATATGCCGGTTATCATTTCTTTCTTGAACGCTTTGTCTGGTCTTGCTGCTGCATTCGCCGGATTTGCAATCAACAATACAGTACTTGTAGTTTCTGGATGTCTCGTTGGAGCTTCTGGACTTATCCTCACACTCATCATGTGTAAGGCTATGAACCGCAAGTTCTCTAACCTTCTTTTCAAGAGCTTTGGTGGTTCAAAGAAGAAGGCTGGTGCAAATGGTCCTGCAAAGGAACCAAAGGCAATTTCTGTAGAAGATGCTTATGTAATCCTCGAAGCTGCAAAGAACGTTGTAATTGTTCCTGGATATGGTATGGCTGTTGCTCAGGCTCAGCACGCTGTAAAGGAACTCTGCGACAAGCTGGAAGCAAATGGTGCAGAAGTAAACTTTGCAATTCACCCGGTAGCTGGTCGTATGCCTGGTCATATGAACGTTCTTCTTGCCGAAGCAAATGTTCCTTATGAACAGCTCAAGACAAGTGATGAAATGAACCCACAGATGAGCAATGTTGATGTTGCAATCATTATTGGTGCAAACGACGTTGTAAACCCGGATGCTATCCACGATCAGGGTTCTCCACTTTACGGTATGCCAATTGTAAACGCTCACGAAGCAAAAACTGTTTTCGTTCTCAAGCGCGGAAAGGGTACCGGATTCTCTGGTGTAGAAAACCCACTCTTTACAAACGACAATACAGTTATGATTTACGGTGATGCTAAGTCTACAGTAAGTCAGCTGGTTAGTGAGTTTAATTCATAACATAGAGGAGGGGAAGGCCTTCCCCTCGCTCCAAATAAAAAGCCTGCGGTGTCACCACCGCAGGCTTTTTATTTTCCGCTACCCCTTCTAACGGGGGACACCCCCGTAACGCCCCCACTAATCTTTAAAAGATTTCAACAGCTTTGTAAAATAACTGCTTTTTTCAAGGTAGCTGTCTTCAAAGGCTGCAAGAGAAAGGTAACTGTTTATTTCTTTTGCAGGATTTGTTGTAAGTTCTTTTATTACATAAACTATTCGTCCTGTATCCGGCTGGCTTGAACGGGCAACAACCTTTGTAAGATGCTTTTTGTTGTCTACAGTAAGCTCAAGACTTTCAAAGTCGGTGTAGGAACCGCCAGTGCTTTCTGTAATGCGGCGCAAAACAAAAATATCATTAACATTCTTGTCTTCAAAATAAGTTGGAACAGAGGCAATTGTAAGAAAAGCTTCTTCTCCAAACATCCACATATTATCTGCAGCCGATTCCCAATTGGAATCAAGTGTTATTGTTTGGCCGTCCTGTGTACTAAACTTTTTTGACTTTCCCTTAATCTTGGTTTTGGTAGGTGCGTGATAAGGCTTTGCCTCAAGCAGCCCGTGAAAATCTTCAAAGCTTGTATCTTCGCCACTGATTATTCGTCCAATTGTTATGCACGAAAGCAGTACAGAACCGTCTGTGCCCTTAATACTCTTTATATTAAAAAGAGGAATAAGACTATCAAAGCAGATGCTAACCTTTCCACCAAACTGTTCGTAATCCTGTGTAAGTGAAACAGGCTCGGCTTGTACAGAATCTGCCTTTATTCGGCGAGAAGAAAACTCATATATGATGTCGTGCATGTAGTTTAAGATATCCACATCATCTTCGGAGTTTGGATCTACTTCTGTCATAATCATTTCGCCGGTCATATCCATGTGGTCTGCTTCCGGATTTACAGAAAACAGAATTGCAAGGGCTTTTTCTGCCTGTGCAGTTGCCCGGTCGGCCGGTGCATAATAACGGATCTGGTAGTTTGATTCATCATAAGCCAGCAGGCCAATATAACTTTCGCGGGTAAAAGAATAATCGCGGTAGTATACATATTCTCCTGCAGTGTCTGGAACAAATGATTTAAAGCCCGGGAGTGAAAAAGCGGCGGTGCCCATTACAAGAACCGCAGCAGCTATAAGAATTTTTTTAAGCATTTAATTTCTCCAGTTCTGCTTTAACAATTTCTACTGCCTTGGCAGAAGCAGATTCTGCAGGAACCAGTTCCGGTGTGTCGGCACTGCGAAGCTTGAGTTCTACGTTAGGAAGGTTCTTGTCGCCAACTACAATGCGGATTGGGTAACCGATAAGGTCTGCGTCCTTAAACTTAACACCAGGGCGTTCGTCACGGTCATCAAGAATTACATCAATTCCGGCCGCAAGAAGTTCATCATAAATCTTATCTGCAACTTCCTTCATCTTGTCCTTGTACATAACAGGCACAACTGCAACCTGGAACGGAGCAGTACTCATTGTCCACATAATTCCGTTGTCATCGTGGTGTGCTTCTATGATGCTGGCAAGAGTGCGGTCTACACCAATTCCGTAGCAGCCCATAATTGCGGTTGTAAGCTTGCCGTTTACATCAAGGTAAGTCATGTTCATAGACTTTGTATATTTGTCGCCAAGCTTAAAGATATGTCCAAGCTCGTTTCCTTTTTTAGAGTAGAAGGTTCCGCCACATTCAGGACAGATGTCACCAGGTTTTACAACGCGTACATCAGCAATCATAAACGGAGTAAAGTCGCGTCCCGGTTCTACGTGAATAAAGTGAACGTCCTTTTTAAGTCCGCCGGTAACAGCGTCGTGCATTGTCATAACGGTTTTGTCGGCGATGACCTGTGCCTTGGTCAGGCGAACTGGACCTGCAAAACCAACCGGTGCGTCTGTAATCTTTACAACGTCTGCTTCCTCTGCAAGTTCAACATTGCTGGCTTTGAGCAGTGCACAGAGTTTTGCTTCGTTTACATCCAAGTCTCCGCGGATACAAACTGCAACAAAATCACCCTTAAGTTCAACGCCAGGGTTTTCTACCTTGTAAATAAGGGTTTTAATAAATGCCTGTGGAGTTGTCTTAAGGAATTCACTAAGCTCTTCGATTGTGCGTACGTTTGGAGTAGGAATCTCTTCCACAGCCTTGTCGGTTGCAACCTGTGGCTTTCCGTCAGCTCCAAGTGCAACGTCGTCCTTGCAGGCAGCTTTTTCTACGTTAGCAGCATATTTACAGCTTGGGCAGAGAATGAGTGTATCGTCTCCAACCTCGCTTTCTACCATGAATTCTTCTGAGCCGGAACCACCCATAGCACCTGTGTCTGCCTTTACGCTAATTGTTTCAAGGCCCATGCGCTTAAAGATTCTGCGGTAAGCAGCTGCGGCATTTTCGTAAGAAGCGTCCAGGTCTGCCTGGTCCTTATCAAACGAATAGGCGTCCATCATTGTAAATTCGCGGCCTCTCATAACGCCATAGCGCGGGCGAATCTCGTCACGGTATTTAGTATTAATCTGGTAAGCGGTAAATGGCAGCTGTTTGTATGAAGTAACTCCGTCGCGTACCAAAGCAGTAAAAGCCTCTTCTGCAGTCGGAGAAATTACCATATCCTGGCCACCACGATTCTGCGGCTTGAGCATTTCGGGTCCCATTTTTTCCCAGCGTCCGCTTTCCTTCCAGATTTCTCCAGGCTGAACAACAGTAGGCTTCATTTCGAGCATGCCAGCTTTGTTCAGTTCTTCGCGGATAATGTTTTCTACTTTGCGGAATGCCTTGAGTCCCATAGGCATATAAGAATAAAGTCCGTTTCCAAGCTTACGGATAAGTCCTGCGCGCATCATCAGCTGATGGCTAGAAATTACAGCGTCATTAGGCGCCTCGCGCAGCGTCCAGTTAATAAATTTTGATGCTTTCATAATGGAGATATTATAGTAGAAAAAAAAAGTTGTGAAAATAGGTGTGTAGGAGGGGGAAAGCTATGCTTCGCTACCGAGTTTTGTTTCCCATTAAAAGATTGGATAACAAAACTCGCTTCCCCCTGGTCTTAACCCGCTACGTGGTTTTCGACACACCCCCTTCTCCTAGGAGGCTCCGCCCCCTAAAACCCCCATTTATAAAAACTATGCAAATATATGGTAATATTTACTTGTAAAAACAATAGTTATATACTATACTAGTTATGCACCCGCGGCATGGGCGGTCTGCCCCCAAATCTACCAGCTGTAAGGTTGGAATAACTGACTTGGAGGCAATGCTATTGAGTTTATACGAAATGCTTGATCTGGTGTTACGCACCATCAAGTTTATCTATGACATTCTTAGCACCCTTCACCGAAGACGGAAGAAGAAGTTAAGAAAAAAATAGCGCCACCCTGTCTATGACCACAGAGTGGCGCGTTAAGTCCTGATTACTCAGGCAAAACCATTGTGGGGCAAGACGCTTGCCGCGTGGTGCCTTTCTTGTTTAAATATAGCATACATACAGAAAAAGTCAATCGTTTTGTTAATTTCACAACCTTTTAATCTATCTTCCACTTACCACCATCGCGCACAAAGCGTTTAGCATTTACTTCCAGCAAACGGCCGTCTTCGCCGGACATCTTTACCATGTTGGTAAGAGGGTTTACTTCGGTGATGCGGAAATTGGTGCCGTCGTAGAAAATGCGGATTCCTTCGTTAGGGAGGTTGCGGCGGGCTTCGTTGTACCAGTCAAACTCGTAGGAAAGACAGCACAAAAGGCGACCACACTGGCCCGAAATCTTCATAGAGTTGAGCGAAAGATTCTGGTCCTTTGCCATGCGGATAGAAACCGGGCGCAATTTATCGGAAACTGCATTACAGCAGAAAGGGCGTCCGCAGATTCCTAGTCCTCCGGTAATGCGGCTTTCGTCACGAACACCAATCTGGCGCAGTTCAATTCTCATCTTGAAAACGCTTACCAAATCCTTTACAAGTTCACGGAAATCTACACGGTTATCGGAGCTAAAGAAGAACAGTGCCTTGCTTTCATCAAACAAAAAGTGAACATCAACAAGCTTCATGTCCAGATTATGATTTGCAACCTTTTCCTTAAAAATAGGGAAGGCGTCTTTTTCTTTCTGAACAAGCAGCTTGCGTTTTTCAAGGTCGTCTGCATTTGCTTTGCGGTCTATTGTTACAATGTCGTCTTTTTTAATACCAATTGGCTTTTTAGATTCACCAAGCACCAGCGCCATATCCTTACCATAGCGGGTAGGTGTAATAACATATTCACCGGCATACAGAGCGTAGTTTCCGGGAGTTTTGGCATATAGTGTTTCGTTAGAGTATTCAAGCTTTATATGATACAACGGAAAATCAACGACAAGGGCTTCGGTCTCTACAACTTCACCGTCGCTGTCTTCAAGGTTAGAAAGATTTTCATTCTCGTCGTCTATGTCAGATTCAAAAATATCACTCATAAATTAAGTATACCCCTTATGCTTGTATTAAGTCTACAATAAGGCCTCGTATTTCATTTGCGCGTTCAAGAATTTTCATATTGCTGCTTTGTGTTAAAAGCGTGTCTCGCACCATAGCATCAAGTTTTTCGTTGATTGTCTGGATAATAACGCGAGGATCTGCAGGTCTGGATCTGTCATTGAATTTTGAAAACCTCTGCATTGGCAAAGAAATCTTTCCACGAAGCTCTTTTTTGTGTTCAATGTAATTATTGTCTACAACGTACTTTATGAACATACGTACAGAATCCCTGAATTCCGTAATGTTTTGCGTGGTTGCAGAAACAGCAAGCTTGTTTCCCGCAGAATCTACTGCATCCTTAAGAAAAATAGCAGCTTCTTCGATGGACATGCCCGCAATTTCCGGCGGAAAGCCCAGCTCCTGCATATGATGCTGTTCTTCTGTTTCTGAATTAGTTTTTAAAAGCTTAGAAAAAGAAACCCGGGAGGTAGAAGAAGTTTTTTCTTTTTTGGCATCTTTGGCAGCCTGGCTCGTAGCGTTTTGCAGGCCTCCATAATAGGAAGAAGCTCCCAGCGGATTTATATCACTCATGAAAGGACAACTTTCTCCTTAATAGCCTTTGACTGTAAATACTGTGCTGCCTGTTTTTCAAAGAGCTCTTCATCTTTTATAGAAATGCATCTTCCGTTAAAGGTTGCCTTGTCATCAATCTGAACCTTACGGCTTATTACATCTCCAAGAACTGCTGCTTCCGAAAGAATCTTAATTCCTTCCTGAGCAATTATATTACCTATTACAATTCCACTTATGATAACAGATTTAGCTTTTACATCTCCGCGGATTCTGGCGTTATCTCCAATAATTACATTTCCATCGGTTTCAAGGTTTCCATCAATATCGCCGTCAAGACGAACAAAACCATTGATGCGTAAATCACCTGTTATGGAAGAACCTTTTCCCAGAATTGTGTTTATAGAAATGTCATCAACTTTAAGAGCCATAAAAACCTATTTAGTGAGCTTAATATTTACATATTTAGCAGGGTCTACTACGTCGGAACCAATGTGAACTTCGTAGTGCAGGTGAGGTCCTGTAGAAATACCTGTGTTGCCTACATAGCCAATTACATAGCCCTGTTCTACAAGCTGACCTTTTTTAACCCTATATGTGCTCAAGTGTGCATAGCGTGTATAAATACCGTGATTATGTTTGATGATTACAAAGTTACCGTAGTTTGAATCGTAGCCGACGTTTACAATCTGTCCCGAAGCAGTTGCCATTACAGGATCGCCCGAACGGTATGTAGAAAAGTCAATTCCCTTGTGAATATACCACTGATTATTAAGAGGGTGCAGGTTTGGACCAAAGGCCATAGAAACGTGCAGGTTAGGACTCTTAATAGGACAGATGCTAGGAATCTCTGTAAACAAAGACTGCTGTGTCTTAATCATTTTTCCAATCTGTTCAATAGGGTCTACTGCACTTTCAAGATAAGAAGTAAGCTCTTTTATATCTGCAAGCTCACGGGCCGAGCCGGTAGTAATTTCCTTTGTACTAAAGAGTGAAGAAAGGTCGCTGTTGTTGAGTGATGCGTCCGATTTAGATTCAACCTGCTGAATACCCAGTAAAGAAAGACTCTGAGAAAGCGATGTCTGGAAACGTTTTGCAGCCTTAAAGAGGTTTGCATTTTCGTCGCGCAGCTGATCCAAACTTGCAAGAGTTTCGCGGTTTTGATTCATAAGGTTGGAGATTTCAATTTTTGAAGAAACTGAACTGCGGTTAAAGTAGAAGAAGGAAGAAATAACGCCAATGGAAAGAAGAAGTCCAAGTAAAAGTGCAAAAACATTTGTCTGGAAGTTTACAACCTTTCCATGAGAATGAGGAACAATCATAATTGTGAGTTTGCTGTCAAAAACGCGGAAAATTTTAACAAAGAAAGCGCCCAAGGACTTAAAAAAGTTCCCGGTCTTATGGGTCACGTTGTTTGCAAATCTTTTTTCAAACTTTTTTACTCTTTTTTGTGTTCTCGGCAAAATTTTTTCCCCATTATCCTCAATGATAATACCGTGTATTATAGTATAACACACTATATAAAGTCGTGTCAAATTAAGATTTTGTTGTAACACGACTTATTTCTTCTTATATTATCGGAATTTTGGCCGGTAAAGATTATATCAGTCGGATGTAACTATCATTTTTTCTTATTGTTTTATAATATATACACGAGGTACCTCTATGTTTAAAAAATCATTTTACTCTTTAATCCTGATGGCCGGTGCAAGTACTTTATTTGCTCTGCCTCCACATCTTGGATCAACAGATTACAAAGCTTCTTCTATAAATAATCTGGATTTTAATTTAAGTTGGGAAGATTTGCAGCTGGAAGCTACCGGTGCCAACGAAATAGTAGTAGACATTTACTGTAACAACAAAAAATATGCCCCTAAAGTAAAGACTTCTTCCGGAACGCTGATAATTGAATCGGTTCCATCGACTTCCGTGGTTTTTGGAGTACAGAAAAAATGTACTGTTATTGTAAAGCTTCCTCAGGACAAGGACTTTGACAAAGTAAAGATTCAAACTTCAAGCGGAGACATAAACAGTTCGGTTGGTTTTTCTGCACGTGACAGTATTTCTATTGGAGCCAGCAGCGGAGACATAAAAATTGAAAAGCAGATTTCTGCAACCAAAGACGCTGTAATTAAAACTTCAAGCGGCAGTTCCTACCTGGAAGGCATTTCTGCAAAACAGCTTACAGCAAGTGCAAGCAGCGGAAACATTACTGTAAACCGTGCAGATTCAAAAACCGCAGTTATTCATACTTCAAGCGGCAATATTAAACTTAAGAATTTTCAGGCAGTTACGTTTGAAGGCTCTGCCAGCAGCGGAAATATTACCGGCCAGAACCTAGACTGTCAGAGCTTTAATGTTTCTACAAGCAGCGGAACAATAGGTCTTGAGTTTTCAGATGCACCAGCTGCAAAATCTTCTGTTACAAGCTCAAGCGGTACCCAGTATATTTCCATGCCACGCGGTTCACGGATAAATGTGCATGTCACAACTTCCAGCGGCGGCTTTACAAATGCCTTTACCAGCGAAAAACTTTCTTCACATGCCGACTACAATAATGCCATAAACGGCGGCGGTGCAAAGGTAAGTCTTACTTCTACCTCGGGAAACATTACTCTTGATGTTGGCGACGGTGTTGCTTCCAAAAGAACCGCAATAGAAGCTTCCGACAGCGACGAAATCCCAGTTGTAATTTTTGATGATGTAAAATAAAAAAAGACTGCCGATTGCTCGACAGTCTTGTAATACAATCATTTTGGCCCCTTCGACTAGCTCAGGGACCGCAAATTACCCTAGCTTAGCGCCAAGGATTTTCAGTTGGGTAGCGTACTCCAGCTGGCTGGTTGTAGCCAATTTCGTCTACTGCTACGCCGATGTATTTGAATACTTCGTAGAGTTCCTTGCCAAAGTGACCGAATGCAACGGCACCGTGGTGTGGGAAGTTCTTTTCGATAAGTACGTGGCGATAGAAGCGGCCCATTTCTGGGATTGCAAAAATACCGATACCACCGAATGAGCGTGTAGCAACTGGGAGAACTTCACCCTGTGCAATGTATGCGCGGAGGATGTTGTCAGAAGTTGACTGCAAGCGGAAGAATGTGATGTCACCTGGAACGATATCACCTTCCAAAGTTCCGTTTGTAACTTCGATTGGAAGAGCGCGTGCCATGATGAGCTGGTACTTCATTTCGCAGAATGAAAGCTTTGAAGAAGCTGTGTTTCCGCAGTGGAAGCCCATGAATGTATCCTGGATTGTGTAGTTTCCGTGCTTGCCCTTGATGTCTTCGTCGTAGATATCCTGTGGAACTGTGTTGTTGATGTCGAGGAGAGTAACTGTATCATCAGAAACAACTGTACCAATGAATTCAGAAAGACATCCGTAAATATCAACTTCACAAGATACTGGAATACCCATCTTTGTAAGGCGGCTGTTTACATAGCAAGGAACGAATCCAAACTGTGTCTGGAATGCAGGCCAACATTTTCCAGCAATTGCAACGAACTCGCGGTATCCTTTGTGAGCTTCAACCCAGTCAAGGAGAGTAAGTTCATACTGTGCAAGCTTTTCAAGAACTTCAGGGATCTTGTTTCCGTTTCCAAGTTCTTTAGCCATATCAGCAGCAACGTCCTTAATACGAGCGTCGCCAGCGTGCTTGTTGAATGATTCGAACAAGTCAAGTTCTGAGTTTTCTTCGATTTCTACTCCGAGGTTGTAAAGCTGTTTGATTGGTGCGTTACAAGCAAGGAAGTTGAGAGGACGAGGTCCGAAAGAAATAATCTTAAGGTGATTCAAAGCATAAACAGCCTTAGCGATTGGTGCAAATTCCTTAATCATGTCTGCACACTGTTCAGCTGTTCCTACTGGATATTCTGGAATATAAGCCTTGATATTGCGGAGCTTGAGGTTGTAAGAAGCGTTGAGCATACCACAGTAAGCATCGCCACGACCCTGGATAAGTCCGCCGTTCTTAGATGTTTCTTCTGCTGCTGCACAGAACATCTTTGGACCTTCAAAGTGCTTAGCAAGCAATGTTTCAGAAATTTCTGGACCGAAGTTACCAAGGTAAACACAAAGTGCGTTACATCCGTTCTTCTTAATGTCTTCCAATGCCTGGCACATGTGGATTTCGCTTTCTACAATACAGATTGGGCATTCGTAAATTTCGTCTGCGCCATACTTCTTTGTGTAAGCTTCAACAAGAGCCTTTCTGCGGTTTACAGCCAAAGACTCTGGGAAACAGTCGCGGCTAACAGCCACAATACCGATTTTGATTTTTGGTTTGTTGTTAATCATTTTTTTATACTCCTATATTTATATAGTCATCCCGAACTTGTTTCGGGATCTGTTTCTTAAAGAGATGCTGAAACAAGTTCAGCATGACAGCT
>JAEEGJ010008733.1_pt1 | contig 27731 bp, 25 predicted proteins | sample 8958761 | NCBI WGS metagenome assembly JAEEGJ01 (sample SAMN16246546, study PRJNA631951) | gut metagenome | biome: gut microbiome; feature: rumen; material: RS-attached | host: Bos | place: Iran: Karaj | collected 2018-10 | reverse complement strand
ACGGTGTGAACATCGAGGCTGACATCCAGTTTGAGCAGGCCGACTACGAAGATGCCGACCTGATCATGCTGCCCGGTGGTATGCCCGGTGCCAGCAACCTCTTCGAGCACGAAGGCGTGTGCAAGGTAGTCATGAACCAATTCGCAGCAGGCAAGAAGGTTGCTGCCATCTGTGCCGCTCCTGCAGTGGTACTGGCTCAGCTGGGCGTACTCGACGGCAAGAAAGCCACTTGCTACCCGGGCTTCGAGAAGGCGCTGAAGGAGGCCGGCGCAAGCTATACGGGCGACCTGGTGACCGTGGATGGCAACATCACCACAGGCGAAGGTCCCGCTGCCGCTTTCCCCTATGCCTATGAGCTGCTGGCACAACTGGTGGACAAGAAGACTTCCGACCAGATTGCAGAAGGCATGCGCTTCAAACACCTCATGGCCTAATGGATTATGTAATTATTGTGGCAGGGGGAAAGGGCCTGCGGATGGGAAGTGACATCCCCAAACAGTTTCTGCCTATCGGCAGGAAGCCGGTACTGATGCGGACAATAGAACGGTTCCATGCGTATTCGGCCGACTTGCAGATCATCCTCGTGCTGCCTGAGGCCCAGCAGGACTACTGGCATCAGCTCTGTCAGGACTATCACTTCGAGGTGGAGTACCAGTTGGCCAACGGCGGACAGACGCGTTTCCATTCCGTGCAGAACGGTCTCGCCCTGGTGCCCGACGATGCAGAGGGCGTGGTGGGTGTACACGACGGGGTGCGACCCTTCCCCAGCGTCGAGGTGATCAGGAACTGCTATGAGACGGCGCGAGAGAAAAAGGCCGTGATACCGGTGATTCCGGTTGTGGAGACGGTTAGACACCTCACGGGCGACCTCACAAGGGGACAGAAACACTGTGCTACGCGAGCTCCGCACAGGTGTTCCAGTCCCCATGTAAGGTCTCCCCATGTAAGGTCGGTGACGGTGCCGAGGGACGAGTACCGGCTGGTGCAGACGCCACAGACATTTGATATCCAGTTGCTGAAAGCAGCGAATCGCCAGCCATATAACGACGGTTTTACGGACGATGCCTCTGTGGTGGAGTCGTACGGCCACCAGATCACCCTCGTGGAAGGCAACCGTGAGAACATCAAGATCACCACGCCCTACGACATCACCGTTGCCGAAGCAATTATCAATTCTCAATTGTCAATTATCAATTGAATATCTTAGACCAAGATATTAAATACTTGCCAGGCGTAGGACCTAACCGCAAGAAGATGCTGAGTAACGAACTCGGCATCGAGACCTATGGTGACCTGTTGGAATACTATCCTTACAAATATGTGGACCGCTCGAAGGTCTACACCATCCACGAACTCACGGGCGACATGCCTTTCGTGCAGATCATCGGTAAGATCCTGAGTTTCGAGACTTTCCCCATGGGCGCCCGTAAGGAACGCGTCGTGGCTCACTTTACCGACGGCACGGGCATCTGTGACCTCACGTGGTTTAACGGCGGCAAATATGCCAAACAGACCTATAAGATCGGTACGGAGTATCTGGTCTTTGGCAAACCCACAGTCTTCAACAACCGCATCAACTTCACCCATCCTGACCTTGATGATGCGGCGAAGGTTGACCTCTCGTCGATGGGACTCCAGCCCTACTACAACACGACGGAGCGGATGAAGAAGAGCGGCTTAAACTCACGCGCCATCGAACGGTTGACGAAAACCCTCATCGAAAAACTCCCTCCCCTACCTGAGACCCTACCCGACTTCATGATCGGCGAATGCCACCTGATGGGACGCGACGAGGCCTTCCGCAACGTTCACTACCCCCAGAACGCCAAAGAACTGGAACGCGCCAGGGTACGTCTGAAGTTTGAAGAGCTCTTTTATATACAATTAAATATATTAAGGTACGCGAGCGACCAGCGACGGAAATACAGAGGCTATGTCTTCTCGCAAGTCGGCGAAGTCTTCAACACCTTCTACCACAACAACCTGCCCTTCCCACTGACAGAAGCGCAGAAACGCGTCATCCGTGAGATTCGCAAGGATATGGGTTCCGGACGACAGATGAACCGTCTGCTGCAAGGTGATGTAGGCTCGGGCAAGACCCTCGTGGCCCTGATGTCGATGCTCATTGCCATCGACAACGGTTATCAGGCCTGCATTATGGCACCAACGGAAATCCTCGCTGAACAACACCTGACGACAATCATGGCCTTCTTGAAGGACATGGATCTGCGCGTGGCCCTATTGACAGGTATCGTGAAAGGCAAACGACGCGAGGAGGTGCTCGAAGGTCTGATGGACGGTACCATCCACATTCTCGTGGGTACCCATGCCGTCATCGAGGATACGGTACAGTTCGCGCGTCTCGGTTTTGTGGTGGTCGATGAGCAACACCGTTTTGGAGTGGCCCAGCGCGCCAAACTCTGGAGCAAGAGTGTGAATCCGCCACATGTGCTCGTGATGACGGCCACACCTATCCCGCGCACCCTGGCCATGACCCTTTATGGCGATCTCGACGTGAGCATCATCGACGAATTACCCCCAGGCCGAAAACCTGTGAGAACCACTCACGTCTTCGACTCGCGCATGACCTCGCTCTACGATGGTATCCGCCAGCAGATTCATGAGGGCAGACAAGTCTATATCGTCTTCCCCCTCATCGAGGAAAGCGAGAAGAGCGACCTGAAGAACCTCGAAGACGGCTTCGAAGTGTTAAAGCAAGCCTTCCCCGAGTTCCGTCTCAGCAAGGTGCACGGCAAGATGAAGCCCAAGGACAAGGAAGACGAGATGCAACGTTTCGTCAGCGGTGAGACTCAGATCCTGGTGGCCACAACAGTGATCGAAGTAGGCGTCAACGTACCCAATGCCTCTGTGATGGTGATCCTCGATGCCCAGCGCTTCGGACTCTCCCAGCTCCACCAGCTCAGAGGACGAGTAGGACGTGGCGCAGACCAAAGTTTCTGTATACTTGTCACTCCCTACAAACTCAGTGAAGACACCCGTAAGCGCATCGACATCATGTGCGACACCAACGACGGTTTCCGTATTGCCGAGGCAGACCTGAAACTTCGTGGTCCTGGCGACTTGGAGGGCACTCAACAGAGCGGAATGGCCTTCGATCTGAAGATCGCCGACATCGCTCGTGACGGACAACTGATACAGATGGCCCGTGACGCTGCACAGCCCATCATCGAGGAAGATCCTGAATGCAAATCCGATAAATATGCAATGCTGTGGAGACGGCTCAGAGAGCTAAGGAAAACCAATATCAACTGGTCCGCAATATCATAGCAAACCATAACGAATTGATACTGGCGAATTTACAATTGAGTGTTAAAACTACCATAAACTTTGTTAACGTACACATTTTTCTTGCTCGTTTTCGAAAAGTTTTTATTACCTTTGCACCGTGTTTTTTTCTCTTGCAGATTAAACTTTAACAAAATAATGAGGATAAAGACTTTAAAGAATACATTAATATTGGCCGTGATGGCGCTCACATCCACCTCGATGCAGGCACAGGATCTCTTAGCACGTCAGGCTCCCGTAGATAAAAAAATGAAGAAGGTTGACTCAGTTGCACTCAACCGTCTGATTTATCAGGAAATGCTCGATAACCCCGCTTCGGACCTCTATGACGAGTTCGATAATATCTCTACGCACTATCGCGCCAACACACCGTTGCCCGATGAGGCAACCATCGACCTGCGCGGATTCTGCATGCCGACGCCCAGCCGTCTGATCACTTCGAATTTCGGTGCACGCTGGGGACGCCAGCACAAGGGGCTCGACATCAAGGTCTACATCGGCGATACCATCCGTGCCGCATTCAGCGGTAAAGTACGTGTCGTCAGATACGAAGCAAAAGGCTATGGCAAATACGTGGTCATCCGTCACTACAACGGTCTGGAGACCTACTATGGCCACATGTCCAAGCAACTCGTGACAGAAAATCAGGAAGTACGTGCAGGCGACCCTATCGGACTTGGTGGAAACACTGGTCGTAGCACAGGTTCACATCTGCATTTCGAGACACGTCTCTGTGGCGTAGCTCTTAATCCGGCTCTGATGTTCGACTTCCGTAATCAGGACGTGACAGGCGACTTCTACACCTTCAAGCGTAGCAAGTATGCCGCAGAGTCAGCTCAGGCTACCCTCCTGCGTGGTGCCAATGCCAGCAGCAACAGTGTAGGCCGTTTAGAGACTGACGCTGACGATGATACAGAAATGGCCATCGCTGCACCTGAGGCTTCGTTTGCCCCTGAGGTTCACTTCCACAAGGTGAAGAAGGGTGAGACGCTGCAGTCGATTGCCAAGAAGCGCGGCATGACAGTTGACGCCCTCTGCAAATTGAACCGTATCGGAAAGAACATTCGTCTGATGCCCGGTCAGATTTTGAAATACAACTAAAGTTTTAGGTCAGGAATTGACCTATCTTAACTTCATCGCGGATTTATCAAAATTTTCTGAAAGAAAATGTGATAGAATCCGCTTTTTTTATTACCTTTGCACCCTAAAATGCATTTTTTATAACGTTATAACAAAAAGTATGGCTGAGACAAAGAAGATTAAGACCGCATTGGTGTCGGTATTCCACAAGGATGGACTGGATGAGTTGCTGAAGAAGCTGAACTCTGAAGGTGTGAAGTTTCTGTCTACCGGTGGTACACAGAAGTTTATTGAGTCACTGGGCTATGAATGCCAGAAGGTAGAAGATGTGACTACTTATCCCTCAATTCTCGGAGGTCGTGTGAAGACCCTGCATCCGAAGGTGTTCGGAGGTATTCTCGGACGTCGTGACAACGAAGGCGACCAAGAGCAGATGAAACAGTACGAGATTCCTGAAATTGACCTGGTCATTGTTGACCTCTACCCCTTTGAACAGACTGTAGCCAGTGGTGCTTCGGAAGAGGATATCATCGAGAAGATTGATATCGGCGGTATTTCGCTGATCCGTGCTGGTGCAAAGAACTTCAATGATGTGGTTATCGTTCCCAGCAAGGCAGAGTACAGCGTATTGCTCGACATTCTGAACCAGCAAGGCGCAGAGACCACAAAGGCACAGCGCCGTATGTTCGCCACACGTGCCTTCGGCGTCAGCTCACACTATGACACAGCCATCAATGCGTGGTTTGAGAAATAAGAATATTTAACGACAACAAAGACAACTTAAACAACTCTTTCGGTCAGACCGAATATAGAAAAGAAAGTTGAAAATGTTGTCTAAGTTGTATAAGTTGTAGTAAAAAAATTAAGAACATGGGATTTTTTAGTTTTGTCCAGGAGATAGCAATGGACCTGGGTACAGCAAACACCATCATCATCAGCGATGACAAGATCGTTGTCGATGAGCCTTCTGTCGTAGCCCTCGACCGTCGTACCGACAAGATGATTGCCGTAGGCGAAAAGGCCAAGATGATGTATGAAAAGACGCACGATAACATCCGTACCATCCGTCCCCTTCGCGATGGCGTGATAGCCGACTTCTCCGCCTGCGAGCAGATGATGCGCGGAATGATTAAGATGGTACACACAGGATCACGACTGTTCTCACCTTCCCTCCGTATGGTGATCGGCGTTCCTTCTGGTTCTACAGAAGTGGAGCTTCGTGCTGTACGAGACTCTGCAGAACACGCAGACGGCCGTGATGTATATCTGATCTTTGAGCCGATGGCTGCAGCTATCGGTATTGGTATAGACGTAGAGGCACCGGAAGGTAATATGATTGTTGATATCGGTGGTGGTACCACGGAGATTGCTGTTATATCGCTTGGTGGTATTGTAGCCAATACTAGTATCAAGGTGGCTGGCGATGATCTGAACACTGACATTCAGGAATATATGAGCCGTCAGCATAACGTGAGAGTCAGTGAGCGTATGGCTGAGCGTATCAAGATCAGCGTAGGCTCTGCCTTGACAGATCTGGGCGACGATGCACCTGAGGATTTCATCGTACACGGTCCTAACCGTATCACAGCCCTACCGATGGAGGTACCTGTATGCTATCAGGAGATTGCCCACTGCATCGACAAGACTGTTGCACGCATCGAGTCTGCCGTACTCTCTGCTCTTGAGAACACACCTCCTGAGTTGTATGCAGACATTGTAAAGAACGGTATCTACCTCTCTGGTGGTGGTGCTTTGCTGCGCGGTCTCGACAAGCGTCTGACAGACAAGATCAACATTCCGTTCCACGTGCCTGAGGATCCTCTCCACAGTGTAGCCAAGGGTGCTGGTATAGCCCTGAAGAACGTCGACCGTTTCTCTTTCCTGATGAGATAAGTGAAGTAGGTCATGTACAACCTGCTTGATTTCCTGAGGAAATATCATCACTGGTTCCTCTTTCTGCTGTTAGAGGCACTTAGTGTAGTGATGCTGTTAAATTACAACAGCTATCAGGGAAACGCATGGTTGTCATCGGCCAATCACATCGCAGGAAAGGTCTATGAAGTAGAAAGTGGAGTGACTTCATTCTTCTCTCTGACGAGAGTCAATGAAGAACTCACACTTCGCAACTTCTATCTGGAACGGCAAGTCGACCAGTTGCGCCGGCTGTATACAGATGTCACCAACGATACTACTGTTGAGGAACGCAACGAACTGCGTTTCCTCAGCCAGTATAAACTTATCCCAGCGAAAGTCGTTGCCAATACCATCAATAAGCCCGACAACCTGATGACCATCAACAAAGGTAAGGATGATGGTGTAGAAGTCGACATGGGCGTAGCCTGTGGAAATGGTGTCGTAGGTATCGTCTATCTTGTCTCCGATCATTATGCTGTGGTGATTCCCGCCCTGAATTCGAGTTCCTCACGCATCAGCTGTGCCATCAGGAACCGTAACTACTTCGGCTATCTCCACTGGACAGGCGGTGACCCTATGACAGCCTATATCGAGGATATCCCCCGTCACGCTAAGTTCAAGAAAGGCGAATGGGTCGTCACCAGTGGTTACTCCTCCATCTTTCCCCAAGGTATCCTTGTAGGACAGATTGAGAAGGTCTTCAATTCCAGCGATGGTCTCTCATATAAGCTGCAAGTGCGTCTGAGCACGGATTTCAGCTGTCTTCGTGATGTCGTCGTTATCAGTGACAAGAGTGCTATTGAACGTACGCGGCTGTTAGAAGCTGCCCGCGACTCCATCAAAGCAAAAAGTAATTAAACAGGAACGCCATGTCATTAGATCTGTTCAAACGATTAGGGCTTTTCATCATTATGTGTGCAGTTCAGATTCTCATTCTGAACCACATTCACTTGTTTGATGTCGCCACACCGTTCTTGTTTGTCTATTTTGCTATCAGCTTCCGTAGAGGAACACCCAAATGGGCCATTCTGCTCTGGTGCTTCGCCATGGGTCTGGCTGTTGATGTATTCTCCAATACGCCTGGTCTGGCCTCAGGAGCCTTGACCTTAGTGGGACTGATCCAGCCCTATCTTCTGGAACTGTTTGTCCCTCGCGATTCAACTGACGACCTCGAGTGTTCTGCTGCCACGTTGGGTACAGGAAAATACACACTCCTTTCTTTTATTCTGCTGTTTGTCTTCTGCCTGTTGTTCTTTATGCTGGAGGCTTTCACCTTCTACAACTGGATCTACTGGCTGATATGCACAGGCAGTAGTACTGTTTTGACACTGGTTTTGATTCTGGCTATCGAAAGTATTCGTAAGAAGTGAAGGACTACGATCTCGAAAACAGACGCTTTGTGATTGGTGGGGTGGCAGTAGTGATTGTTGTCATCTATATCATTCGTCTGTTTACCCTTCAGATCACCAGCGACGACTATAAAAAGAGTGCCGACTCCAACGCGTTTCTCAAGAAGGTAGAGTTTCCCTCGCGTGGTGTCATCACCGATCGTAATGGCAAGTTGATGGTATACAACCAGCCATCCTACGACATCATGGTAGTGATCAATGAAGCGCGTAACCGCTTGGACACGATGGAGTTCTGCAAGGCGCTCAACATCACGAAAGAAGAGTTCGACCGTAGGATGAACACGATGAAGGACCGTAACAAGAACCCTGGTTATTCGCGTTTTACGCAGCAGCTCTTCATGAGCCAGCTCAGCGACAAGGACTTCAGCATCTTCCGGGAAAAGATGTTCCGTTTCCCTGGGTTCTACGTCCAGAAGCGTAGTGTCCGTCAGTACCAGTGCAATATGGCTGCTCATGTATTGGGCGACGTGGCAGAAGTCTCACCAGCCGACATCGAGGAAGACGATTATTACCAGCCAGGCGACTATATCGGCAAACTGGGTGTAGAACGTTCCTACGAAAAACAGCTACGTGGCGAGAAAGGCATCCAGATCCTGTTGCGCGATGCCCACGGACGTATCCAAGGACGCTATCAGAATGGTGCCCTCGACCGCAAGCCCATTCCTGGCAAAAATCTCACACTGAGCATCGACTACGACCTGCAGGTCCTCGGTGAGCGCCTGATGGAAGGTAAGATTGGCAGTATTGTAGCCATCGAACCCTCTACGGGTGAGATTCTCTGTATGGTCTCATCACCCTCCTATGACCCAAGGATGATGGTAGGTCGCGAGCGCAGCAAGAACCATAAGCTACTGAGCCAGAATGTGTGGAAGCCTTTGCTCAACCGCAGCATCATGGGTCTCTATCCTCCAGGTTCTACGTTCAAGACCTCCCAAGGTCTGACGTTTCTCTCTGAAGGCATCATCACCCCATCGACACCCTATCCCTGCGCTCATGGTTTCAACTTCAAGGGTCTGCACGTAGGCTGTCACGGTCATGCCGCACCGCTGGCGCTGGTACCTGCGCTGAGCACCTCCTGTAACGGTTTCTTCTGCTGGGGTCTCTATCACATGATCAACACCAACATCTCCAAATACGGTAGTGTTCAAAACGCCATGAACACCTGGCGAGACTATATGGTTTCGATGGGATTCGGCTACAAACTGGGGGTAGACCTTCCTGGCGAAAAACGAGGACTGATCCCCAATGCACAGTTCTACGACAAAGCCTATAAGGGCTCGTGGAATGGCCTGACCGTTATCTCTATCTCCATCGGACAGGGTGAGGTGCTGCTCACGCCTCTCCAGATTGCCAATCTTGGTGCCACCATCGCCAACAGAGGTTATTATTACGTCCCCCACGTGGTACGTAAGGTGCAGGGCGAACCCCTCGACACCACCTTCACACGCCGTCACTTCACCAAGGCTAGTCCAACTGCCTACAACTACATCGTCCAAGGCATGCGTTCATCTGCACTTGGTGGTACTTGTCACGAGTTGTCGCGTTACGACTTCGTGGCCTGCGGTAAGACAGGTACTGCTCAGAACCGTGGTCACGACCACTCTGTATTCATGGGTTTTGCGCCGATGGACAAACCGAAGATTGCCGTTGCCGTCTATGTGGAGAACGGTGGTTGGGGTGCTACCTATGGTGTACCTATTGGTGGTCTGATTATGGAACAGTATATTAACGGCAAGCTCTCGCCAGCCTCAGAGGCTAAGGCCTCGTCCCTCCAAAACAAACATATTGCGTATGGCTCTACAGACCGATAAAAAACCCAGTGTACTTCGCTCCATCGACTGGTGGACGATTCTTATCTACGTGGCACTGCTGTGTTTCGGATGGATGAGTGTCTGTGGTGCCAGTTATACGTATGGCGAAACCGACATCCTCAGCCTTGACTCACGCTCAGGCATGCAGATCGTATGGATAGGAACGTCACTTATCCTGGGTTTGGTCTTGTTATTGCTCGACAACCGTTTCTATGACACCTTCGCCTGGGTCATCTTCGGCGTGATGCTGATTTTGCTGTTTGGTACCATTTTCAATCCACATACCATCAAGGGGTCACGTTCCTGGCTGGTACTGGGACCACTCCGTCTGCAGCCGGCAGAATTTGCGAAGTTTGCAACAGCATTGGCGCTGGCAAAATTCATGAGCATCTACGGCTACGACATCCATAAATGGAAGCATTTCGCTTTCTCATTAGCCATCATCCTGTTGCCGATGTTCTTCATCGTCATGCAGCGTGAAACGGGGTCCGCACTGGTCTATCTGGCTTTCTTCCTGGTATTCTACCGTGAGGGTATGCCAGGCAGTCTGTTGTTCACTGGTGTAGCGATGGTCATCTATTTTGTCGTAGGCATCCGCTTTGCTGGGACACCTCTCTTTGCCACACCCACGTCTGTCGGCAAGTTTGTCGTGCTGTTACTTATCCAGATTTTCTCTGGCTGCATGGTCTACGCCTATTGTCATGACAAGCGCGACGCCTGGCGCATTCTCATCTCTACCATCGGCATCACACTCGTCGCCCTGCTGTTTGCTGTCTACGTCATTCCTTTCGATGTCGTCTATGTGCAACTGGTCATAACAGCCATCATGATAGGCTATTTCCTTTGGCAAGCTTTGAGTACACGCATCAGGAACTACATGTGGATTACCCTCTTCGCCTTAGGTTCTGTAGTATTCTTCAATGCAGCAGATTACGTGCTGAACCACGTCATGGAGCCCCACCAACGTGTACGTATCAACGTGCTCTTGGGTTTGGAGGAAGACCTGAAGGGTGCAGGCTATAATGTTCACCAGAGTCAGATTGCTATCGGTTCTGGCGGCATCGAAGGTAAGGGATTCCTGAATGGCACTCAGACGAAGTTAAAGTACGTTCCAGAACAGGATACAGACTTCATCTTCTGTACGGTAGGTGAAGAGGAGGGATTCATTGGCTCTGCGAGTGTGCTGGTTTTGTTCCTGGCGCTCATTCTACGGCTGATTCATCTGGCAGAACGCCAGCCCTATCGTTTTGGACGCGTATACGGCTACTCCGTCTTAAGCATTTTCCTTTTCCATGTGTTTATCAATGTGGGGATGGTACTGGGGTTGACACCTGTCATCGGCATCCCCCTACCATTCTTCAGCTACGGCGGCTCGTCGCTCTGGGGTTTCACCATTCTGCTGTTTATCTTCCTGAGGATCGATGCCAGCCGAAACCTCGCACGTACCTAATCCTTTGCTAAACGATCAATTCTGATGCCTACATCCGTGATGCCAGGCATGATCTCCCGTTTCATATTGTGCTTCACACTGATATGCAGCGAGTCGCCCTTACGCAACTGCAGGGTATTGAAATGGAACTGGAACTGATAGAAACTCACGCCAGGCCCTTTGGTATTTCCTCTGCGGTCGAACAGGTTGTAGTTGACAGTATCGCTATGCACATAGCCTGAGGGCAGGATGGTCTGTTTGATGACAAGACTAAGTCCCTGAAAGGGATAGGTGTTCACTACACGCAATCCGATATCTTCCTTATAGGCACCTTCCTCCTTGATGGCAGGCACGTCGAAGTTCAGATAATCGCTCTTGTCCCATCCCGTTATAGGTGTATGTTCGTAATGGACATAAATGGTTTTGCGGTCGCACGCCACAAAACTTGCCGCGACCGCCACCAGTAGTGCCAGCATCCACAACTTACTATTCCTTTGCATGTTCAGGATGACCTTCTGAGGGCTTCTTCTTTTTCTTCTTCTTTTTCTTGGCTTTGTCAAAACGACTGATGTCGCCCTGAGCCAGATCCACGTGCTGTTTGACGGGTTTCTGATGAGCGTCTTCCAACAACGAGAGCGGTTTCTCACCCTTACGGTTCAACTCAATAATCTCTTTCGCACGCTCTGCCGAAATAGTCTCCACATTTGCTGCAATATTCTTGTCTGTCGAGTAAGTTACCAACCCTGCCAGTATATCACTCTTGAAGAGATAATAGTCGGCATCCTGTGTCTGCAGCACGATATCCTTGCCTGGCAGTCGTTTTCCAGCTTCCACATAGTCATCGACCTCATAGTTCAGACAACACTTCAGCTTGGCGCACATACCAGCCAGTTTCTGAGGATTCAGCGAGATATCCTGGAAACGGGCAGCGTTGGTGCCCACGCTGACAAAGTTCTTCATCCAGGTGGCACAGCAGAGTTCACGTCCGCAAGGTCCTGTACCTCCGATACGTCCTGCCTCCTGACGCGCACCTATCTGTTTCATCTCGATACGTACATGGAAAGCAGCAGCGAGATCCTTGATGAGCTGTCGGAAGTCCACACGCTCGTCAGCGATATAATAGAAGATCGCTTTATTACCATCGCCCTGATATTCTACGTCACCGATCTTCATCTGCAGTCCCAGACCTTTGGCAATCATACGACTCTCAATCATCGTACTATGCTCGCGAGCCTTGGCCTCACGGAACTTCTGCATATCAGTCTCACGGGCGATGCGGTAGATGCGTTTGATATCCTCAGCCGATTTCAGATTGGCCTTCTTCAGCTGTAGTTTCACCAGACGACCTGTCAGGGTGACCACACCAATATCGTGACCAGGACTGGCCTCGACAGCTACGATATCACCTTTCTTCAGCGGCAGGTTATTCACGTTGTGGTAATAGCCTTTGCGGGTGTGTTTGAACTGCACCTCCACAAGGTCTGTATCTTCGATATTACCTGGTACATCAGCCAGCCAGTCGTAGGTATTCAACTGTCTGTCCTGTCGTCCTACGGCCTGATGACACAGTCCTCTGTCGCATCCCACACGTATCTGTAATTCCTTCGTTTTCTCCATCTTTTATTTTTGTATCAATAAAACAATCATTTGCAGGGCGAAGTCGAAAAACACGATCTTCGCATTGGCATTCTGCCCGATATCGCGGATAGCCTTGTTTGCCAGGTCGTTGATGGGCAGGATATTCGCCTCGTTCACAAAACGGGCAAAGTTCTTGGCAAAGGCTTCCTCCTTTTGCGTCATATAGGTCAATTCCTCACGTCCGAAGTTATACATGAAGTTTTCACGGATCATCCTGAGGAAGAAGTCCAGCCAGCGTTTCTGTTTCTCACGTCCCATGGCTGCCATCTGCTCACTCCATTTGCGCAGGTCCTTGATCTTTCGCTGATAGGCCAGTCGCATCAGTGAAACAAACATATCCAGGAAAAGTTCGTTCTCTGAGCCCACCTGCAGTTCCTCCAGCGCCTTCAACCAGTTACCGTTAGTCAGACGTGCGATGCGATGTGCCGCCTCAGTCTCTATTCCTCGACGCACTATGAGTGCCTGTTCTATCGCTTCGTTGCTGATTTTCTTCACATCGATACGCTGCACACGGCTACGAATGGTCTCCAATAGCTTGTCAGGCTCCTCACAGACCATGATGAAGACCGTCTGCTGCGGAGGCTCCTCAATGAGTTTCAGCAACTTGTTGGCGCACTCGATATTCATACGCTCAGGCAACCAGACGATACTGACCTTATAGCCACCCTGACTCGATTTCAGGCTGAGTTTACGCACCAGGTCATCGCTTTCACCAGCCGTGATGATGGCCTGCTGGTTCTCACCACCCATGGCCTGCATCCACTGGTCCATCGTGAAGTAAGGTCCCTCCATCACCAGCTCATGCCACTCACGGGCGAAATCATCGCTCACAGGTTTATGGTCGCTGTTCATCGAGGGCAATTTTATGGTGGGGAAGGTAAAGTGCAGGTCAGGATGCTCCAATTTGTCGAGCATCGCTTTCGACGAGGCCCTGCCATCATCGAGCAGATGACATCCGAAGGCCATCGCCAGCGCCATCTTGCCGGCACCTTGCGGTCCACAGAGCATCAGCGCATGCGGCAGACGGTTTTCGTTCACCATCTGCATCAGCCGCTCCTTGGCCTCCTCTTGTCCTATCACTTCACTCCAAGTCATTTTACTACAACTCCTTATATTTTACGACAAATCTTTTCCAAGTTGTTGTTAATATAATCATCATTGTCGTCTTTACGCTCAAATCAGTTGTTTTACGACGGAGGCTACAGAATCCACTGCTGAGACAGTGTAGAAATGAATGTTGCTGACGCCATGTGCATAAAGGTCGCGACACTGTTCCGTAGTCCACTCGATACCCAGCTGTCGGGCATCCTCATCCGTCTTACACTTCACGATTTCCTTCGCCAACGGCTCTGGGATGTCGCAATGGAATGTCTTCGGCACCACCGTCAACTGTGTCAGTTTTGCCAAAGGTTTGATACCAGGGATGATGGGAATGGTGATACCCATCTCACGCGCCTTCGTCACAAAGTCGTAGTACTTCTGGTTGTCGAAGAACAACTGTGTCACAGCATACTGCGCACCCAGTTCCTGCTTCTGCTTCAGGTACTCCATATCGCGCTCCAGATTGGGGGCTTCCTCATGCTTCTCAGGATAGCAGGCCACACCATAGTCGAAGGGTTTTCCTGGGTTCTTGATGGGCGTACCGTCGGCGAAGAAACCCTCGTTGAAACGTGCCACCTGACGGATCAGGTCCGTCGTATGGGCATGTCCACCTGGCGTCGCCACGAAACGACTGTCCTCCTTGGCCTTGTCCCCACGCAGCAACAAGAGATCGCTGATGCCCAGGAACTGCAGATCCAGCAGTTCGTATTCGATGTCATCCACCGTTGCTCCACTGCAAATAACATGGGGCTGCACAGGGATATGGTATTTCTGCTGTATGGCCGCAGCCACAGCCACCGTACCTGGACGTCTACGGATACGCTGACGTTCAAACTGTCCGTTCTCGAGTTCCTTATAAACGAACTCTGAGTGGTGGGTGGTAATGTTTATATACGCAGGATCAAACTCTTTCAGTTTGTCGATATCGGCAAAAAGCTTCGCCGTCCCTGTCCCCTTCAGAGGGGGCAACACCTCAAACGAAAAGCGCCTGCGGTCTGTATCTAAGTTCAAAATGCTCATAATCCGCTGCAAAATTACAAAAAAAGCCACAGATTACGCAGTTTTTTCCCGCTTTTTCTAAGAAAAAGCAAAAAAAAGGGGCCGTACACCTACGTACGACCCCGACTTCTTTTATTTCTTCACCTTGTAGAGTCTGAACGACATCGGTGGAATATCATCGAGAAGAAGCGTAGAACCCTTACCGGCATCGAGTTTCAGCGAACCTGCCTTTGGTGCGATACGCTCAGGCTGATCAAGGGTATTCTCATCATCCATGCCGTTGTGCGAAAGCGTGAGTGTCTCAGCGTTACGTTCGCCCTTCATACCCTGAAGAATGACAGAGACGGGCTGAGCCGTCTTGGAAACATTGACCACCTTGATGATCACACAGCCACTGTCCTTATCGAAGACGGAAGAGGCATAGAGTCCGTCCTGTCCCTCGACACCTGCTACCGGACGCTTGTCCATCGTGGTAGAGAGGACGTTGGTTCCCTTGTTAGCCGCATACATCTGCTGGACATAGTAGCTGCACGACTTGAACATACGGAGGTTGTCGAACCAGATAAGGTCAGGACGCCACTGCCAGCCTTCGACATGGGCGAAGAGCGGGGCGTAGGCCGTCATATAGACCACATCGGCATTGCGTTCCATACCCGTCATGAAAGCAGCCTCGAGGATAGCGGCCTCGTAGTGGTTCCACTTATGTTTGTTCTTCCCGTGACAGGCATATTCGCCTGCAAAGACCTTGGGACCCTTACGGTCGTAGGTGTCATAACGCATGGCACCACAGTTACCATATTTCTCCTTACCCTCTGGGGTAGCCAGGAACCAGTCCTCGTTACGATAGAAGTGTTCATCGACGAGATCGGCCTTCTGCTGCTTCATCGCAGCCCAACCCTTCTGCCACATCTCACCCTCAGAGTCAGGACCGCTGGTACCCACGATCTGCATCTGCGGATACTTGGCCTTGATGGCTTTCACAAAGGGCTCCAGTCGACGGAAATAGAGATCGTCCCACTGCTCGTTGCCCACACCGATGAACTTCATGTTGAAGGGTTCTGGATGACCCATCTCAGCACGTTTGCGACCCCACTCGCTATCGGCAGCGCCATTGGCGAACTCAATGAGGTCGAGACAGTCTTGGATGTAAGGCTGCAACTGGTCGTAAGGCACATGGGCAGTGTCGTCGTTCCAGTTCTGGAACTGACAGGCCATACCGACATTGAGCACTGGCAACGGCTCAGCACCGATATCCTCTGCGAGTTGGAAGAACTCGAAGAAGCCCAGACCATAGCTCTGGAAATAGTCGGGATAGAAACGATGGGGGAAGGTGTATTCCCAACGGTTCTCGTTCAGCGGACGGTTCTCAACAGGACCAATGGTGTTCTTCCACTGGTAACGTGTAGCGAGGTCGACACCCTCTACGATACAGCCGCCAGGGAACCGCAACAGCCCGGGATGCTCATCGGCGAGTGCCTGAGCCAGGTCGCGACGCATACCGTTCTTACGATTCTTAAAGGTGTTGACAGGGAAGAGCGAGACATGCTCCAGATCGACGGTGTTCTGTCCGTCGAGATAGATGCGCAGCTGAGCCTTTGCGATGGTACGCGGCGACTTCATCACCAACTCATACTGTTTCCATTCGTTGCCAGTAATCTCCAGCTTCGTTTCAGCAAACTGCTGATTCTCCTCCATCGTAGCACGGTCGATGAACTGCACTTTAATCCGGGCAGTACCCTGAGGTGCCTTCGCCCATACGGAGAAACGGTAGTCCTCGCCCTGATGCAGGCCGATGCCGAAGAAACCGTTATTAGAGAGTCCTGAGCGGCGCTCCTTATGACCTGGCCAGCGCAGTTCCACATAATGGGGACAACGCTCGAAGGGACCGTCGGCCTTCACCTCGAAGGTGCCGAAGGCCTCCCACCCCATCAGACGGTCAGGAAACTCGAACGAGCGGTTCTTGATCAGTTCGCCATATAAGCCGCCATCGGCAGCGTAGTTAATGTCCTCGAAGAAGAGGCCATACATCGTGGGCTGAATAGGGGCACCCAGCTTTTTCGTGTTCACCTCAATCACGTGAGTCTGAGCCGACAACGCGAGCCCAGTCATCAGTGCATAAGCACCTGCAAGAAATCTTAATTTCATCTTCATTTAGTTTAGAAGTTATTAGTTTAAATCATTTCTGATGCAAAATTAGTTAAAAAAAAAGAGAAAACTTTGCTTTTTCAAAGAAAAGATGTAATTTTGTGAATTATTAAGAAACAAACAAATCACAATCCCATTAAAACCGAAGTGTTATGAAGAAAATATTAATTGCAGAAGACAACGACAGCAACTTCATCCTGATGACGTATATTCTGAAGAAGCATTATCAATATGAGCGTGCCAAGAACGGTCAGGAAGCTGTAGATTTGGTAGGGAAGAACGAATACGACCTGGTACTGATGGACATCAAGATGCCAGTGATGGGCGGTCTTGAGGCTACGAAGAAGATCAAGGAAATTCGTCCTGAGTTGCCTATCATCGCCGTTACGGCCAATGCTTTCGACAGCGACCGTCAGGCGGCTTTCGATGCCGGCTGCGACGATTTTCTCTCTAAGCCTATCAGCAGTGACATCTGTCTGGCAACCATCGCCAAAGTGTTTGGAGAAGATTAATGTGTAAGAGGTAAGAGATAAGAGATATGTTAGATCAGGAAAGAGGGCTCTACATTGCCCACTGCTCCAACGGAGCACTCAGCATCAATCCCAAGATGGCCAATCGTCATGGTCTTATCGCAGGTGCTACTGGTACAGGTAAGACCGTCACCCTGCAGGTCATCGCAGAATCGTTCTGCCAGGCTGGTGTACCTTGTTTCATGGCCGACATGAAGGGCGACCTCTCAGGTATCTCGCAGGTGGGTAAGATGAGTGGCTTCATCGAGAAGCGTCTGCCAGAGTTCGGTATCGAGAATCCTGAGTTCCAGGCTTGTCCTGTACGTCTCTTTGACGTCTACGGCGAACAGGGTCATCCCATGCGCGCCACCATCTCACAGATGGGACCGCAGCTGTTGTCGCGACTGATGGGGCTGAACGAGACGCAGGACGGTGTTCTGAACATCGTGTTCCGCATCGCCGACGAGCGCGGACTGCTGCTCATCGACCTCAAGGATCTGCGTTCGATGCTGGATTGGGTGGCCAAGAATGCCAAGCAGTATACCACCCAGTACGGCAATATCACCACGGCCACCATCGGTGCCATCCAGCGTGCCCTCTTGCAGTTGGAGGCTCAGGGAGCCGACAAGTTCTTCGGCGAGCCCTCCTTCGACATCTACGACCTCATGCAGTGTGAGGGCGGCAAGGGTGTGATGAACGTCCTCGCAGCCGACAAGCTGATGCTGCAGCCCAAGCTCTACTCTACCTTCCTATTGTGGTTGATGAGTGAGCTCTACTCTACCCTCCCCGAGGTGGGCGACCTGCCTCAACCCAAGCTGGTCTTCTTCTTCGACGAGGCCCACATGCTCTTCACAGACACCTCGAAAGCCTTGCTCGACAAGATCGAGCAGGTGATCCGTCTGATCCGTTCTAAGGGTGTGGGTATCTACTTCATCACCCAGAGTCCGACGGACATCCCAGAGAATATCCTCGGCCAGTTGGGTAACCGTGTGCAGCACGCGCTCCGTGCCTATACACCGAAGGACCAGAAGGCCGTGAAGACCGCTGCCGACACCTTCCGTGCTAATCCCGAGTTCAAGACCGACGAGGCCATCATGAATCTGGAGACGGGTGAGGCTCTCGTGAGCTTCCTCGACGAGAAGGGTGCCCCCAGCATTGTGGAGCGCGCCAAGATTCTCTTCCCCTTGTCGCAAATCGGCGCCATCACTGAGGGCCAGCGTCTCGACCTGATCAAACAGAGTCGTATCTACGGAAAATACGATACGCCCGTCGACCGTGAGAGTGCCTTCGAGGTGCTGATGGCCGAGGCTGAGCGTCAACTTGCCGAGAAGGAGAAAGAGGAAGCCAACCTCGAAGTTCCCAAGCCTGGCAAGGAACCCAAGGCCGAGAAGAAAAAGCCAGGTATGATGAGCAAGGTGGCCAAGGCTGTGATGACAGCCCTCACCTCTACCCTCGCTGCCATCCTCGGCTCATGGGTCAGCGACAAGGTGTCAGGTAAGAAGACGAAGTCAAAGACGTCGGCCAAGGAAAAGGTGGTGAAGAATGCCACCAGCGCCGCCACACGCACCATCACGCGTGAGCTCACCCGCGACATCCTCGGCAACTTAATCAAATAAGTTCTTCACAAACCGTATAGATATACCGCTGTCGATCGACAGTGGTATATTTGTATCTGGAGGTATCGATGACCGTCTTGATATCATTGCTGATGCCTGTGCCGATGAGTTTCAGCGTGGCCTCCTTCATCGTCCAGAGACGGATAAAGACCGAGGCAGGATCCGCTGCCGATTCTATCTCACGGATCTCCTCGTCATTCATCGTATAGTGCACCAGCGACTCCCTATATTCCCGGATGCTCTCAACGTCGACACCCACGGGCTGATCGCTAATGACACAGGCGACCGCCTCCTTACAATGACTCAGGTTAAAGTGAATCTCCGGATGACCCTCGATAAAGGGCTTGCCGTGTTCATTGTACTCGAAGATGGGATTCTCTGTGATGCCGTATGCCTCGCGCAGACCCTGCTTCAGCAACCGATACGCCAGCACACAGAGCCGCTGGCCCTGTTCAAATTTGAACTTCAGCGCCTGCTCCCGTCGCTGTGGCGAAATCTCCTTCAACGCCGCCTCGAGGTCAAACGTCCAAATATCCTCACTCACCCAAACCTTCATCACTTTTCACTATTCACTATTCACTTTTCACTATTCACTTTTCACTCTATCCCCACTTCCGGCATCGGAATCTTACGGTTGGCGTTCTCTTTGGCCCCGAGGTCGATGAGCTCACGCCCCTTCTGCGCCACACTCTGCCGACCAGTGATCAGTTTGTTATTGGCATTGTCGTATGCCTTGTTCACAGCGTCGAGTTTTGCACCCAGGTCGTTATAGCGCTGCACAAAATCGCCCAGACGGTCGAGCAACTGCTCCGCCAGTCCGAAGACCTTCTCCTGGTTCTCCGCTTGCTGGTTCTGCACCCAGGCGATATGGATCATGTGGAGGATACCCAGCAGATTCTGTTCACCCGTGACGAACACCTTCTTCTCGAAGGCCTCGCGCCACAGTGTGGGGTCATTAGCGAGTGCCAGCTGCAACGACGACTCGAAGGGCACGAACATAATCACGAAGTCCACGGCATCACGACCGTTCTTGATATACTTCGAATAGTCCTTACGCGCCAGTTCGTTCACATGCTGACGCACACTCTTGATATGCTCCTGCAGATAACGTTCCTTGTCCTCGGGCGACTCGGCATTGACATATTTCTCATACGCCACCAGCGACACCTTAGAGTCGACGATGGCATCCTGTCCCTGCGGATAGTGCAGGATCACGTCGGGCTGCATCTCCTTACCCGTCTCGTCGTGCTTCAGCGGACGACCCAGTTCGTCGCGCAGCCGTGCCTGTACCTCGTAATGGATACCCTCTGTCAGACCCTGACTCGCCAACAGGTCGCCGAGAATGATCTCGCCCATATTGCCTGAGACCTTATTGTCGCGACGCAGCACGTTGGTCAGACTCTCCGTCTTCTCACCCAGCTGCTGTGTCTGCTGCATCATCATCTTCATCTGCTCGGCGAAACTGGCAGAATAGCCTGCCGACTTCTCCTGATTCTCGTGGATGGCCTTCTGCATCTTCTCGACGGCGTCTTTCAGCGGCTGGGTGATACCCGTCATCGTCTCGGTGTTCGACTCCTTCAGCTTCGAGGCACTGGTCTCCAACAGTTGCTGGGCCATGTTCTTGAAGCGCTCCTCGTGACGCTTCAGTTCCTCGTCCATCTGCTGACGCACCAGTTCCAGTTCTCGCCCCTGACTCTCAGCCTTCGCATTCAACTGTTTGTTCTCCGCCTCCAGATGCTGCACACGACTGGAAGCCGATGCCAGCTGTTCGTTCTTCATCGAGAGCTCGATGTCCTTCTTGCCACCCTCCACGCGCAACATATCCATCTTACGGTCCATCAGCAGATAGAGCACTACCGCTCCAACCGCCACACCTATCAATATATATAAAGCAATTATCATCCCATTTTATTTTGATGCAAAAATACGGATAAAAATCGGAAATCGAGGAATTAAAGAATTAAAAAATGAAAAAAAACGATGGTGACAAACAAATTCTTCACTTTTCACTTTCCACTATTCACTTTTTTTCGTATCTTTGCGGCATAATTACTTATTATCTTACAAACTTTTAAACCCAACAAAATTATGGATTACAAGATTATCGACATCGAAGGTGTAGGCGACGTTTATGCAGAGAAGCTGGTTGCCGCAGGTATCAACAAGGTAAGTGAACTGCTCGAGAAGTGTGCAGCCCCCAAGGGCCGCAAGGAGCTGGCAGAGGCTACAGGCATCAGCGAGAAGCTGATCCTGCGCTGGACCAACCATGCCGACCTGTTCCGCATCAACGGCGTAGGTCCTCAGTTCTCTGAGTTGCTCGAGAAGGCTGGCGTTGACACCGTCAAGGAGTTCCGTCACCGTGTGGCTGAGAACCTGCAGCCGAAGCTGGAGGAGATCAACGCTGAGTTCCACATCTGCGGACGTGTTCCTGCCGTCAGCGAGATTCAGAAGATGATCGACCAGGCCAAGGAACTTGAGCCAAAGATGACGTACTAAACCTCATTCCTCAAAATGAAAGCCCGCCGACATTGGCGGGCTTTTCTTTTAGAAGTGCACATACCTGCGGTTGCCTTTCGGCCGCACCGCGAAATGCACCCAGATGGTCGTGCCACGTTTCTCGAGGATGAGCTCGTCGAAGTCCATCTTCTTACCATCCGCGATGTCCAGCAGGATGCAGGCATAGCGTATGGCTTGCTCCTTCCCCGCACAGTGGATATCCACCGCACAACCCGTCAGATGGTTCGAGTTCTTGGCACCTCCGCATTTCTGATTCACCTCTGGCGACCTGAAACCACTATTGATCACGATGGGGCTCTCCTGTGACACACAGGGACTGTCCCCTCTGTGAGCAGGGAGCTCAGCGACCGAATTACTGGGGGACTGTCCCTCGCGTGTCACCTTCCTCTGACCGTAGAGCAAATTATACCTGCTCCTAAGTTCCTCCAACCAGTTCACGCAAAGATTAATGAGGTTCTCGATATGCACCCTTGATGGTATATTCCCATCCTGCGGATGATAACTTGTTTTCGTCATCTCTCCTAAACTAAAGTGCTCGGAGAGTTTTGCTTGCTTATTGATTTCAACTTCTTTCATACTTCTTATATTTTAATGTAAAAAACTTAATGCCGCGCCGCCGCGCTGCCGCAGTGCCGCGGCATTGACTATTCACTATTCACTCTTATAGCATGATGGTGCCTGTTTTGTGGAACAATGCCTTCTGGCCACCCTTTTCCTCGCTAATCTTCTCTATCAGATGGTCGCGATACAGACGCGTTACCTTCTTGCGAGCGGAGGCCGCACCACCCAGATTGAAGCAGCGAACCACATCCTCGATGGTAAACTCATCAGGCAGACGGTCGAATGCCTCAAGGGTCTTCTGGCGACGCTGCACGTTTACGCTGGCATCCTTCAGCTTGTTGTCGAAGTAGTTCTCAGCCATGGCACCAAAATAGTGGCGCTGACAGGCAAACTGGATGTTCGTCATCAGTTCAGCCAAACGCCAATCGACTTCATCCGTCTCAAACTCCCCACACCAGTACTGGCCATCCTGCTTTAGAGACTCCCAGTGTCGCATCACAATGAATGGCGCAGCAAAGTTCAGTCCGTGATAGGCACATCGCTTCAAGAGCATCTCGTCGGCCTTGGAGTCATTATCTTTGGCATCCTCCATGCGGCGTGCCGTCCAGTCGTAGAGTTCATCGACGATCTTCTGCACAGAGAGTTCGCCCTTCATGCGATCCAACTTTTCAGCCCATTCCTTCAGACGATTGTCGCTGTCATAGTCCACAAAACTTTCGCGACTCATCATCTCAAAGTTGGTGGCAGGCAGAGGAATACAGGTCAGTCGGGTTGCCAATCCAGAACCGAAGTTCTGCTCGTTCACCATCTTCTTCAGCGCGATGGGCGTGCCAGTGTAGATAAAGTTCCAAATCACGTAGAACTCTTGGAACACACTGTCCACATTGCTATAAGCCTGTCCGTCTTCCTCATTGTGGAAGGCCTTCAACTGCAACGCCTGCTTGTCGATATATGCGCCACCCTTCTGCAGCGACAGTGTATTGTCCAACTCAGTATCAAACGTCAGCATGTGCAGCTGCATCGGCTGTCCGTCCACCTCCTCGATGGCATTCACCATATCCTGAATGAACTGGGCATTCGAGGTTCGTGCTGGGTGGATACGAACCACTACCTTCGGCTTCTTGGGTTTCTCCTTGTTTGCGCCTTTGGTGCGCATCTGCTCGCGATAGGCATTGATGGCATCCTTGCCCACCTTGTCAGCAGCGACGATAGGCGCAGCGAGCAACTTGAACAAACGAGTCGCAAAGCTCTTACCGCTTGCAGGGTCACCAATGATGAGCGTCGAGTTATTCAGTCGTCGCAACTCTTCTGGACGATGATAAAACCTATACGTACACCTTGTCATCAAGGTCATCAGCAGACCTCCGCCCACGAACATCGCCGCAGGATATTGGTTCTTCTTCAGTCCTTTGCAGATGTCGCGCAGCAGCGGAAAGTCCTTGCTCAGTTCCTCAATCTCTGCGCCCCAGTCCCAGAGCCAACGCGCCATATCGTCATCCCTCAGCGTCACCGCCGCCGTCTGCGCTTTCGTGATTTCCTGATACGACTTGCCTGTGGCCTTCTGGATCGCTTCGAGCATCGCCTTGCTAGGAAGACTGCTGGCATATTTTTTCTCCTTCTGAACCACGCAGTCAGCGGCTGAAGAAACTGTTTGTCCCACATTCTCATCCCTCTCGTCGATGATCTCCTGCACCCACGGTTGCGCCTCCACAATGCGCTGCACTGCCTGCTTATCGCCATCGAGCATAAGCAACAGGTCTGTGGCGAGTTTAAGTGACTCCGTATGGCGGTTGCTGTCGGCTGCGCAGGGCAGCTTCTCACTGTAGCGAGCATCAATAATACGTTGTATATCATAGCCACGCCACATTAACGGTACTGACTGAACAGCCACATTGCCGACATCCTCAGTCCCTTGTTTAACAACCTTACTGGCCACATTACCAGTCGCAGCAGCACGACTATGACCAGCACGATACTCAGCATCATATTTCTCAGCAAATTCTTTGTTCTCATAAGTAAACAGTTCCTTGTCAATAAATAGTATATCACTTTCCTTGCAGATGAAGCTCATGCGGCTTGCATCCTTGCAACTTTCGTCAACCTCTACACCCAAGACTTTCGCCATAGCGAGCTGATTGTCGATGAGATTACCCCATTCCGTACGAGCCTTGAAGACAATCTTAAGCCCATGCCCAGAGGGTGTAATGTAGATGAGCAGAATACCAAGTTCAGTAGCTCGCTGCTTAAAGTCGGCGGCAGCAAATTCTTCACTCTTCACTCTTAACTCTTCACTCTCTACATGGTCGATGTCCATCACCACGAGACCCGTCAGACGTGTTGCCGCCTGCTTGCGCCAGCGACCTACCTTTCCCTTGGCAGACTCCGTTTCGTCAAACGTCGCCTGGAAAATGAACGCAGGCAGCTTGCGCTTCAGCGACTGGTCGCCAGTCTCGCGGAACTTATCAATGTTCTCGTTCCACTGTGTCGCCCTGACGAGGGCCCAAAACTGGGCCTCGTCTACTGGCAACGTTGGATTACTGAAATTCTTCTGATAGCAAAATCCCATATATCCTCCTTATTTAACAAAACTCAATCAAGTCCAGTTCTTTCTCGACGAGCGCATTCTTCGCATCCTGGTTGTGCTCGTTGAGCAACTCGATGACCTGTGCCGTACAGAAGTCCTTCGGAAAACTGCCGAACACCTTGATGCGCTCTATCGATTCCTTCACCCAGCCCCAAGGCAGCTTCTTCACCAGACGGTCTTTCTCTCGTACACGTGCCTGGCGGTTGTACGCCTTGAAGGTTAACTTACCTGTGTTCTGATCTATGTACAAAACACCTTCCACTCGCTTGCCATTTATGAGTTGCTTCATCAACTCAATGGCGTTCAATACAAAAATAAATTTTTTCATAATCGATTCGAATTTGTGAGTGAAGGTCGTGTCGGAATTTGGCCATTTTCACTACGTAGACTTCCTCCACCACGCTTCGACTCGGTTACTACTTAATGATTACCTCTGTGGTTCCTTTCAGGCGAACCACACCTCCCCCTTTACCGGCATTCTTCATGCCGTCGCTCATCTGCCACTTCTTGCACTTGAACTTCTGCTCAACCTTCTGCTTCATCAGTGTGCAGACCCTTGTGCCTTCATTTCTAATGCACTTGTGTTGACAACTGGCGCAACATTTCTTAATCTTGCAGCCGTAAGCGTTACGAACGCTCGTGATTTTCATTTTTTTCATAACTCTTTTTATTTCGTTCTACAACAAAAACAGCACCCGCAAGAACGGACTTTCCGTCTTACGAGTGCAAAGTTATGATGATTTCGTGGGGCGGTTCGTTTACCCTATGTAAACCCTACGATGATTTTATTTGGAATTCCAGATGTCCTCCATCTTCTTTTTCATGTCCACGAAGATGCGCAGATGCTTTTCGAGCGCAGTACTGTCAGATGTAGAGCGAGACAAGTCCTTGTCGTAGTTCGACAAGTCCTTGTTGATGGCCTTGCCCATAGCTGTGAAGAAGTCCTTCTTTGTCAGACGCGAACCATCCCTTCCACGGAACATACCCAGCTCATACAGCACATTCAACACCCTGATGATGTCTATCTTGGCACCTTTCTCGTCGGACAGATATACAGGGCTTTCAACGTTTGTGCCATCGTCGCTTGCCACAGGTTTCTCCTGCGGATACAAGTGCTGTTCAACCTTGGTTCCCTCAGGACTGATCGTTATCACCGATTCGGAGTTGTCATTATATGTACCTCCTGCATTGATGAAATTCTGTATCTTAGTCATGGTTCTTGTCTGTTAGTTTTTGTTGCTCTTGATCATTGGGTGTGATGGCAGGTGTCATTGTAGACCCACTATTATCGTTGTAGGTTCCAGAATTGTAGAAGGTGTCAATATTAGGCTTATTCGCCACCTTCTCCATAGCTTCCGCCAGACGAATGTCCGTACGTTCAAAGCGCGTCATCTCGTCCACCTCCATCAGCACACTCATGGGCGTGCTGTCAGGCATGGTCTGATGGAACATGTGTCCCACAAACTGACGCCCGTCGTTGTCAAGCCCCTGCACGTAGGTGTGCGTTTTGGGGGCTGACAGCAAAAAGAATTGGTTCACCGTCACCTTGGGTTGAGTCAGGTTCTGCTGAGTCAGTTGAAACTCCAGCTCAGCAATGCGGTCTTCTCTCATTTTCAACAGGGTTTTCAACTCGGCTATCTGAGCATCCTTTTCCGCTATCTCCTTCTTGCGCCTCTCCTGCTCAGCCTCCAAACGTCCCTTGTTAGTGGCCATATCGACCATCATATGAAGCATCTTCTCTTCTACTTTCGACATATATATACTCCTTCATTATCAATTAAAATTAATTCCTCACGGCGATGTTTACTTTCCAATATCCAGTCTTGTTGCTGCCCACACGAACAATGGTGCTCTCATGCCTCATCCTCCTCTTGTTTTTGACCTTGGTCGCTTATCAGCTTCTTCAGTGCATCAATATCAGGCAACGCTTTGCGCATATTCTCAGGCATATCATCAGCTGTTTTGTAAGTAGCTACACCCATAGGTTTTGAGTAGTCGCGAATCATAAACTCAACATACTCACGATTGGCTGACTTACACAATACGATACCAATGCTTGGGTTCTCGTGAGACTTACGAACCTTTTCATCCAGAATAGTCAGATACCCCATCAACTGTCCTAAATAACTGGTCTTGAACTCCCCAGTCTTCAACTCTATCACTACCATCGCATTCAACTCGCGGTTAAAAAACAACAAGTCTGGAAAGTGCTCCACACCATACACCTCCAACAGTTGTTGGTTGCCCATAAATGTAAAGTCACGTCCTATGGTCATGATGAAGTTCTTCACCTTATTCACGATTTCCTTCTCCACCACGCGCTCATCAACATCGATACTATCGCGTACGCCAATCTCCTCCACATTGATGAAATCCAGCAGATATTCATCCTTGAACATCGTCACAGCCTTACGCATCATCGCAACATTGGAAATGGTCTTTGTGAAGTTACTGGGCATCTGCTCACGATGGGCATAGGCATTTTCTTTCGCCAACCGAATCACATCTTTTTCCGACAAGTTTTCCTCCGCTGTCCTGTGAATGTAGTAATACTGGGCTGCAATATCCTTGGTTCCTTCAATAATCCTGATATGATGCGTAAAAGGTACCCTGAAGAAATCCTCTATCGGGAAATCCTCTGTCAAGGGTGCCTGTATTGTATGGTAGATGTCTATCGCATTTCTTTCGTCCGTTGCGACGGACGAAATATCGGCAATTGCGGTTGTCAAATTTTCAGCAAGCGTACTTGCTGATTTCATATCATTCTGATTGTCTGCACTTTGTAATTCAGCAAGCGCACTTGCTGAATTACCATCGAGCATGATCCAGTTCTCATAAAATTTACGCATATTCCTGAGGCTGGTGGCCGAAAAGCCTCTTAGTCCTGGCAGTTCTCTACGTAACTGATTGCTGATTGTATCTAAAGCGTCAGTACCCCATACCCCCTTTCGTGTATGCCGCGAGATATACTTACCTATGCCAAAGTACACAGCCAATTGGATGCGATTCACACCCTTGGCAGCCTCATACTGCCCTTGCAGAATGGCCTCTTTGATATCTGCTACAGCCTGTAGCAGCTTTTCGTTATCTGCTTGTATTTCTGTACTCATTT
>JAEEGJ010008732.1_pt1 | contig 27735 bp, 22 predicted proteins | sample 8958761 | NCBI WGS metagenome assembly JAEEGJ01 (sample SAMN16246546, study PRJNA631951) | gut metagenome | biome: gut microbiome; feature: rumen; material: RS-attached | host: Bos | place: Iran: Karaj | collected 2018-10 | reverse complement strand
AGATCATCCAGGCAGGTGGCTACACCACTGTCCGCACGGGTGCTCCACAGGATGCCAACGCCATCCTCATCCCTAAGGAGGATGCTGACGAGGCAATGGATTGTGCATCTTGCATCGGCTGTGGCGCTTGCGTGGCAGCCTGCAAGAACGGTTCTGCTATGCTCTTCGTCAGCTCGAAGGTCAGCCAGCTCGCTCTTCTTCCACAAGGTCGCGTAGAGGCAGCACGTCGTGCCAAGGCTATGGTGGCCAAGATGGACGAACTCGGATTCGGTAACTGCACCAACACCCGTGCCTGCGAAGCCGTATGTCCTAAGTGCGAAACCATCGCCAACATCGCCCGTCTGAACCGCGAGTTCATCAAGGCAAAACTGGCAGACTAATACACATTATATATATAATAAAGAGCGTCGTGGAGATTTTCCGCGACGCTTTTTTATTGGAGTAAAGAACTTTTGTTATCTTTCAATTGACACTACTTTCAGAGAAATAATACTCCCTCAGCGGCTTGACAACCTTCTCGCCCTTCACAGTGATTGCCTCGCTCAGCTTGATGTCTGCTGAGGATGCGCCCACCTTGATAACAAAGTTTCCTGGGGCGATGTTCCATTGCCGCTGAGCCTCGTGGCTATAATAGCCGAATTGTTCCATGTACAGTTTCACCGTTACCTGTTTGGTCTCGCCTGGAGCAAGCGTTAGACGAGCAAATCCTTGCAGCTGAATCAGACGGATATTGGGGTTGTCATCTGCGGGAGACAGATAGATCTGCGCTATCTCGTCGCCTTTCACCTTCCCTGTATTCTTCACATCGAAAGTCAGGGTGATGGCTTCATCGGTGGTGGCTGCTTCCTTGTTCACTTTCAGGTTCGAATACTCGAATGTCGTGTAGCTCAAACCATAACCGAAGGGCCATTGGATGTTGGGCGTGGCATAGATGGAACCAGGGGTTTTGAAAGACGGATCGACAGCCACGGGCGATGGGTTATTATAGCAGAGCGGCTCGTGAAGCTCTTTGTTGGGATAGCTGATGGCGAGCTTGGCTGATGGCGACACCTTGCCATAGAGGATGTCGGCGACAGCATTGCCACCCTCCTCACCCGGATACCATGCCTGAATGACGGCAGCACACTTCTCCGCTAGTCCGGAAATGACTTGTGCCCTTCCTCCGAAGACGATGAGCACCACGGGCTTGCCAGTGGCGATGAGTTCCTCGACGTACTGCTCTTGACGGCCTGGCAGACGCAGACCCTGACGGTCGCGGTTCTCGCCGCAAAGCATGACGTTTTCACCCACGGCGGCAATGATGATGTCAGCGTCCTTGGCCATGCGCAGCGCCTCGTCCTTGTCGGCTTTCTCGCCCGAATCCACCTTGCGATGCAGCAGTTCGTACTCCCAAGCACGTGCATCGCCATTCTTCACAAAGTCAGTCTCGATGCTATCCGTCCAGTCGCAACCACGCGAATACAGAATCTCCACACCCTCTGGCTTCTGCGCCTTCATGCCCTCGAGCAGCGTCACCACATGGGGATGGTCGAGGTCTTCCGTCACCTTCTTCCAGAAGTAAGTCATGGCTGGGAAGGAATAGTCGCCGCACATCGCCCACATGGAATTGGCGTTGGGACCCGTCAGGAGAACTTTAGTAGAGGACAGACTATCTTGGCGCTTATGCAGTTGACTGTTCAGCAATTGGATCGTGGAAAAATAATCGTTCAGCGGCAAGACCCCATTGTTCTCCAGCAATACCACTGACTGCGTGGCGATGTCGTAGGCCGTCTGACGTTCCTCCGGACTATCCAGCACAATCTTCTCCTTGCTATACAGGTATGGATTCTTGTCCAAAAGACCGGCACGGAACTTATACCGCAACACGTCCTTCACCGCACGTTCGAGGGCCTCTTGTTTCACCAGCCCCTTGTCAATGGCTTCTTGCAGATGCTGATAATTTGCGCCATAAGGGAAATCCACATCGTTGCCGGCATTGATAGCCGCTGCGGCTTTCTCAGCAGGACTGTCGAGGCCTGGCAACTGGTCTATCGCTGTATAATCACTTACCACCATCCCGTCGAAGCCGATGTAATCTCGCAAGATGTCCTGCAGAATCCAACTATTAGCCACGCAATTCTTCTCGTCGGAGGATGTCGGAGCAGTCTTCATCGCATGATACCCCGGCATGACCGCCTTGCTGCCTGCCAACCGAATCATCGTCTCATGGGGCATCAAAATCTCCTCCATCAACTCCTTCTCGTCAGCATCGCCACCACCTCCGTATCCGAGATAATGCTTCGAGCAAGCACCCACACCTTTCTTCAGATCGCCCTGTTGCAGACCCTTCACGAAGGCCGTACCCATCACCGCCGACAAGTATCCATCCTCGCCATACGACTCCTCCAACCGGTTGAAACTCGGCACGCGGCACACATCCACCATCGGCGAGAGCGATAGCACACCGCCCATCTTACGCATGGTAGTCGCTGTCTGACGCGTCTTCAGTTCCGCCAACTCCGGATTGAACGAGCACGCCTGTCCAATCTGCTGCGGATAGATGGTCGCTCCCCGCGTATTGATTCCCGACAGCACTTCCTCGTGAATCAGCGCCGGAATCCCGTTGGGCGTGTTCTCCATCAGCCATTCCTGAATCGCCGCCACACGATCGCGTAGCACATTCGGATCCATCGGCTTCTGACTGGCATACTGCGAGAAATGCCCGATGCCATTCGGAATCATCTCGCGGCACTTCGCCTCGTCCAACTGTCCTGCCTCATCGAAGAGGTCATCCATATACATGCTCCTCAACTGAGCGATCCTTTCCTCTTGCGACATCCTCCCGTAGAGGTCGTCAATCTGCTGCTCCATGTCTTGGGAACTGCAGCCAGCCAATAATGCAGCCGTGCCCATCATTGCTAAATTCCTTAATTGTTTGTACTTCATATTGTGTCAAGATTGATTTATTCATCGTTACTTTCAAAACCTCACAGCCGGAACCGCCCCACATCTCCCTCATGACGGAGGTGCCACCGCCGATAGCCCGGAGAGAATTGAGAAAAAAACCTCATTTGAGCTTAATGCCTAAGACATAATAGTGCGGGATGGATTTCACTATATCCGAAGAAAGGTCGGGTTTGATGATGCTCTCACCACAGAAACGACTGACCCCTGTCTCTGGTTCGTACCAATAGGAGGCATACATGACAAGTGGGATGAACTGCCCCGCCTTGAAAGGTGGAACGAGTTCGAAGGGACGTGACTCATAGATATATCGGCTCTTGGTTGGCTCCTCTGGTGCATAAATTGCCTTAAGGTTGAGTCGTCCGTTGAAGCCTCGGCCTTCGGAGAAATTAAAAGTGTAGATAGCTGTCGAATCATTGTCGGATGGTGCAAACCCGATGACAAGCTTCTCGTCCAGACTCATGGTGATGCTGAAACCAAGTACATCCCTCGGTTCCTCGCCCTTTACGTATTCCATGACAACAGGCTCGACCTGCCTGTCCACGAACTCCTTTGTGTCGAAGCTGTAGGCCACGTAGCCTTGAGCTTTGAGCAGCGGGAGGTAGTCGCTGATTGTTGGCTCGTTCATTTTCAGCACCTGAGCCATCGCCGGAAGGTTGAGGATGGTGAACAGGAGGATGAGTAAGGTTTGTTTTTTCATGTTGATAATCATCTTTTTAATCGTTTCGGGTGCGAATATACGAATTATTCTTCAATGCGAGGAGAAAGTCGTAGAAAAAGTCGTATCTTTGCGACCGAAAACCATCAAATACATCATTATGGCAAGTAATTCCGACTTTGTAAAGTATGTGGCGGATCAGTGCGCTCGTCCGCGAGACATGCAAGGTGCTGCCAGAACCGAAAAAGAAGGCTACAAAATCAAATAAACGTAAATGATATGAACATTGGAGACCGTGCGCCCGAGATTCTGGGCAAAGACGAACAGGGACGGGACATCCGTCTGAGTGATTATAAGGGTAGGAAGCTGGTGCTGTACTTCTATCCAAAGGACAATACGAGTGGATGCACTGCTGAGGCTTGCAGTCTGCGCGACCGCTATGGTGAGTTGCAGGGAGCTGGCTATGAGGTGGTGGGTGTGAGCAAGGACTCTGCCGCATCGCATGTGAAGTTCAAGGAAAAGCATTCATTGCCGTTCCCACTGATTGCCGATGTGGACAAGACGCTTTTGGAGGCAATGGGTGCGTGGGGCGAGAAGAATATGTACGGTAAGAAGACGATGGGCACGATTCGCACCACCTTCATCATCAATGAAGAAGGCATCATCGAACAAATCTTTGCCGGCAAGCAGGTGAAGACCAAAGAACATGCCGAACAGATTCTGAATGTCTGATTATTGTTCAGATGTTAATGATTGCCCAGATTCCATCAATTTGACTACCACTTGTCTGCCCAACGGATGACGGGCACACCATCCTTGTCGAACTCGATGGGGAGCCAAAGGTGGAGGCTCTGCGAGAGGTGGCGAGGATTCCAGATGTCAGCCATGAAGACGGGCTTGCCGTTCATCTGATAGATGTAAGTGCCCTGTGCGCCAAAGGTCTTGTTGGCAGGCATGTTTTGATAGCCTGTGGCAGTGCCGACGAAGGGGGATGGATGCTGTTTCCAAGGTCCCCAAATGCTCTTGGCGCTGAACATACGGGCCTCGTTGGGCGACCATCCCGTGCATCCTGAGCAGATGAGCCAGTAGGTGCCGTTGTGCTTGAAGATGCAGGGCGCCTCGTTCTGTCCGCCCGGAGCCACCATATTGTATTTTCCAGTGAAGTTGAGGTAGTCGTCGGTGAGTTCGCTGACCAGCAGGGTGAGATTCTCCTGCGAGGAGGTGATGTGGTAGGCCTTGCCGTCATCATCCACATACACGGTCATGTCGCGGCTCATCTGTCCGCCCTTCATGTCGCGCCACAGATACATACCCTTGTTCACCTCGCGTCGCCACGCGTCGTTCCACCACTCTTTCCACTGCGAAGCATCCGTCTGTTGTGCCGCTTTGATGGCCTTTTCGTCCATATCGAACGGCCACTGGTTGGCGTGGATGCGCTGACTGCGGAGGAACTGGAAAGGGCCTGTGGGCGAGTCGCTCACAGCAAAGGCCACACGGGCAGCTTCATAGCCACGTCCCTTCAGCTCGAGGTGGAAAAGCATCACAAACTTCTTGGTCTTGGGGTTGTAGAGCACCTTGGGACGCTCCATGATGCAACCCCGTTCGATGTCGTGTCCTGCCTCTTGGCTCGTCGCCAAAGCAATGCCCTCGTTCTTCCAAGTCTTCAGGTCGGCAGAGGAATAGACGGAGATGCCCGCCTCCGTGCTGCCACCGCTGTAGGGACGGTTCTCCCCATACCAGTAGTAGGTGTTGTTGTACTGGATGATGTTGCCACCATGCGCATTGATGTGCTGACCGTCAGTGTCCATCCACAACTGACCGTTCACGTGTTCTTGTGCTTGTGTATAGGTGGACAAAAGGAGAGCCATGCCGCACATAGCAAGGCTCTTTGTCCATGAGCTTATCTTCATATTTGATGGTTTTGGTGTATCCTTTGATTACAGCACCTTGATGAGTTCCACATCGAAAATGAGTGTGGCGAATGGTGGAATCATGGCGCCTGCCCCACCCTCTCCGTAGGCGAGCATGTAAGGGATGTAGAAGCGGTACTTTGCTCCTTCTGCCATGAGCTGAACGCCTTCTGTCCAACCAGCGATGACTTGCTGAAGACCGAAATCGGCAGGAGCGTTGCGCTTGTAGCTGCTGTCGAAAATGGTGCCGTCGAGCAGGCGACCTTCGTAGTGGCAACGAACAGTGTCAGTGGCTTTAGGCTGCTTGCCTGTACCTTCGGTGAGGACCTCGTACTGCAGACCGCTCTTGGTCACGATGATGCCGTCTTTCTTGGCATTCTCAGCAAGGAACTTCGCACCTTCCTCCTTGGCTGCCTTTCCAGCCTCAGCCTTGGCAGCATTCTGCTTCTGCTCCAATTCGCGGAAGAAAGCATTAACAATCTGCTGACCTTCCTGATGGCTCACCTTGAGGTCGTTGTCCTCGAGCACATCGGTGATAGATGCCGCGAAATCATTGATGACGAGTTTTCCTTTGAGTCCCATTTGCTTGAGCTGCTGACCGATGCCGAGACCAAGCGCATAACTGAATTTATCCATAATAGTTCGTGATGTTTTTATGTTTTAATGTGATTAAAATCTTCATGAATGGTTGAAATCAGGTGCAAAGTTAGGCTTTTTCGGCGAATTTTGCCTAACTTTGCACGAAATTAAATAACAGATTATCAGAAAAAGAACAAGATATGGCATTGAAAGCAGGTATTGTGGGTTTGCCGAATGTGGGTAAGTCAACACTTTTTAATTGCTTGTCGAGTGCGAAGGCACAGGCAGCGAATTTTCCTTTTTGTACGATTGACGCGCAGTTGGGTCAGGTGAGTGTGCCTGACGAGCGACTGACAAAATTGGCGGAGTTGGTGCATCCGGGCAGGATTGTGCCAGCGGTGTGCGACATTGTTGATATTGCTGGATTGGTGAAAGGGGCCAGTCAGGGTGAAGGTCTGGGCAACCAGTTCCTGGGCAATATCCGTGAGTGCGATGCCATCATCCATGTGCTGCGCTGTTTCGACAATGGTAACATCGTGCATGTTGATGGTTCGGTTGATCCTGTCCGTGATAAGGAAATCATTGATACGGAATTGCAGTTGAAGGATCTTGAGACCGTCGAGATGCGCATCAAGAAGACGGAGAAACTGGCCAATGTCGGTCATGACAAGAATGCTAAAGTCGAGTATGGCTTGCTGCTCCGTTACAAGGAGGCATTGGAGAAGGGACTCTCTGCCCGTACCGTCGTGCCCGAGAACGACGAAGAGGTGCTGGCTGCCAAGAACATGTTCCTCCTGACCACCAAGCCTGTGCTCTATGTCTGCAATGTCGATGATGCGAGTGCGAAGTCTGGCAACGCCTATGTGGAGAAAGTGAAGGAGGCCATCAAGGATGAGGATGCCGAGCTGATGATCATCAGTGCGCAGACCGAGGCCGACATTGCCGAACTGGAGAGTTATGAAGAGAAACAGATGTTCCTCGAGGATTTGGGTTTGGAGGAGAGTGGTTGCAATCGACTCATCAAAGCCATCTATTCGCTCTTGAACCTGCAGACCTTCATCACCGCTGGTGAGATGGAGGTGAAGGCCTGGACGGTTCGCAAGGGATGGAAAGCTCCCCAGTGTGCTGGTGTGATTCATACTGACTTCGAGAAGGGCTTCATCCGTGCCGAAGTCATCAAGTACGATGACTATATTAAATATGGTAGTGAAGCCGCAGTTCGCGAGGCCGGCAAACTTGCCGTCGAGGGGAAGGATTATGTGGTGCAGGACGGCGATATTATGCACTTTAGATTCAATGTATAATGAATACTCTTTTCATCGACTGGCAACCCTCTGTTGAGGCTTTTTCAATAGGCTCCTTCAGCGTGCGCTGGTACTCCCTGCTGTGGTGCATCGGCTTGTTGTTGGCCTATCTGATTGTGCAGCGTCTTTATAAGCATCAGAAGATAGAGGACGAGAAGTTCGAGCCTCTCTTCTTCTATTGCTTCCTCGGTGTACTCATCGGTGCTCGACTCGGACACTGCATCTTCTACGAGCCCGCTTATTACCTGACTAGCTGGAAGGGTTTCATCGAGATGCTCATCCCCTTCCATCAAATGGCCGACGGCTCATGGAAGTTCACGGGTTACGAGGGACTCGCTTCTCATGGCGGCACCATCGGACTCATCGTCGCCATGTTCCTCTACTGGCGCAAGATGAAGCTCCGTCCTTGGGTGGTAATGGACAATATCGCCATCGCCGTACCCGCCACCGCTTGCTGCATCCGTCTCGGCAACCTGATGAATTCCGAAATCATCGGCAATCCTACCGACGTCGCTTGGGGATTCATCTTCCATAGCCGTGATGCCCTCGTCGATGGGCAATTGGCACCACGCCATCCCGCCCAGCTCTATGAAGCCATCGCCTATCTCATCATTTTCGTCGCAGGAGCTATGATTTACTGGCGGTGGTACAAGTCCCAGAGCATGGCGGAAAAGTCGCCCATAGCCGTCGGAACGGGCTTTTATTTCGGTTTTTGCCTCGCCACCATCTTCACCTTCCGCTTCTTCATCGAGTTTTTGAAGAAAGAACAGGTGAATTTCGAACAAGAGATGCCCCTTGACATGGGACAACTGCTCAGCATTCCATTTGTGATATTGGGCGCATGGTGTATGTGGCGAGCCCAAAAGCAAGCAACTTAGTTGACAGCATCCCTACACAAAAAATCCCAGCACCTTCTTTTTTAGATGCTGGGTTTTTTTGTCAGCGTGACAAAGTCTCCGCGAAAGTGAAAATGAAGTTTGTCAGCGTGACAAAGTCTTCACGAAAATGAAAATGAGTTTTGTCAGCGTGACAAAGTCTCCACGAAGATGAAAATGGACTTTGTCAGCCGTTACAGGCTTTCCAGCATCCGCTTGAGTACGACGGTGGCGGAGATTTCGCGGTTGGCGGCTTCGGGGATGACGATGGAGGTGGGCGCTTCGATGACGTCGTCTGTGACGATCATGTTGCGGCGCACAGGAAGGCAGTGCATGAAGAAGCCCTGATTGGTGACGGCCATCTGGCGGTCGCTGACGGTCCAGGCGGCATAGTCGTGGTAGTCACCGAGCACCTTGCCGTAGTCTTCGGGACGGGTCACACCTGGGCAACTCCAGTTCTTGGCATAGATGAAGTCGGCACCTTCGAAGGCTCGCATCTGGTCGTATTCAACACGGGCATTGCCGACGAACAGCGGGTCGAGTTCGTAGCCCTCGGGATGTGTCACCACGAAGTCCACATCAGCAGCATTCATCCATTCAGCGAAGGAGTTCGGCACGGCCTGTGGGAGCGCTCTGGGATGAGGAGCCCACGAAAGCACCACCTTGGGACGCTTGTTGGGCGTACGCTGGACGGCATTGCCGCCAAAGAGCGGATTGGGTTCGATGAGGGTCTTGTCCTTGTACTCCTCGATAGTGATGAGGTCGGCGAAAGCCTGCAGAGGGTGCACGGTGGCACTCTCCATGAAGAAGACGGGACGACCGCTGTACTGGATGAACTGCTGGAGGATCTTCTCCTCATAATCATCCTTGCGCGACTCGAAACGGGCGAAGGAACGCACGCCGATGATGTCGCAGTAGCAACCCATCACTGGGATGGCCTCGAGGAGGTGCTCGCTCTTGTCGCCCTCCATGATGACGCCACGCTCAGTCTCCAGTTTCCAAGCCCCCTGATTGACATCGAGCACGATGACGTTCATGCCCAGATTGAGCGCCGCCTTCTGGGTGGAGAGGCGAGTGCGCAGGGAGTTGTTGAAGAAGATGAGCATAGCGGTCTTGTTCTTGCCAAGAGCCTGATACTTATAGCGGTCGGCCTTGATCTCGAAAGCCTCATCAAGGGCTTTGCGCAGGTCGCCAATGTCGGATACGTGTTGGAAAATTTTCATTGTTTTGTGGGGTTTATGGGGTTTCTAGCTTCTCTAGTTTGACTAGGAAATCTAGGGTAAATCTAGGAAGACTAGTTCTTTTAGTTGATTTCTTTCAAAAGTGTCAGCGCCTTGTTCTCGGCTGCTTCCATGATTTCGCGTTCGCCTGGGCCTTTGTCGTTGATGCCGCAGAGGTGGAGGATGCCGTGGATGATGACACGGTGGAGCTCTTCCTCGTAGGTGGCGCCTTGCTGTTCGGCATTGGTGCGAACGGTGTCGAGGCTGATGATGAGGTCGCCAGCAATGGTGTCCTTCTTACCTGTGAGGAGAGCGTCGTCGCAGTAGTCGAAGGTGATGATGTCGGTGTAGTAGTCGTGCTGCAGATACTGCTGGTTCACCTCGAGAATCTTGTCGTCGTTGCAGAAGATGTAGCCGATGTCCCCCACCCTCTTTCCGTAGGTGGCAGCCACAGCTTTCACCCATGCGCTGATTTGACGGCGACGAATGGGTGGCATCTTCACGCCATCTGTTTGATAGGTAATCATGCTATTGTGTCTTTATGTCTTTGAAGAGTTCCTCGTCCTTGATGGCTTCAATTCCCTGTTTGTAGATTTCGCTGATGGGATTCACCACCTCGTAGTACTCCGAACTGCTGAAGAGATCGCGTGCCACGAGTGCCTTCAACTGGATGCGCAGGAAGGGCAATGTGGCTTGAAGCGCAGAGTCGGTGTATTCGATGTGCTCATCCTTTGCCTTTGCCCAGAGGATGTCCAGCATCTCTTGGGGCACTTCAAACTCATTCTTGAACCGCACGAAACCTTCACGGAAACGCTCATCGTTGATGTCCTTGTCCTTCAACAGACGTTCGCGTTCCTTCCTGAAGTCCTTGACGTTATAGTCCTTAATAAGTCGCTTCTGGTTGGTGTTCAACCATTTGAGGATGGAGCTGTTGATACATCCCTTGGCTGCAAGCTCACGATGAAGTCGGGTGTAGTAGGTTGTGTCGAGCGGCACATAGACATCGGGCATGATACCACCTCCGCCATAGACGATGCGCCCACCCTTGGTCGTATATTTGAGCGAGTCGGGGAAATGGATGCTGTCGGCACTCATCAGTTCTCCGCTGTTGAGTCGGTCGAGCATATCCATATCGTATTTCCTGCGGTCACCTTTCTCGTAAGGCTTTTGGAAGCAACGACCCACAGGACTGTAGTAGTGGGCAATGGTCAGGCGCATCTCAGAACCGTCGGGCAATGGGATAGAACGCTGTACGAGTCCCTTGGCAAAGGTGCGACGTCCCACGATGATGCCTCTGTCGTGATCCTGCAAAGCTCCTGAAACGATTTCGGCAGCGGAGGCTGTGTAACCATCCACCAGCACGACAATCTTGTTGAGGTCAATCTTGTCCTTTCCTGCATGATACTCCTGTCTGCCTGTGGTGCGTCCCTCAGTATAGACAATCATCTCGTTGTTGTTGAGGAACTGGTCGGAGAGCGTGACGGCAGCCTGCAGATAGCCTCCAGGATTGCCTTGGAGATCGAGAACGAGGTTCTTCATGCCACATGCTGTCAAATAGTTGGTGGCTTTGACAAACTCATCGGTGGTCGTGGAACCGAAATTGCTGATGCGCACATAGCCCGTCTTCTCATCAATCATATAGAAGGCATCGACCGTGTAAACTGGAATCTTGTCGCGTGTGACCTTGAACTTCTGCACACCGTTCACACCAGGACGAATCACCCCCAGATCAACGGTCGTTCCCTTTGGACCACGCAAGCGCTTCATGATTTCCTCACGCGACATCTTCACGCCGGCAATGGCTGTGTCGTTGACCGTCACAATCATATCGCCAGCCATGATACCCACCTTCTCAGAAGGACCACCGCTGATGGTTTGGATGACCACCAACGTATCTTCGTTCATGTTGAACTGCACGCCAATGCCATCGAAAGAGCCTGCCAACGGTTCGTTCATGGCCTCCACGTCCTTAGCAGGCGTATAGGTCGAATGAGGGTCAAGCTCTGTGAGCATCCCACGAATGGCATCCTCAGTCAACTTCGAGATGTTGACAGTATCGACATACAATTGCGTGATGGCTCCTTGTGCATAGATCAGTTTACGAAGTTGCACATCCAGCTCAGAACTATTATTGTTTCTACTGTTATTGCTTCTATTATTTCCTTGCTGTGCCATCAGCGGCATCGCCATCATCAGAAGGCTTGCCAGCAGAATGGTCTTTATGTTGCTAAAAATGTTTGTCATGTTTATGGTAGAAAGTCTTTTACATCTTGATGATAGGAAATCAATTCGCGCACGATGCTCGAACTGACACACGAATACTTGGCATCTGTGAACAACAGCACCGTCTCAATGCCTGTGAGGCGATGATTCACCTCTGCCATATCGCGTTCAAACTCGTAATCTTTCACGCTTCTGACGCCTCGTAGGAGGAAACTCGCCCCTACCCTCTTGGCAAAGTCGGTGGTCAGTCCTTCGTAAGTTTCCACTCGCACTCTTGGCTCATCTTGATAAGCCTTGCGAATTGCCTGCATCCGTTCTTCGAGCGAGAACATGTACTTCTTCTCGTAGTTGATGCCGATGGCAATGATGACCTCGTCAGCCACACTCTTCAGCGCGCGGTCAACGATGTTCTTATGACCAATCGTGAACGGGTCGAAACTCCCTGCAAATACTGCTATCTTGCTCATTCTAAGACCCTCTCTGTCCTATCGGACATCTCCCCCGTAATGGGGAGAGCCATCCGGATTATTACTCAATGACTCCTCATCCGCAGTGTCTCCCTCCCCATTACGGGGGAGGGCTGGGGAGAGGGTCTCCTCTTCCTCCTCTGGCTTGTCTTCCTCGATCACCAGATTGTTGATGATGAAGTTCTGGCGCTGCATGGTGTTCTTGCCCATGTAGTACTCCAGCAACTCCTTCACCTGGTCGGTCTTGCGCAGGGTGACACTTTCCAGTCGCATATCAGAGCCGATGAAATTCTTGAACTCGTCAGGAGAAATCTCGCCCAATCCTTTGAATCGGGTGATTTCAGGTTCAGGCCCCAACAGCTCGATGGCCTTCTGGCGCTCTTCATCGCTGTAGCAATAGATGGTGATGAAGTCACCCTTGCTGTCGGGATGCTCCTCCATATACTTGTCCAACGTCGCCTTCTTGATGCGCTTCTTCCTGTTTCTTACACGGAAAAGTGGCGTTTGCAGGATATATACGTGTCCTGTCCTGACCAGTTCTGGGAAGAACTGCAAGAAGAACGTGATCATCAGCAGTCGGATGTGCATGCCATCGACATCGGCATCGGTTGCCACAATCACCTTATTGTAACGCAAGCCATCAATGCCGTCTTCGATGTTCAGGGCTGCCTGCAAAAGGTTGAACTCCTCGTTCTCATACACCACCTTCTTCGTCAAACCGTACGAGTTCAGCGGTTTTCCTCGCAAGGAGAACACAGCCTGCGTCATCACATCGCGGCTCTTCGTGATGCTTCCGCTGGCTGAGTCACCCTCTGTGATGAAGATGGAACTCTCTTCCTTCAATTCGCCCTTGGGGTCGTTGAGGTGTATCTTGCAGTCGCGCAGTTTGCGATTGTGCAGATTGGCTTTCTTGGCACGTTCACGAGCCAGTTTTGTCACACCAGCAATCGCCTTTCTATCTCTTTCGTTGTCCTTGATCTTCTCTTCGATAATCTCGGCCACATCCAAGTTCTTGTGCAGGTAGTTATCGACTTCCGTCTTGATGAAGTCGCCCACGAACTTGTTCACGCTGATGCCACCATTCGGTTCCATTGTGAGCGAACCCAACTTGATCTTCGTCTGCGACTCGAACTGCGGCTCCTGTACATTGATGGCAATCGCTGCGATAATACCTGAGCGGATGTCGCTGTACTCGTAGTTCTTGCCGTAGAACTCCTTGATGGTTCTGGCGATGTGCTCCTTGAACGCACTCTGATGCGTACCTCCCTGAATGGTGTGCTGACCATTCACAAACGAATGGTATTCTTCGCCATACTGCTGGTTGGTATGCGTGAAAGCAATCTCGATGTCGTCACCCTTCAGGTGGATGATCTCATAGAGAGGCGTTGCATCCATCGTGTCCTTCAGGAGGTCTTTCAGACCATTGCGGCTCACGATGCGACTGCCGTTGTAGTAAATCTCCAGTCCTGTGTTCAGGTAGGTGTAGTTGCGCAGCATATTGCTGACGAACTCATCCTGAAACTTATAGTTAAGGAACAGCGAGTCGTCTGGTTCGAACGAGATGAATGTGCCGTTCTCCTCCTTGGTCTTCGCCGTTTGGTCGTCGATGAGCTTACCTTTCTCAAACACAGCTGTGCGCACTACCCCATCGCGATAACTTCTTACCTCAAAGCGATTCGACAAGGCATTCACAGCCTTCGTACCCACACCATTCAGTCCGATGGACTTCTGGAAAGCCTTCGAGTCGTACTTACCACCCGTGTTCAGGATGCTCACAGCCTCGATCATCTTTCCCTGTGGGATGCCTCGACCGTAGTCACGCACCGTCACAGCCTTGTTCTCAATCACCTCCACCTCGATGCGCTTGCCGGCATTCATCTTGAACTCATCGATACTGTTGTCGATAATCTCCTTGAGCAGCACATAGATGCCGTCCTCTGCATGGCTGCCATCGCCCAAACGACCGATGTACATACCAGGACGCAGACGGATGTGCTCCACACCTGTCAAGGTGATGATGTTGGCATCATCGTAATTTGTTTCTGGGGTATTATTTAGGTTTAGTTCTTCCATTATTTTATCTCCTTCTTGTAGCAACGTCTTCTCTTGTGCTGTCTCCGTTCAAAATAAATCCATTGTTGCTGCACCTTGTCGTTTGCCTCCAGTTCAGGGTTCGTCTCCACATAGTCATAACCCTCGGAGATGTAGAGAGGCAGCAAGTCGTAGAAAAGGATTGAGTTCACGCCCTTGTTCTGATACTCTGGCAACACACCCACCAGCATCAAGTCAAGAATCTTTGGTTTCTTAATCTTCAATGCCTTCAGCAAGTGCCACCAACCCAACGGGAAGAGTTTACCCTTTGCCTTCTGCAAGGCTTTCGACATCGATGGCATCGAGATACCCACAGCCACCAACCTGCCGTTTGCCTCTGTGATGAGGCTCACCAGCTTCAAGTCAAGCACAGGCAGGTACATCTTCACATAGTGGTCTATCTGTTTCTGGCTCAGTTCGCTGTAACCAAACAAGGGTTTGAAGGCTTCGTTGATAAGTGCGAAAATCTCCTGGCCATACTCCTTCGCAATCTTCTTCGATGAGGTGTACTTCTTGATGTGCAGGTCATACTTCTTCATCACAATCTCAGCCACACGCTTCAGTCGCTCAGGCAGACCTGTTTCCTTTGGCACCGTCATCAGCATCTCAATCCAGTCGGCATCCTTCTCGAAACCGAGCCTTTCGATGTGCTTCTGATAGTATGGGTAGTTGTAGATGGTAGCCATCGTTGAGAGTTCCTCAAAACCTTCAATCAGCATACCCTCGGCATCCATATCCGTAAAGCCCAGAGGCCCCTGAATCGTGTCCATACCCTTTTCTCTACCCCACTCTTCCACAGCTTTCAGCAATGCCTCGCTCACTTCCTCATCATCCACAAAGTCTATCCATCCGAACCGAACGTTCTTCAAGTTCCAAGCCTTGTTCGCCTTCTTGTTGATGATAGCAGCCACACGTCCCACTATCTTGTCATCCTTATATGCCAAGAAATACGCAGCCTCGCAGAAGTCCATAGCAGGATTCTTGTCCGAGAACGTGTCCAGCATATCCTCATAGAGATCAGGCACCGAATACGGGTTGTCCTTATACAATTCATAGTTGAAACGGATAAACTGTTTCAACTCCTTTTTCGTCTCAACTTGTTTGATTGTTACCATGATAAAATGCAAATTTGGGACAAAGGTACGAATTTTTTCCCTTATTCTGCCCCTTTGTCTGAAGATTTTCCTTCAAAAGCGTTTCTTTTCTATCATTAGTGAGAAAGATGACCGTTGTCCCCTTCCATATTGCAATCGCAGGATGTCGTTGATTTCATTCATCGCGCTTGATATAGACCCTGTGGCTTCCTCGTCCTTGTGCTTTGAAGCCGGCATCGGGTCGCTCGCAAAGTTCACGCAGTTCGATGGAGGCTTTCGAGTGCGACAAGCCAGTCAGAGCCGCATAGTCCCCTACTCTCATCATGACGTGATTCTCCAAATACTTCTTTGCCAACGCTATGCGTTCCTCCAACGAATACTTCGACACCTTCAGACGACTCACCCCACCCCGTTCTAAGTCACACTCGCGGTCGGTCTTGCTGATCAGTTCTTTGTCTGCCCTGAAGCCGATGCCGTTGACCTCAATCGATTGGGCATTGCGCTTTTGTTCGCCTTCTTCAAAGGCATCCTGCTCCTTGTCTTTTCTCACACCCAGTTTGGCATTGAACGTACCTAAGCCGTCAATGCGCACAGAGTAGCCCATTGCCAGGAGACGAGGCAATTCTTCTGCCACAACCGTCAGGACTGCATCCATCATGGCGCGACTCACACCACTACCTGCGTATGTGCATTTCTTGACAAACTCCTCATGATCCAGTTTTCTCCAAGTCTGCATCCTGTAATAGGCCTGCTTCTTTCCTGTGCCGTTCAAGTCGGCAATCTCTTTTTTGATGTATCTTGCCATAAATTATCTCCTATACCTTATAAAAATGATGAATACGGTATGCAAAGTTAGTTATTCTACGAGACAAAGTCAATTTTACGTCGAGAAATTTACATTTTACGACGTAAAACGTACGTTTCATGACGTAAAATATACGTTCCACGCCGTAAAACGAAGTTTACATAGGGGAGAAAGGATAAATAGATAGGGGCGTAACATATATTGTACGCCGTCATTTTCTTTTTTGCAACTACTTCTTGATTTGGAAGACGCTGACAACGGGCAGATGGTCGCTGACGCCACCTTGATAGACAGGACCTTGATAGGTTCGATAGGGTTTGACGTTGCCGTGAGTGGGGTCTGGTTCTGTGAGGAAGGACAAGTTCAGGATGCGTGTTTGCTGGTGGGAAAGGGTAGTGGTGTGGGTGAGAATATGGTCGAGAATAGACCATTCGCCCTGATATTTGTAGGTACCAGGTTGGAGTTTGGCAGTACGGTCGATGAGGTGATGACTGCGCGTGAGAAGTTTGAGTTGCTGGGAGTTGGTTTCAGCATTGAAATCACCCATAATGAGCAGGTTAGGGTGCTGTCTGATGGTTCGCACAGAATCCGTATGTGCTTGCAGTTGCTGACAGATGCCCATACTCAGTTTCTGACCTTCGCTACCACCTCGTTTGGAGGGCAGATGAACCACATAGACATCGAGGGTGTCGCCTCCTGCAATAGTGCCTGCGACGTGCAGAATATCACGTGTCTTGTCTTTCTTTATCTTGGGCCGAATGGACTCTGTTTCAATAGGATGGAACGTGAAAGGAGAGTAGAGTAGGGCAACGTCAATCCCTCGCTCATCTAATGAGTTGGTCATGATGTAGCGATAGCCAAGACTGCTCAGCGAAGTGCGTTGGGTAAGGCATTGCATCACAGTGTCGTTCTCCACCTCGCAAAGTCCTATCAAGTCAACTGGACGCTTCTCATCAGCTGCCGCAATCACTTTCCCCACACTTTTCAGCTTCTGGAAGAGCCGGTATTGACTCCATTTCCGTTCGCCCCCATCGCAGTATTCATAATCGTTCTTGCCCTCGTCGTGAATGGTGTCGAAGGCATTCTCGATGTTGTACGACATGATGGTGAAGGTTTGTGCCTTCACCTCACACGCGTACATTAATAGTAGAATGACAACACCTCTCCACATAGGAAAACGGTTTAGTGTGCTTCGAGCCAGTTCTCTCCCCAGCCGCAGTCGGCATAGAGGGGAACAGAGAGCTTGATGGCGTTCTGCATCTCGTTGATAACCAGCGCCTGCAGCTGTTCTTTCTCTTCTGGCACAACGGAGAAGTTCAGTTCGTCGTGCACTTGCAGGATCATCTTGGAATGAAGCCCCTCTTCACGCATCCGTTTGTCGATACGTATCATCGCCACCTTGATGATGTCGGCAGCAGTGCCCTGAATCGGGGCATTGATGGCATTTCGCTCTGCATAACCGCGCACCACAGCGTTGCGAGAATTGATGTCAGGCAACTGGCAACGGCGACCCAGCAAGGTCTCTGTATAGCCCAATTGACGGGCTTTCTCGATGCTCTTGTCCATGTATTCCTTCACGCCTGGATAGGTGGCAAAATAGTCGTCTATGAGCTGTCTGGCTTCGCCTCTGCTTACTTCCATACGTTCAGCCAATCCAAAGGCCGAGATGCCGTAGATGATGCCGAAATTGGCCGTCTTTGCCTTGCGACGCATCGTGCTGGTCACATCCTTGATATCTACCTTGAAGATCTTGGCAGCTGTCGCTTGATGAATATCGTGCCCGCTGTTGAAGTCTTCGACCATGTTCTTGTCTTGGCTGAGATGAGCCATCAGACGCAGTTCTATCTGGCTGTAATCGGCTGAGAAGAAGAGTTCGCCCTCGTCTGGGATGAAGGCTTTGCGCACCTCTTTACCATTCTCATCACGGATAGGAATATTCTGCAAGTTTGGGTTGCTGGAAGAGAGTCTTCCTGTAGCTGTAACAGCTTGATTGTAAGAAGTGTGGATATGTCCTGTACGAGGATTGACCAATTGTGGAAGGGCATCAATATACGTGCTCAGCAACTTCTTGTAACCACGATAATCGAGTATCTTTTCCACCACAGGATGCTTGCTCTTCAGGGCGAGTAGGGTAGCCTCGTCTGTGACGTATTGCCCCGTCTTCGTCTTCTTGGGTTTGGAGTCAATCTTGAGCCTTTCGAAGAGCAATTCGCCAATCTGCTTGGGCGAACTGATATTGAGTTCTTGACCTGCCACCTCGCGAATTTCCCGTTCGATGGCTTCCATACGTTCTGTGAACACTTTGGAGGTCTCTGCCAGCGATGCTTCGTCAATTCTGGCACCATTCATCTCCATCCTTGCCAAGACGGGCACGAGGGGCATTTCCACCTCGTCGAAGAGCTTAAATAATCCTTTCTCGTGCAGTTCCTTCTCCAGGATGTTCTTCAGTTTCAGGGTCACGTCAGCATCCTCTGCCGCATAATCATACACCTCCTTGGGGTCAAGCTCGTGCATCGAACGTTGCTTCTTGCCAGAACCAATGAGCGAGTCGATGTGGATAGTCTTGTACTTCAGATACACCTCAGCGAGGTAATCCATGTTGTGACGCAACTCAGGTGCAAGGATGTAATGTGCAATCATCGTGTCGAACATCTTACCTTCGAGATGGATGCCGTAGTTCGCCAACACCATCATGTCGTATTTGATGTTCTGTCCAATCTTCAAGATTTTGTCCGACTCGTACACAGCCTTGAACTTGTTTACAACTTTTAACGTTTCCTCGAAGTCATTACCCTTCCATTCCTCATGATAGGGCACAGGCACGTAAAAAGCCTCTCCTTCGTTCACAGCAAAGCTCAAACCCACCAATTTTGCCGACACAGCATCGACAGAAGTGGTTTCTGTGTCTAAACACACAAAGTCGAAAGTCAATAATTTTGCAGCCAGTTTGTCTATTTCTTCCGCAGAATCAACAAGTTGGTAATTGTGAGGCGTGTTGGTCAAGTCGCTGAGATTTGAAAAAAACAAGTCACCTTGCCCCGTGTTCGCAGATTTTGGATTCTCAGAGGCTTGAGAGGAGGGTGTTTGAGGACTTTGTGATGCTCCTCCAAACAAATCACCGCTGAAGAGGTCGGCCATCTGACTCTTGTTCTTGTTGGACGAAGAGGATGGGATAGGGGATGCTGCTGGTTCGCTACCTCCCAGTTTCTTTCTCATCAAGGTACGGAACTCCAAACGCTCAAAGATTTCCTTGAGGGCTACCTCATCGATGGATTCGCGTTTGAGACTGTCGAGGTTGAGCACGATGGGCACGTCGGTCTTGATGGCTGCCAAGAACTTTGACATCTTGATGTCTTCCACATGTTCCTCCACTTTCTTCTTCATCGCACCCTTCAGTTGGTCGATGTTGGCAAGCAAATTCTCGATGCTGCCAAACTCGTTGATGAGCTTCACGGCTGTCTTCTCACCCACACCAGGACATCCTGGATAGTTGTCGGACGAGTCGCCCATCAAGCCCAACAGGTCTATCACTTGCTTCACATCGCTGATGCCATACTTCTCCTTCACCTCCTTCTCGCCCAAGATGTCAAAACCTCCATCGAATCGAGGCTTATACATCTTCACATTCTTCGCTACCAACTGCCCATAATCCTTGTCTGGTGTCATCATATAGGTGTCAATTCCATCGATGGATTCGCTCTGTTTTGCCAAAGTGCCGATGACATCGTCTGCCTCATATCCCTGCACTTCCAGCACAGGAATGCGATAGGCCTTCAACACATCTTTAATAATAGGTACAGCAAAACGAATGCCCTCTGGCGTCTCTTCACGTTGCGCCTTATACTCAGGAAACGCCTCGTGACGGAACGTAGGACCATGCGGATCGAATGCCACTCCAATATAATCTGGATTCTCTTTGGTAAGAATCTCTTCGAGCGTGTTCACAAAGCCCAACACAGCCGATGTGTTTTCGCCTTTGCTGTTGATGCGTGGGTTCTTGATGAAACCATAATAGGCTCTATAAATCAATGCATAAGCATCGAGAAGGAACAATTTTGCCATATCTTTTTTGATTTTGTGTGTAAACTTACAAATTATATTTGAAAAAAGCACTAACTTTGCAGATGTTTTTCAAGAATATGGACGCATTACAGCAAATAAGAAAGCCAATTGAAGCCGAAATGAGTCAATACAAGCAGGTATTTGACTCTTATCTTGTGCATACCAATCCGCTGCTCAATCGAGTGCTCAACACCATCGGTAATCGCAGGGGAAAGATGATGCGTCCGATGCTCACTCTCCTCATTGCCAAGCTCGTGGGTGGGGGAAAGGTGGACGAAAACGCCATCTATACAGCTGCCACTTTCGAGTTCTTCCACACGGCCAGTCTCGTTCACGATGACATTGTGGATGAGAGTGAAGAACGACGTGGACAGGAGTCTGTGAACAATGCCTATGGCAATCAAATTGCAGTGTTGGTGGGTGATTTCATCCTTGCCAATGCTCTGCTTTGTGCTGCGAAAACGGGGAAAACGGAGTTGATAGAGGTGGTTTCTCATGCTGCACAAGACTTGGCAGACGGAGAACTGCTGCAACTCAACAACGTGGAAAACGAAGATATCGCTGAAGAGGTCTATTTCCGCATTATCCGCAACAAGACCGCTGCGCTCTTTGCCGCTTGTACAGAAGCAGGTGTTTTGTCGGTTTCATCGGATAAAAGCACGCGAAAACTCTTAAGGGAGTTTGGCGAAATCATTGGCATCTGCTTCCAGATTCGTGACGATATTTTTGATTATCACCAGGATCCTTCTATTGGTAAACCGACTGGCAATGACATGAAGGAGGGTAAACTGACCCTTCCTGTCATCCATGCGCTCCTTTCTACAGGCAATGCAGAAATGTTTGCCCTTGCGCAAAAGGTGAAGAGTCGTCAGGTTTCACAGGAAGAAATCGATGTTTTGGTCGATTTCACCAAGCAAAATGGAGGTATTGAATATGCCGTTCAGATGATGAACGACTACGCTCAGAAAGCAAAAGACTTGCTTGCATCCTTCCCTGATTCGGATGTCAAGCAAGCCCTGTTCACTTACGTGGATTACGTGGTAGGACGTTCGATTTAATCAATCGCTCTGCCTAACTTGTCTTAGGTTCCTCTTTTAGAAGAACTTCACTTCCTTTCCTTCAATCTCAGAAAGCAACTTGTTGGCCAAAGAACTGGTGCCCAAACGCAACCATTGGTTCGTCAGCCATTTCTCGCCCAGCACTTCCTTGACGATCGTGTAGTAGGTGAGGGCATCTTCCACTGTCTTCATGCCACCAGCAGGCTTAAAACCAATCTGAATGCCGGTTTTATCGTGGTATTCCTTGATGGCTTGGCACATCACGAACGCCGCTTCAGGAGTGGCTGCTGGTTCCAATTTGCCTGTAGAAGTCTTGATGTAGTCGGCACCAGCATACATCGCCAGGATGCTGGCTGTCTTGATGTTTGTGGCAGTCTTCAAGCATCCCGTTTCAAGAATGGTCTTCAATTTCTTATCCCCACAAACGGCCTTGATTTCTGCGATTTCATCACACATTCCCTCATAATCTCCTGCCAAGAACTTGCCTACAGGAATCACGATGTCAATCTCTGTAGCACCATCCTTGATAGCAAGGGCAGTCTCTGCGATCTTCACCTCTACAAAGGTTTGTGCTGATGGGAAACTGCCTGATACACAAGCTATTTCCACTTCGTCATTCTCTAAGGTGTCGTGACAGATTTTCGCAAAGCAGGGATAGACGCAAACCGTCGCCACATGTCCCAATTCTGGATACACATCGTCAAACTTATTCACCTTCTCCACGAACTTCAACACGCTATCCTCGCTGTCTGTTGTCTTGAGGGTGGTGAGTTCCACGCTGTTCAGTAGGAACTGCTTGACTTCCTTGGTGTTGTTCTCCTGCAAGTGCTCCTTCAACAGGGTTTCCACTTGGCGTTTCACCTTCTCGTCGTCGAGGTCTAAATCATACTGCTTCAGCGCCTCAAAATACTTGTTTTCTTCCATATTCATGTTATTCTTTGTTTTTTGTATCCATACAGATGGTCACAGGACCGTCGTTCAGCAGTTCCACCTTCATCTCTGCACCAAATTCTCCAGTAGCTACCTGCTTGCCCAAGTTCTCCGATAAGACCGTACAAAAGCGTTCGTAGAGTGGGATAGTGATTTCGTGACTTCCTGCCCTCAGATAAGATGGACGATTACCTTTCTTGTAGCTTGCCCACAAGGTGAACTGGCTGACCACCAGAATCTCGCCTCCTACATCGAGAATGGATTTGTTCATCACACCATTCTCATCATCGAACACGCGCAAATTACAGATTTTCTTTGATAGCCATTGGATATCTTCCTCTGTATCAGCATTTTCGCAGCCAAGAAGAACTAAATATCCTTGACCTATAGATGATGACCTTTCCCCGTTAATCGTGACAGATGCGTGTGTCACGCGTTGTAATACTGCTCTCATATTTAATACTATATATTTACTCGTTGAAGTAATCCTTGATAAGTTGCGCTTTGGATGCGCCAACAATCTCAGCAAGTGTCTCGTAATCAGCCTCTTTGATGCGTTTAAGGCTCTTAAACTTGTTGAGTAACAGCGTCTTGGTGGCTGTGCCGATTCCCTTGATGTGATCCAGCTCTGATTCTGTGGTGTGCTTGGCGCGTTTCTGCTTATGGAACGTGATGGCAAAACGGTGTACCTCATCTTGTATCTGGGTAAGCAACTTGAAGAGAGGGCTGTCCATTTCGATACCCACCACTTGAGCTGGGAAACCAAACAGGAGTTCGTTGGTACGATGATGACTGTCCTTGGCGAGTCCTGCAATAGGTATTTCCAAGTGTAATTGATCTTCAATCACCTTTCTTACTACCTCCATTTGCCCCTTTCCACCGTCGGTAATGATGAGGTCGGGTAGGGGAGTCTCTTCCTCGATAGCACGACTGTATTTGCGATACACTACCTCACTCATCGAAGCATAGTCGTCAGGACCAATTACTGTCTTGATATTGTACTTGCGATAGTCGTTCTTTGACTTCCTTCCTCCGATGAAAACGACACATCCCGCTACAGCGTCCTGTCCCATCGTGTTGGAGTTATCAAAACACTCAATGCGCATAGGAATCTTGGGCAGTTTGAGCTTACGCTGCAGTTCTTTTAGGATATTGACGTTTCGTTGGTCAGGATTTAATCTTTCTGCCTGTTTGAGGGCATCGATACGATATTGGCGCACGTTAGCTTCTGAGAGGAACAGCAGTTTCTTCTTGTCTCCTGCCTTGGGCACGATGAATTGGGCATCCTTCAATGTGAAGTCCATTTCAAACGGCACTACAATCTCTTTCGATTCATCGCCATATTGCTCACGCATATCTACGATTGCCAAAGAAAGGATTTCTTCTGCCGTCTCGTCCAACCGCTTTTTGTATTCATTGGTAAAGACTCGTGTGATACATCCGTTCACCACGTGCATATAATTCACGTAAGCTTTGTTTTCATCGTCTTCTATGCTGAATACATCGATGTTTTGATTGGTACTGGTGATGACTCGACTCTTGCTGTCAAATTCTTTGGCAAGCAAGTATTTCTTCTTTACTGCTTCAGCTTCCAAAAACAACTCCTTCTCAGCCAAAGCCTGCATCTCTTCCAATAGTTTTTGGCATAGCTTGTTTGTGTTGCCACTCAGAATATCCTTGATTTCATCAATCTGTTGCAGATATTCCTCTCTTCCTTGAAGTCCAATGCAAGGGGCTTTACACTTACCAATATCATAATAGAGACATTTCTTCAATTTCCCTTGGTCCAGTTTTTCTGGCGTAATGGCTGTGTGGCAAAGACGTACTTGATAAATCTTCCCAATCAGTTCCATCATCGCATTCAACGTTCCTGCATGACTGAAAGGACCATAATAGGTGCCTGTCTTCTTGTCGATGTTTCGAGTCTTGATGACACGCGGGAAGTATTCATTCGTGATGCATACAGAAGGGTAGGTCTTGCCGTCCTTCAACAGGATGTTGTAGAAAGGTTGGTGTGCCTTGATTAGGTTATTCTCTTGGATGAGTGCATCTTCATCTGTAGGCACTACCACATATTTAATATCCTCTATCTTGCTGACGAGAATCTGTGTCTTACGATTCTTGTACGAATTGTTGAAGTAGGAACTGACGCGACGTTTCAGGTTCTTTGCCTTACCCACATAAATCACCTTGCCATCCTTATCCAAGTACTGATAGCATCCAGGTTCTTCAGTGAGGCTATTGACAATCACCTTGAGCCGTTGTAATCTTTCTTCGTCCTTCGTCATCTATATTACTTCAAGTGTTACTTCATCTTTCTTGTTTGTTCCACGTGAAACAATTCGTTGCTAACTTATGCAAAATCAATGTTTAAACACGCTTACATTCAATGTCTGGTCAAAGATTCCAAACCACCAATTCCTATAAAGTCAAGAGGGTGGTGATTTCAATTCCGTCACCAATTGCTTCCCTTCCTTGCAGCCCTTCGTCGCGAATCTCTATAAGAAAATTCATGTAGCACTTCTTGGGATTCAACTTTTGGACAAGTTTCCAAGCTGCTTTGATAGTGCCACCTGTGGCAAGAAGGTCATCGTGTAAGAGCACCACATCGTTCTCGTTGATGGCATCCAGATGAATCTCGATGGCATCAGTGCCATATTCCTTTGTAAAGCTCTCTCTGATGGTGGTTGCTGGAAGTCTACCAGGTTTGCGTGCCATCACGAAACCAGCATTGAGACGACGGGCAATAATGGAGCCCATGATATAGCCACGTGTTTCCATTCCCACCACCTTTGTGATGCCCTTGTCCTTGTAGAGCTCGTACAGTTGTTCCTCCATTATTTCGAGCGCTTTGGCGTCCTTGAAGAGCGTGGTCACGTCACGGAAGTTGATGCCTTTCTTGGGAAAGTCGGGGATGCTACGCAAGTGATCTAACAGGTATTGATTGTTAAGTTCCATAGTTTTTTTGTTATATGTTTAGTGTTAGTTGAATCTTATAAACGACTGATTTTGCACGTTCTACAAACAAATTGTTTCACGTGGAACAAAAGTGGCGCTTTAACGTCCCATCAGCACCAACATGATGTTGATGTCGGAAGGTGAAACCCCCGGAATGCGCGAAGCTTGTGCCAATGTGACGGGTTGGATGGCCTGCAGTTTCTGTCGTGCTTCGATGGAGATTTGCGTCATGTTGGGGTAGTCGAACTTGCCTGCAATCTTGATGTTCTCCAAGCGAATCATCTTGTCTGCCATCTGCTGTTCGCGATAGATGTAGCCCTTGTATTTGATTTGTATTTCTGCTGCTTCGATGATTTCCTCGCGTCGTATTTCGTCGCCGAGAATACGTTCCAGTTCCTTGCGGAAAGGTTCGATATGGGGGGCGATGTTGTTGATGTTGATTTGTGGGCGACCCAACAGTTCCTCCAACTTGCATCCTTGGCGGAGTGGGGTGGTGCCCAGTGTTTCCAAGGAGGGGTTGATGAGTGAAGGCTTCAGTGAGAAGTTTGATGCGAACTCAATGATGGCATTGATTTTCTCCTTCTTGGTTTGCATCAGTTGGTAACGCTCTTCAGTTGCCAAGCCCAACTTGTAACTGCGTTCCGTCAGACGCATGTCGGCATCGTCTTGACGCAACAGAATGCGGTATTCGGCACGTGAGGTGAACATGCGGTAAGGCTCATCCACACCCTTCGTCACGAGGTCATCAATCAGCACACCGATATAGGATTCGTTTCTGCCCAATGTGAAAGGCTCCCCGCCATTCAAGGCGTTGTTGCAGTTAATGGCAGCATTGATGCCTGCTATCACTCCTTGTCCTGCTGCTTCCTCATAACCCGTTGTGCCGTTCACTTGTCCTGCGAAGAAGAGATTTTTCACTACCTTCGACTCCAAAGCATGTGTCAATTGCGTGGGGTCAAAGAAGTCGTATTCGATGGCATAACCTGGTCGATACACCTCCAGATGCTTGAAGGCAGGAATCTTGCGGAGGGCATTGATTTGGATATCCATAGGAAGTGACGACGAGAAGCCATTCAGATACATCTCGTTGGTGTCTACGCCTTCGGGTTCCAAAAAGAGTGGGTGTTGTTCACGGTCGGGAAAAGTCACCAACTTGGTTTCTATCGACGGACAATAGCGGGGGCCGATGGAATGAATCTGTCCGTTGTAGAGTGGCGAATCCTCCAATCCACCGCGCAGGATGCGGTGTACCTCTGGGTTTGTGTTCACAGTCCAGCAGGGCAGCTGTGGCAGCGAGGTTGGCTTATGATTGGATGTCTCATACTGGTTCTGCGGCCCTGAGCAATAGCAGAACCGATAAGGGTGGTTCTCGCCGGGTTGCATGGTCAGCAAGCTGAAGTCAACACTGCGCTTGTCGATGCGCACGGGAGTACCCGTTTTCATCCTGGCAGAGCGAATGCCGTGGCGGGTGATGCTCTCGGTGAAATCGGCCACTGCTGGCTCCGCAATCCTGCCCCCGGCCACCATCTTGCGGCCAATGTGCAACAGTCCATTGAGGAATGTTCCGGCCGTGACGATGACGCAGCGGGCCAGGATTTCAGCTCCCCAGATGGTGCGCACACCCTTCACCGTTTTCTTCTTTCCTTCCTCTACCAGTAGTTCGCACGCCTGATCTTGCCACACATCTAAATTATCGGTTTCATCCAACTTTTTGCGCCATTCCCAAATGAATTTTCCTCGGTCGCATTGCGCCCTCGGACTCCATACTGCGGGTCCCTTCCCCACGTTGAGCATTCGGAACTGAATGGCCGTGGCATCAGTCACTCTTCCCATCTGTCCACCCAGGGCATCAATCTCGCGTACAATCTGTCCCTTTGCAATTCCGCCGACGGCAGGATTGCACGACATCTGGGCTATCTTGTTCATGTCCATGGTGACCAGGAGTGTCTTGGCACCCATGTTAGCCGAGGCGCATGCAGCCTCGCAGCCAGCGTGGCCACCACCTATTACCACTACATCGTATTTCAGTGTCATCATTGCCTTTGATTTTTGTGCAAAGTTACTCATTTTTTGCGATTTGCCCTTTTCTTGAATAATAAAAAACCTAAATTCCTTTGTTTTTCCTTTCTTTCTTTTTATCTTTGCATGTTTATTTATCACATTCAGTATATGAAGATTATCAAAAACCAGCATTTTGAAGGTGAACGTCCGCTGTTTGAATCACACGATTTACGACTGGAGCAAGTTACCATTGGCGATGGCGAGAGTGCCATCAAGGAGTGCAGTAATATTGAGGCCCACCGTTGTCGCTTCTGGGGCAAATACCCCTTCTGGCATGTGCACGAATTCACCATTAGTGAGTGCCAGTTCGACGCAGGGGCACGTTCTGCCCTCTGGTACAGCGACCATCTGCGCATGACCGACACCCGCATTGATGCACCGAAGATGTTTCGCGAGATGCATCATCTTCATTTGGAGGACGTGGTCATCAACGATGCCGACGAAGCGTTCTGGCGCTGCCAGTTTATTGAAGCCAGGAACCTGGAGCTGCACAACGG
>JAEEGJ010008731.1_pt1 | contig 27736 bp, 27 predicted proteins | sample 8958761 | NCBI WGS metagenome assembly JAEEGJ01 (sample SAMN16246546, study PRJNA631951) | gut metagenome | biome: gut microbiome; feature: rumen; material: RS-attached | host: Bos | place: Iran: Karaj | collected 2018-10 | reverse complement strand
TCCAATATATGGTCTTCTAACTTTGCTATAAGTTTTTAAATCTTGAATAACACTTAAAGTAGAATTAATTGGAATAGCAAAACCTATACCTTCAACACCTGTGCTTGCAACTTTTAATGTATTTACACCTATAACTTGACCTTTACTATTAACTAATGCACCACCACTATTACCAGAGTTTATAGCTGCATCTGTTTGAATACATTTAAATTTATTTCCTTCATCATCAGAAACTTCTCTGTTTATTGCACTAACAACTCCACAAGTAATTGTTGTTCCAAGAGCTAAAGGATTTCCAACTGCCATTGTGAATTCTCCGATTTTTACTGTGTCTGAGTTGGCAAATTCAGCTGCAGTAAGGTTATTTGCTTCTATTTTTAATACAGCTAAATCTGTTTGAGAATCTTTTCCTACAATTTTTGCATCATATGTTTGTTTATCACCTGTACTTAAAGTAACTTTTACAGATGTTGCTTCTGAAATGTCGTAATATGTGTTATTTGATGATGTATTTACAACGTGGTTATTTGTTAAAATATATCCATCATCACTAATTATTATTCCTGAACCTGATGCTTTTGCTTCAGACTTTGTAGGAGAAGTACTTCCAAAGAAACTGAACATAGAATTTTGCGTTACATTATATGTTACTTCAATACCTACTATAGAAGGTAGAATTTTGTTTGAAGCATAAACAGCTGTATCAGAATATGAGTTTAAAGATACAAAATCGATTGTTCCAGCATTTGTATCTGTAATGCTACTTGAACTATTTTGTGTTGATGTTGAAGTAGTAATAGATTTTCCTAATATTTTTTCCTTTATTTGTGGTACTCCAAAACATGTTCCAATGACTAAGCTACAGCCAATAACACCACTAAAGAATGGTACTATAACTCTATTTTTAAAATTTCCTGATGTGTTTTTTTCTGTTTCATCAAATACGTTTTCAAATTTATTATCCATTTTATATTCCTCTCTTTCAAATATATAATATATCTAATTCTCTTTAAGAATACAATAGTTTTGTGAAAAAAATGTGAAAAAATTCGTTAAAATGTGTAAACAATTCATAAAACAATATGAACTGAAATCAAAAATGTCGAAAATAGTCGTATTTTGCGATGAAAAGTTTGGAATAATTTGGCAAAAAATATTGACATTTTGTAAAAAAAGAATTATACTTAAAATATAATTATATAATTTAAATTTATGGTAAGCATTTTTAGAAAGACAATTTAGCCATAATTATCAAGAGTTATAACTCGTTTTTATCAAATAATTTAAATCTTATTTTATTGTATTAAATAGTTTTTATCGATTAATTCAAAAAATGAGAGATTATCCAGGGGGTGATGCTATAGATATATTTTATTAAAGATTATACCGAACTTTAAATTAAAAATAGATTGTATAAATTTTTTGAAAGGAGGAACTTTGGAAAATATAGATATAGTGTACAATAATTTAAATAAGAACAAAGAGATTGTAAAAAAGCTATTAGAAGACGTTTTAAAAGTTTCTATTTTAGATTTAGAATTTAAAGGAAGAGAGTATTTTAATAGTATTACTGATTACGATTTTTCTCTTATAAAACTAAGGATAATATATGCAGACCAAAAAGAAGATGAAATCTATCTTAAAATGATTAGAGGAGGAAAAATAAAAGAGTCTATTTTTTGTTATTGGTCAATACTATATGAAGAATTTTTAAAGAATAACCAGAGTTATGAACAAAACATTGTTCAAAAAGCTATTATAACACAAGTTATGTCTGATAAAAACGTAAGCAGTTTATTGCTAACATTAGATGCTAGGTTAAATTATTGTGCAGAAATAAATCTGGTCGAGCTTAAACAATATGTAAAAAATTATAAGGATTATGGAAGGTGGGTGAGCAGTTTAGATATTAAAGATGAAGATATCTTGTTCATAGGGAAAAAACTATACTAAAATTATATAAAATTATATCTATTTTATAGATTTTTATAACAATGTGCAGGTTGCTTTGCAATCCATGAATCAAAAAAGCCTCAAAATTAATTGAGACTTTTTTGATTTAAAATTAATATTTGGTGTTTTGATTTTTAAGATATATTATATGTTAGATTATTTACATTTAGGTATTATTTTTTGTCAGGTTGAATTTCTAGATATGGTAATACTTCTGAAAGTATTTGACCTGAAACAGGACCTGCAACTGTACCACCATGGTGACTTCCACCGTGTGGATCATAGCATGTTACTAAAGCAACAAGTTTAGTATTTTCTACTGGAGAAATAGCTGCAAATGATGCTACATATCCTGCTTTTTTATTACCAACTGGAGGTTCAGAAGTACCTGATTTACCACCAACTGAATATCCTTCTACTTGAGCTTTTTTTCCAGTTCCATTTATAACAACAGATTCCATCATTTCTCTTAACTTGCTTGAGGTTTGAGAAGAAATTACTTGTCTTATAACTTTAGGTTCTTGTGTAATAGTTTCTCCTGTATCTGTATTTGACATTGATTTAACAAGTGTAGGTTGAATTAGATATCCACCATTTACTATTGAGCAAATTGCTGTAGCCATCTGTAAAGGAGTAATAGTAAAACGTTGCCCAAATGACATTGTAGCAAGTTCAACTGGACCTACATCTTCTAGTTTATGAAAATATCCAGATTGTTCTCCAGATAAACCTACATTAGTCTTATTAAAGAAACCAAATGCGTCATAATATTTGTATAACGTTTTTGCACCAATTCTTTTTCCGAGTTGCATAAAAGCAGGGTTACAAGAATTTTCAAGTGCACGTGTTAAAGTTTGATAATGGTGAGGAGTAGATGCCCAACAAGCTATATCTTTATCTGCTACATGTTGAACTCCAGAACAATAAAAATCTCCTTCTTTATTTGTAGTTGTAATATTTTCTTCAAGAGCTACAGAAGAGGTTACTAATTTAAAAACAGAGCCGGGTTCGTACATTTCAGATACAGAACGTACACTCCACATATTATATATTCTATCAGATTTTTCTTTAGCACTAAGTTTGTCCCAATCATCTGCATAATATGAGGTAGGGGTATAAGGGTCATTTAAATTGTATGTTGGATAAGAAGCCATTGCTAATATATGACCATTAGAAGGATCCATTATTATGCAATTACCACCTCTAGAACAGCTATTATTTTCTACTGCTTCTTTTAAATAGTTTTCTACTATTTCTTGTATTTTAACATCAAGTGTTAGTGTTAGATTATATCCATCTTCAGCTGCTACAAAAGATTCTACAGCATTTGGAATTTCACCTTTTGCAGCATCTGTAGATGTTACTATTTGACCAGATACACCTTTTAAAATAGAGTCATAAGAATATTCAATTCCACTTAAACCTTGATTATCTGTACCACATGCACCTATTACTTGTGCAGCTAATGTGTTATATGGATAGTATCTTTTAGAGTCCTCGTCAAAATTTATTCCAACACCTATTTTATTATCTTTTATCCATTTTTTTAATTCATTTACTTTATCTTCTTCAACTTTTTTTGCAATTATTTCAACAGAGTTTTCACTGTTTACCTTTTTTAAAGTTTCGTTATAATCTAATTTAAAAATTTCTGAAAGCCCTTTAGCAACTAATTCTTTATATGTTTTTGTATCTTCATCTTTTTTCTTTACCAATTTTTTAGGATTTATGGAAATTGTATCTACAGTTTCACTTATTGCTAGAGCAGCACCTGTAGAATCATATATATTTCCACGTTTACTACTTATGGTTTCGCTTGTAGTTTGTTGATTAACAGCCATATTTGTTAAAGTCTCACCTTGAACAAATTGCAAGAAAAACAATCTAATAATAAGCAAAATAAATAAGAATATAATAAAAATAAGCATATATTTTAGTTTTTTATTAGATACAATATTTTGTACATCGGTGTTTTTCTTTTTTTTTATTACTTTTTTCTTTTTATTCGGTTGTTTATTCAACTAATTTTCCTCCTATTTCAGTTACTGTACCTGCGCCTTGAGTAATAACAATATCGTTTTCTTTAACATGTGACTTTAAGTATGAAATACATTCATCAAAATCTTTTATATATAAAGCATCTTTTCCAAGAGATTTTATTTTATCTGCTAAGTCTTGAGATGATATGTTATATGTGTTTGTTTCTCTAGCTGCATATATATCTAAAACAATTATGTTATCAAAATTAAGTAATGCTTTAGCAAAGTCATCTAGAAGAAGTTTGGTTCTGCTGTATGTGTGTGGTTGGAAAACAACCCATGACTCATTATATTTCTTGTTCATTAATGCTTTTGCAGTTGCAACAATTTCAGTAGGGTGATGACCATAATCATCATAAACACTTGCATTATTTACTTTTCCTTTGAATTCAAATCTACGACCAACACCTGTAAATTTAGATAATCCATTTTTTATTTCTTCTTTTGATAATCCATATTCGTTGCATAGTGCAATACAACCTAAAGCATTTAAAACATTATGCATTCCTGGAACATGAAGCTTAATTCTTTCGTAGAATTTATCGTGTGAATAAACATCAAATTCAGGAAAACCATCGTTATCAAATACAATGTTTACTGCAAAGAAATCTACATTTTTGTTTGTAATTCCATAAGTTAGAGTTTTGGCATTTGTGTACTCAGGTAAATCTAAACAATTTTTATCATCACCATTTACTACTAAAATTCCGTCATCAGGTAAAAGCTTAACATATTTAATAAATGCATTTTTAACATTTTCAAAAGTTTTGAAGTAGTCTAAATGGTCATTGTCTATGTTTAGAATTATTTCTGACTTAGGACTAAATTTTAGGAAACTTTCAACATATTCACATGATTCTATGATAAAATGCTCGCTATTTCCAACTTTGTAGTTTCCATCTATTTGAGATAAATCTGCTCCAACTTGAATACTTGGATCTTTGTCAGCTTCTAAAAAGCATAGAGAAACCATTGAAGTAGTAGTGCTTTTTCCATGTGTTCCTGCTATTGTAATAGTATCTGTAAAACATCTTGTAATTTCTCCAAGAAAATCTGCTCTTTCTATTGTAGGAATACCAAGATTTTTAGCCACTTTAAGCTCAATATTGTCTTCTTTAACTGCAGCAGTATGAACTACAATATCACTTCCAACAACATTTTCAGCATGATGCCCTATAAAAACCTTTATTCCTGCTTCTTCTAATTTTTTTGTATTTTCGTTTTCTACATTGTTACTTCCTGTAATAGTAAATCCCCATGAATTTAGTATTTCAGCAATTCCACTCATGCTTACTCCACCAATTCCTACCATATGTATTTTGTTATATTTTTTTAATCTTTCTATGTTTGGCATAATAGTCACAATCCTTTCTGTGATTTAGTACCTATTTTGCATTAGGTACATTTTGGCAATATTTTTCTAAATTATATACTTATATTATGTTTTTTTCAAGAGTTTTGTTAAAAGTTGTATATTTTCCTTTTTATTTTAGATATATTTTCAATATTCCTGAATATATTTATACTATAGGAGTGATTAGATGGAAACTTTTGAAAAAAATAATGTTATTTTTAAGATTTTTAAAGGAGTAGGAATTTCTATTGCTTTTACTTTAATATGTTTAACAATATTTTCAGCTTTGCTTACATACACAAATTTAAGCGAAAGTTTAATTCAACCAGTAGTTATTTCTGTTACAGGGATAAGTATACTTGTAGGAAGTTTTTTTGCTACAAGAAAAGTAGGAAAAAATGGCATTATTAAAGGAGTTTCAGTAGGATTAATTTATATTCTTTTAATTTATATAGTTTCAAGTGTTGTAAATGGAGGAAATTTTGCGCTAACAATAGGCTCTATAATTATGATTTTGATAGGAATTCTTTGTGGAGCAATAGGAGGTATAATTGGAGTAAATATTGGGTAAAATATCCATAAGATAAGAATTTTGGAAAATGGGACGGTTCTCTTTTCCAAAAAAATGGAAAAGAGAACCGTTCCATTTTCCAACCATTTTCCAAGGAGGAGATAATGCAAGATTATGCAATTTGTGTAAAAGATGTGTATAAAAATTTTAATGTGTATTTGGACAAGGCTAATACTATAAAGGAAAAATTACTGTTTTTAATGAGAAATAGAAAAGAAAAAAGAGAAGTTTTAAAAGGAATTAATTTAAATATAAAGAAAGGAGAAGCGGTTGCTTTAATTGGCACAAACGGAAGTGGTAAGTCGACACTTTTAAAGCTTATGACAAAAATTTTGTACCCAAATAGTGGAACAATTGAAATAAATGGCAAGCTAACTTCACTTTTAGAACTAGGAGCAGGATTTCATCCTGATTTTTCAGGTAGAGAAAATATTTACTTTAATGCTTCAATTTTTGGGTTAACAAGAAAAGAAATTGATGAAAGATTGGAAGATATTATAGAATTTTCAGAACTTAGAAATTTTATAGATAATCCTATTAGAACATATTCTTCTGGTATGTTTATGAGGCTTGCATTTGCAGTTGCTATAAATGTAAATGCAGATATTTTGTTGGTAGATGAAATTTTATCAGTTGGAGATGAACATTTTCAGAATAAATGCATTGAAAAGATGCTTGAATTAAAAAATGAAGGTAAAACAATGGTTTTTGTAACTCATAGTATGGAATCTGTTAAAAAACTTTGCACCCGTGCTATTTGGCTATATAACGGAGAAATAGAAATGGATGGACAGGCTATGGATGTTATAAAAAAATATGTGGAGGTTACTAAATAATGGATAGTAATAAAAATAACCCTGTAATTTCAATAATTACACCATATTTTAATGGTCAAGACTATATTGAAGAAACTGCAAAAAGTGTATTAAGACAAACTTTTTCGAACTTTGAGTGGATAATTGTAGATGATGGCTCATCTAAGGAAGGAAAAGAAAAGTTACAGCAGATAGAAAAAATGGATAGTAGAATTAAAGTTTTTACTAATTCATATAGCCCAAGAGGACCAGCTCAAACAAGAGATTTCGGAATAAGGAATTCTGCAAAAAGCTCTAAATATATAGTTTTTTTAGATGCAGATGATTTATATAACAAAACTTTTTTAGAGTGTTCATATTGGACATTAGAAACTCACCCAGAAGCAAGTTGGACATATACAGATTCAGTTAATTTTGGAGCTAAAAATTTTTTATGGAGAAAATGGTATGATGTAGAATGGGAGCTAAGAGAAAACATTTTATTAGTTTCTGCATGTGTTAGAAAAGCCGATTTAATTGAAGTTGGAGGCTTTGAACTTAAAGAAAAAAAGGTTTATGAAGATTGGTATTTATGGATAAAACTAATAAAAGCAGGCAAATTTCCTGTAAGAATGAATTCTCTTTTAACATATTATAGGCAAAAAAAAGGTACAAGCGAATTAAAATCTTCTAATGAAGAAAACAAGAAAAATGCTTTAAGAATTATCGAAGAAGCCAAAAGAGATATAGTGGACTATAAAGATGCAATTCAGTTTCCAAAATATGATTATAATTGGGAAGAAATTAAAGACGAAATAATAAAAATTAAAGATACTCAAAAAAGTAATAAAATTAATATTTTAATGATAATACCCTGGATGGTTACAGGTGGTGCAGATAGATTTAATTTAGATTTAATAAAAAGGATGGATAGAAAAAAATTTTCTTTTACTATTATTAGTACTATGCCAAGTAAGAATGAATGGAGAAGACAATTTGAAAAAAATGCAACTATATATGATTTAACGACTTTTTTAGAAATGAAAGATTGGATTGGTTTTATAAACTATATTATAAAAAAGAATAATATAAAATTAATTTTTAATTCAAATAGTGAATTTGGTTACAGAATACTTCCATACTTAAAAGCAAAGTATCCGCAAATACCAATTACAGATTTTGTTCATATGGAAGAATGGTATATGAAAAATGGTGGATTTTCAAGAGATTCTAGTATTATGCAAAATGTAATAGATAAAACTTTTACATGTAATGAAAATAGTAGAAATATTTTTATAAATTATTTTAAAAGAAATGAATCTGAAATAAAAACAATTTATATAGGTGTGGATGAGAAAAAATTTGATCCACAAAAATATAATAAAGAAGAAATAATTGATAAGATAAATGATAAAAGATTAAGCAAAGATAAAATAATTATTTCATATATCTGCAGAATAGCAGAGCAAAAAAGACCATACTTAATGTTAGAAGTAGTAAAAAAATTAGCAGAAATAAGAGAAAATTTTGTTGTAGTTGTTGCTGGAGAAGGTTCGCTATTAAATGGATTAAAGAAAAATGTAAAAAAAGAAAAATTAGATGATTTTTTTGTGTTTGTTGGAAATAAGAAAAATACAGAGGAGATTTATGCTATAAGTGATTTAACATTAAATACTTCGATAAAAGAAGGCTTAGCATTAACAAGTTATGAGTCTTTGGCGATGGGTGTCCCTGTAGTGTCTAGTGATGTTGGTGGTCAAAAAGAGTTAATTAATAAAGAGGTTGGAGTTACTGTACCATGCATTCAGCAAGAAAGAGAAATTTTAAATTATAATTACACAGAAGAAGAGGTTTTAAATTATATAGTTGCCATACAAGAAGTTATTAATAATCTTAAATATTATAAATCTAATTGTAGAAAAAGAATTTTAAATAGATTTACAATAGATAACATGATAAAAAATATGGAAAAAGAATTTATAGATATCGTACAAAATCCTAATAAACAAAAAATTGAAAATGGAGAAAAGTTGTCAGGAAATATTGATGTTTTAAAAGAATTGATTTCATCTTTCTTGGTATCAAACAAACTTGAATATGAATGGATTTGTGAAGAATTTAATCATAAAAATATTCATATAAGTAATTTTAAAAATAAGATTTTAAAGAAAAAACAGTATTATGAACATACATTAGAATATAAAATTAAACATCCAATTGTTTTAGCTTTAAGAAAAGTTGGAATTTATGAGAGTACAAAGAGAATATTAGGAATGCAATAATATATATAACTTATGTCAGAAAAAGATTTAAATATAGATTTTAAAACATAATTATAATAGAGGAGTTTGCTAACATGAACTTTTTCAAAAATTTGTACAGCTACAGAGAACTTTTAAAAACAAGTGTAAAAAAAGAAGTTAGAAGTAAATATAAGAATTCTTTTTTAGGAGTAGTGTGGTCATTTTTAAACCCATTACTCCAAATAGTAGTATATGCAATAATTTTTTCATTGATACTTAAAAATAAGCAAGAGCATTATGCTATATTTTTGTGTTCTGGAATAATTCCATGGACATTTTTTTCAATAGCAATTAATAAATCTGCATTTATAATGATAGAAAATGGAAACATAATAAAAAAAGTATATTTTCCTAGAGAAATTATTCCAATATCTGTTGTAACAGCTGAAACAATTAATTTTTTAATTTCTACTATTATAATATTAGGTTTCGTAATTATAGGGGGCATAGGTGTAAGCAAATATATTCTATTTTATCCATTTATTTTAATTGCTCAATATTTAGTAATTCTATCAATTTCATTTATTGTATCTAGCGTTTGTGTGTACTTTAGAGATTTGCAACATTTTATAGGCATAATTTTGCAACTCTTATTTTATGCTGCACCAATTGTTTATTCACAAGATAGTATTCCTGAAGAGTATCAATGGATTTTAAAATATAATCCGATGACATATATAATAAATGCATACAGAAATATTTTTTACTATCAAAAATCTGCTGAATTAAAGCCTTTAATAATACTTATAATAGTTGGAACTTTAGCATGTTTTATAGGATACAAAATTTTCAACAAATTACAAAGAGGATTTGCTGAACAACTTTGAGTATATAATATATTTATTTTTAATGAATTTTTCTATTGAACATGCAAAAACATTTTTGTTGTGTCAAAGGATAGGATTATATATTAATAATATACTTCAAAATCATCTAGAATTGTTTTTTGACAGTGAAATCTATTTAAATGACTTTTAATAGGCTGATATTTGATTATTATTGATTCTCATAATACAGTAAAAAAATACCTTCAATAGAAAAAATATAGGATAAATATATATATTAAGTTTAAAAAAAGAAGGTGGAATTTTGAAAAAAAAGATTTTTATATTCTATTTTATTATAACAATTATTTTTTTTGGAATGCTTATTAAATTAGAATTTGCTACTGATACATATGCAGTGTTTAATTTTAATAAAGAAGAAGTATTTATGCAGTATGCAATGTCTGGAAGATTTATTACAGGTATTATTTTTAAATTTTTTAAACTAATAAATGTTCCTGAAATAATAATGTATGAATTATCTTTTGCATTTGCAGTTTTTTGTGCAACTCTAAGTCAATATATTCTATATAAAATAATAGAAAAAGTTGTTAAAAGCAAATTGCTAAAAATATTAATTCCTACACTTATTATAATAAATCCATTTTCTATAGAGTTATTTTTATTTATAGAAAAAGGGATAATGTGGCTTGGAATTTTGATGTGTATATTAGCAACCAAACAAACTATTAGATTTTTTGAAACAAAGTTTAAAAAACATATTATTTTTGCTTTAATATTTATGTTTCTTGCTAACTGCTCGTACCAGGGGGTAGTAGGAATTTTTTTATCTATATCTTCAGTATTTATTTTAAAGTATTCGAAAAATATAAAACAATTTGTAGTTAATAATTTTATAGTTGGAATAATTTATGCAATACCTGCACTTTTAGATTTAGCATTAGTTAAAATATTATATAAAGCAAGTAGAATAAATGGACAAGTTGTTTTATTAGACTCTATGAAATTAATTATACAAAATACACAAAATATGTATTTAAGAATGTATGATTTGTTACCAAAATATGTATTTATTTTGCTTATTCTCTTTACTTTTGTGGTTTTTTGTTGTAAAATATGGAAAGACAATAAAAGTTTTTTAAGTATTTTAAGTTTTTTAAGTTTTTTTTACATTATTATTGGAATTACATTTGTTGCAATAGCTCCACAAATAGTGCAACCAACAAAATTAATTTGGTTTAGCCCTAGGTCAACATATTCTTTTGCATCAATGTATGGGATTTTAATTTTATATTTAGCTATGAATTATGAAGTAGGATATATAATAAAAAACTTAATATTATCAATTAGTTTTTTATTAATTATTTTTCAAGTGCAAAAATTTATTACAATTGAAAAAGATAGATATATTTTAAATAAAAATGACAAAAAAATAACAATGCAAATTATTGAGCAAATAGATAATTACGAAAAACAAACAGGAAATATTATAAATAAAATTTCATGGTATCAAGATGAAAAAGCAAATTATAGCTATAATGAAATATTTGTAACATCTGATATGAATGTAAAATGTTATTCAAGTGATTGGAGTACAGTAGAAATATTAAAATATTATTTAAAAAGAAATATTAAACTAGAAAAAAAAGATGAAAAATTAGAGGAATTCTTTAAAAGCAAAAATTGGAATGAATTTAATATAGAACAAATATTATTTGATAAAAATAAATTGAATTTATGCAATTACTAAAAACAGGAGGTGGAATAGATGAAAAAAATAAGCGTTATAGTACCAGCATTTAATGAAGAAGAGTCATTACCATATCTATTTGAAAGATTAAATAATTTAATGAATTCAACAACAAAATATGAATTCGAAATTTTATTTATTAATGATGGAAGCAAAGATAAAACATTAGAACTTATTAAAGAATATAGAGCTAAAGATGAAAGGTATTGTTATGTAGATTTTTCAAGAAATTTTGGAAAAGAAATCGCAATGATGGCAGGATTGGATTATGCAACAGGAGATTGTGTTATTTTTATAGATGCAGATCTTCAAGATCCACCAGAATTAATTCCTGAGCTTATTAAATATTGGGAAGAAGGATATGACGACGTATATGCAAGAAGACGTTCAAGAGAAGGTGAAACTTTTATAAAAAAATTTACATCTAAAATGTACTATAAAGTATTGCAAAAAATGACTAATGTAGAGATTCAAAGAGATACAGGAGACTTTAGACTTTTAGACAGAAGATGTGTAAATGCTTTAAAAAAACTTCGTGAATCTCAAAGAAATACAAAAAGTATGTTTAGCTGGATTGGTTATAAAAAGAAGGAAGTTTTGTATGATAGAGAAGCAAGAGTTGCTGGAAAAACTAAATGGAATTATATGAAACTTATAGATTTAGCAATAGATGGAATAACTTCTTTTACAACTTCACCACTTAGAATTGCTACATGGGTTGCTATTCCAACATTCTTAATGTTATTTGCATATTTTATATATGTAATTATTAAATGTATAGTAACAAGCACAGTAATGCAAGCTTTTCAGGCAATTATATTACTTATATTATTTTTCTCTGGAGTTCAAATATTGCTATTTGGAATAGTAGGTGAATATTTAGGAAGAATTTTTAATGAAACGAAAAATAGACCATTATATTTAGTTAATGAGTATAATGGGGAAAAAGAAATGAATGAGTAAGTTGAAAAAATAATAGCCTTTTTGCGTCGTTGAGATTAATTGAAAACGCGGTTACATACAACACGTATGCGCCTTTGCCTTTTCAATTAATCTCGCCTAGCCAAAAGACAAATTCTTTTCAAATTGATAAATTTTACATAGAGAAGGGATGATAGTAAAATGAAAAAAGTTTTAATTGGAGGAGCATGGCCTTATGCAAATAGTTCTTTACACTTAGGACATTTAGCAGGATTAATTTCAGGAGATGTACTTGCAAGATATCATAGACAAATAGGAAATGATGTAATATATGTATCAGGTACAGATTGCCATGGAACACCTATTACAGAAAGAGCTAAAAAAGAAAACATTTCACCAAAAGAAATAGCAGAAAAATATCATAAAGAATTTACAGAAGTATTCAACAAAATGGGATTTTCTTATGATTTATATAGCAAAACAGAAACAGATTATCATAAAGAAAAAGTTAAAGAAATATTTAGAAAACTTTATGACAATGGATATATTTACGAAAAAGAAGATGATGATATTTTCTGCGAAAAATGCAATAAATTTGTTGCAGATAGAGAATTAAGATTAACATGCCCTAATTGTGGAAATGAGACAAAAGGGGATCAATGTGATTGTGGCTATGTTCCAACTAAAGAAGATTTAGTAAATGCAGTATGTGCTGATTGTGGCTCAAAAGTTACAACTAGAAAAAACAAAAATCTATATATAGCACTTTCAAAGTTACAACCTAGGATTGAAAAGTATGTAGAAAAAAATAATGTTAATTGGAGAAAAAATGCTATAAATGAAACAAATAAATATTTAAAAGAAGGACTAAGAGATAGAGCAGTTACAAGAAATTTAGATTGGGGAATAGAAATACCAGTTGAAGGATATGAAGACAAAAGAATGTATGTATGGATAGATGCTGTTTTAGGGTATGTTACAGATACTATGAAAGTATGTGAAGAAAGAGGAGCAGATTGGAAAGATTGGTGGACTGAAAAAGATAATAACAGAATTTATATGGTTCATGCAAAAGACAATATAACTTTTCATACAATTATTTTTCCAGGTTTATTAATAGGATTAGAAGATGGACTTAAATGTCCAGATCGAATTGTATCTGCTGAATATTTAAATTTTAATGAGCAAAAATTTTCTAAAAGTAAAGGCATTGGATTAACAATATTAGAGGCATTAGACAGATATAATGTTGACACATTAAGATTCCATTTATTAAGAAATGGCCCAGAAACAAGAGATGCAAACTTTACTGAAGAAGAGTATATTATGACTCATAATGAGATTACAAATAAATTAGGAAACTTCATAAATAGAACTCTAAAATTTAAAGGTTTAACAAGTATCCCAGTAGCAAAATTAGATGGTGACGTAGAAAAAGAGATTGATAATAAATATAATGAAATTGCTGAATGTATAGAAAAAATTGAATTTAGAAATGCTACTTTAAAGATTATAGAATTATTAGACTATGCAAATAAATATTATGATGAAAGAAAACCATGGGTACAAGCTAAGGAAGATATAGAAGAGTTTAATAATACGATGTATACTTGTGCTTGCTTGATTGCAAATATTTCTAATATTATTGAGCCATTTATGCCAGCAACAGCAGAGAAAATTAGAAAATATTTAAATATAGAAAAATGTACATGGGAGCCTGTAAAACTAAATAGTGAATTAATGCTTGAAAATATAGAGCCATTATTTGAAAGAATGTAATTGACAAAATTCGACATATTTGATATAATTTTGACAATTTATAAAGTTGCTTGTAAACCTGTTTTTTAATTAAAGGAGGTAAAACATGGTTGGCAAATGGAAAATGACAGCTGCATGCAATCGGTGTGGAATAAACATTCAAGAAATTTCTCCAGATGAAATTCTTATTACATCTGACAGAATGGAGATGGTTGTATGTCCCGGATGTGGAAGGCTTCTTTATGTAATTGGTGGTGGAGATGATATGGATATGTCCAGAATGCTTCACTATGATGGCAAGACTGATTCTGAAACAGTTATGTGTTTCCTCAAGAATAAGAAAGCGGAAGGAAACCGTAATGCAATTATGATTTTGCATGAGATTTCTAAGATTCGGGTGAAACTGAATTATGGTCCGCTCAACTTATAATGGATTTAGCCCTCTAGCTATATAGCTAGGGGGCATATTTATTATTACAACAATTTTCCACAACTTAGCTTATTTACCAACTATTGACTTTGACCAAGAATAAATACAGATGTTATAATTATTTTGTAGACATAAAAAGTGTAATTATTAGTATATGAATGAAATTGTAATATTTGCACAAAGGAGTTGAAGTTAATGATGGTTTTTAAAAGAATTTTTATTATTGTGGTATTAATAAGTTTAATAAACGGTTTTTGGTTTAGTGTTTTAGCTACTACATCAGTAGAACAAGTTATTGAGAATGGAACTTATGAAATAGAATTAGCAATTAATACCAAAAAAGCAGTTGATATATCTCAAGCGTCAACTCAAACAGGAGCAAATGTGCAAATTTGGGATAAATGCAATGGAGCACAGCAAAGATTTCAAATTACATATTTAAAAGATGGATATTATACAATAAAAAATATTAAATCAGGCAAGTTACTAGATGTATCAGGAGCTGGAAAAAGTGTAGGTACAAATGTGCAACAATGGGAAAGCAATTCTACAGATGCACAAAAATGGAAAATAGAAAAAAACTCAGATGGTAATTTTTATATAATATCAAAATGTAATGGATTATTTTTTACTTTTAAAAATGAAAGTGTAGAAAATGGAACAAATATAGAAATGGGAAAAAATAAGCAATTATTTAAATTTAATAAAATAACAACTATTAAAGGAAGCAAAACTTTAAATGATGGTATATATAAAATTGCTACAGCATTGAATAAAAATAAAGTAATAGATATATCAGAGGCTTCGATGATATCTGGTGCAAATGTGCAAATTTGGGACTATGTCAATGTAAAACAACAAAAATTTTATTTAAAATATGATGGAAACGGATACTACACAATAAAAAGTTTAAACTCTGGAAAAGTTTTAGATGTAACAGGAGCAGTTACAGAAAGAGGTACAAATGTACAACAATGGGAGATTAATTCTACAGATGCTCAAAAATGGGTGATTAAGAAAACTTCAGATGGATACTATAATATAATTTCGAAAGTAAGTGGAATTAATTTAGAAGTTGCAAATTCTAAAACTTCAAATGGTACGAATATTCAAATAAATATGCCAGAGAATTCTTTAAATCAGAAATTTATATTTACTCAGTTAGAAGATGATGCTCGAATAATAGAAGATGGAACTTATGAAATAACCACAAAAATATCAACAAATAGGTTATTAGATGTATCTGAAGGGTCAATAGCTGATGGAGCAAATGTACAAATTTGGGCTGATGCAAATGTTAAACAACAAAAATTTGAATTTACATATTTAGGTGGTGGAGTCTATAAAATAATAAGCAAAAAGTCTGGAAAAGCTTTAACAGTTTCTAGTTCAGGTAATGTTTATCAAAGTACATATAAAGAAACGGGAAATCAGTTATGGAGAGTGGACGAGAATGCTGGTGCATATAATATTATATCTGAATACAATGGAAAATATTTATATGTTGAAAACGGAACAAATGCAAATGGTACAAATGTAAGAGTAGCGACTAAAAACAATGCAAATTCACAAAAATTTATAATAGAAAAAAAGAAATATGGAATTGATGTATCTCATTGGCAAAACAATATCAATTTTGATGCATTATCCAAATCAAAAAGTATTGATTTTATGATAATAAGAGCAGGTCAAGGACTTAGTATAAATGATAGAAAATTTGAAAGAAATTATACTATAGCTAAAAATTACAAAATACCGATAGGTGTATATTTGTATGCCAATGCACAAAATGTAGAAGAAGCAAGAAAAGAAGCAAATCACTTGGTAAATTTAATTAAGGGAAAAAAGTTTGAATTACCTATTTATTATGATGTTGAAGCACAAGAAAATGTTGATATAAATACGATAACAGCAATGTGTAATGAATTTTGCAATATTTTAAAAAATGCAGGATACAAAACTGGAATATATGCAAGTAAGTATTATTTAATGTATAAAATATATCCTAATAAGTTGCCGGAGGACTGCTCAATTTGGGTAGCTTCTTATGGAAAAAATAGTGGAGCTATTCCTAATGATGTATATAAATATTCGGGTAAATATGATATTTGGCAATATACTTCAACAGGTAGAATTGATGGAATAGATGGTGATGTTGACTGTAATGTTAGTTATAAAATTCCATAATTAGATGAAAAAATTTTAGTGATATTGACTTTTTTAGTACAATAGAAAAGTAGATGTGCAGAAATTTCCTATACTAGAAAAACAGCTTGTACGAATATTTTAAAATTTTGTATGCGAACCAAAATGAAACGTGTGAATAATCTTTGAAAAAAAGAATTATTCACACGTTTCGATTTGAATAATTAAAATTATATGCTTTCCGACCTGTTCTTATGCAAGTCTTTCTTTTAGTACTTTTATTTCTTTATCATGTTGATCTAGTCGTTTGTTAATAATATTGCGTTCTCTTGAATCAATTCTCCATGTTTCATGAAATGCATCAACAATAGAAGTAATATTAATTTGATTTTGTGAATTCATTTCATCTCTTAGTTTATCTTCAGTATTTTTAATTTCAGCTCTTAGTTTATCTTCAGTATTTTTAATTTCAGCTCTTAATGTATTTTCAGTGTTTTTAATTTCAGTCTTGAATTCAGCTCTTAACCTATCTTCAGTATTTTTAATTTCAGTTTTGAACTCAGCTCTTAGCCTATTTTCAGTATTTTTAATTTCAGAACGCAAATTATTTTCTGTTTTTTCACTTGTATCTTCAATTTTTTTTTGTAAATTTTTTTCTAAAGAAAAGAAATTTTTATACAGATTGTTAATTCCTTTAGACATTGATATTAGTAGAGCGTCTCTTTCTTTATTTGTCATATAACTCACCTCCTATGCTAAGAAAAATATAGAAATAGTTTGAATAAGTAATTAAAACATTGAAAGAAATGTTTGAATTAAATAAAACAAAAAAATTGTAAAACAAATATAAAAATATTTGTAAAATTATCATACCATAAGTTTGACAAAAAATCAAGGAAAAAAATAAAAAATCTTGCTATTTTTTTATTTATGTAATAAAATAAACCTGAAAGGGTGGTAAAATATGTATTCCGAAAAAATGCAATCAATATTAAACGATTTGGAAAATAAAGAAACAGAGATAGCAGGAGGAAGTGTAGTTGGGATGGTATTGGCAACTACAAATTCACTTATAAAATATATTGCAAATATGACAATAGGGAAAAAAAGTTATGAAGATGTGCAAGATATAGTAAAAGAAATACTGAATAAAGCAGAAGAACTTAAACTTAAGTCAATGCGAATAATAGACAAAGATAAAAAAATTTTAGAAGAGATTTTAGAAGCATACAAAATTAGAAAACAAGATGAAGAAAAATATCAAATTATTTGTAAAAAAGCAACAGATTTTTGTGTGGAAGTTGTGTATATTGCAAATGATACGTTAAAACTTTCGAATGAAATAGCTAAAGTTGGAAACAAGATGCTTTCAAGTGATTTTAAAATATGCAAATATTATGCAATAGGCTCTGTTCAATCTGCAATGGAAAATGTTTATATAAATTTAAAAGGAATTACGGATGAGGAATATAAAAAAGATATAGAAAATAAATGCAGAAAAATTTTAGAAGATGAAAGGAATTTTATATGAAAATTTTAGAAGGAAAAAATGTTGCAGAAGATATAAAAAAAGATTTTAGCAAAAGAATTAATGAAATAAATGTTAAACCTAATATAGCAGTTTTGGGATTTAAAGTAGATGATGCAAGTAATGTATATATTAAAAGAATACAAAAAAATTGTGAAAAATATGAAATTGGATTTAAGTTACTTCTTGCCAAAACAGAAGAAGAATTTATAGAAAATTTTGAACAAATAAAAAATGACAAAAGTATTACGGGAATAATGTTTCAACAACCTTTACCTGAAAAACTTTCAAATTTAATAAATGAAGTTTCTCCTGAAAGAGATATTGAAGGAATTTCTATAAACAACATGGGAAAATTGTTTATAGGAAGAAAAGATGCTTTAATTCCATGCACTAGTAGAGCTGTAATGGAAGCTTTAGATTATTACAATATTAATTTGGCAGGAAAAAAAGTAGTAGTTGTTGGTAGAAGTAATATTGTAGGAAAACCTTTAATTCCACAATTACTTCAAAAAAATGCAACAGTAACTATATGTCATTCTAAAACAGAAAACCTTAGGGAACACACATCTACAGCAGATATAATAATTATGGCTATAGGTAAACCGAGATTTTTGAAAAAAAATGATATAAAAGAAGGGGCAATATTAATTGATGTAGGTATCAATTTTGAAAATGGTAAGATTGTCGGAGATGTTGATTTTGAAGATATAAAAAATAAAGCGCAGGCATGTACACCTGTACCTGGAGGAATTGGGACTATAACAAATGCAGTTCTTATTGATAATATTATAAAATCAGTTACTACATAGAATTCTAATTATTCAGCCCTGTATTAACGTGGTATATATAAATTTTCCAGTAAAAATATAAAAAAAGTATTGCAATTTTTAAAAAATGATAATAAAATAATTGCTATATAAATAATATTGTATAAATGAAAGGAATTAAAAATGAAAATTCTATTAGATGCAATGGGAGGAGACAACGGCCCAGATGCAAATATTAAAGGTGCAGTTAGAGCAATAAATCAAATAAAAGCAGAAGTAATATTAATTGGAAAAGAAGAAGTTATTAAAGCAAAACTAAAAGAGTTTTATGGAAAGACTGCTGAAGAAATTTCTCCAAGACTAAAAATACATAATGCTACAGAAACAATAGAAATGGAAGATACTCCAACACTTGCAATTAAACGCAAAAAAGATTCATCTATGGTAGTTGGTTTTAGAATGCTTAAAGAAGGTGAAGGGGACGTATTTATTTCTGCAGGAAATTCAGGAGCATTACTTACAGGTGCAACTTTAATTGTAGGAAGAATAAGAGGAATTGATAGACCAGCAATGGCAGGAATTTTACCAGCATATAATAGTAGATTAGTATTAATAGATTCAGGTTCTAATACAAATTGCAAACCTATAAATTTATTACAATTTGCTCAAATGTCTAGCATATACATTAGAAATACTTTTGGAGTAGAAAATCCAAGAATAGGACTTTTAAACATTGGAACAGAAGAGACAAAAGGAAATGAGCTTGTAAGAGAAAGTTACAATTTATTAAAAGAAAAGTCAAAGGAATTAAATATTAATTTTATTGGAAATGTAGAAGGTAGAGATGCTTTCACAGGCGAAATTGATGCAATAGTTACAGATGGATTTACTGGAAATGTATTTTTAAAAGCAGTTGAAGGTCTTGGGAAATTTGTAAAAAGAACATTAACTGAAAGTCTTACAAAGAACTTAGGAACAAAACTACTTGCAATACCGTCACTTCCTGCAATAAAAAGATTTTCTAAAACAATGGATTACAAATCTTATGGAGGTGCGTTATTTTTAGGAGTAAAAAAACCTGTTGTTAAAGCCCATGGAAGTAGTGATGAAACATTATTTGAATTTACAATAAAACAAGCAGAAAAATTTGTTAATGACAAAACAGTAGATAATTTAATTGCAGAATTTGAAAGCAAGGAAAAAGTTAAAACTGAATAGTTGTTCAAAAATAAAAATAAATTTATAATATCTATTGACAAATACTAAAACATATAATATAAATGTTAAAGAGAGAAAAATATACCTAATACTTGAGAGGAGGTGAACTTATAATGAGTTCAGAGGAGATTTTTGAAAAAATAAAAAATATAATTGTAGAGCAATTACAAGTTGCAGAAACAGCAGTTACAGAAGATTCATCTTTTATAGATGATTTAGGAGCAGATTCATTAGATTTAGTTGAATTAATAATGGCTCTTGAAGAAGAATTTGGTATCGAAATACCAGATGGAGATGCAGAAAAGGTTGTTACTGTAGGGGATGTAGTTAGCTATATTAAAGAAAATGTTAAATAGATAAATAAAAGGGAATTGGAATTTTAGTTCTAGTTTCTTTTTTTGAATTGAAAAATCATAGATTTTTTATAAGTTTAAAAATATGATTTATAGCATAATTAAAAAATTTTACAAAAGTTTAACATTATTTTTAGAAAAACTCTTGACAAAATGTTTTTTAGGCTTTATAATAGATTTTGTCCATAGGACATGGGCAGGTGGTCGAGTGGTTAATGGCACCAGACTGTAAATCTGGCCGCGAGAGCGTACGTTGGTTCGAATCCAACCCTGCCCACCAACTTGTACAAATAAGAACTACTACTTCTATGTAGGTGGTTTTGCAACAGTTGTACAAATACCAAAAAAAGATAAATAAGCAATTACATTAGTAGTTGTTTATTTTTTTATTTTAAGTACAGTAAAATATTAGTATCAAAGAGTACCTAGTTGATTACTAGAGGGCAAGGGGGCTCTCTAGCCTTTTTTAGTTTAAATATATAAATATGCAAAAGTATTTCAAATTATAATATAATTAGGAATACTTTTTTTCTTTACAAAAGTTGAAATAAGCCTTGGCAAATATATGGAGTTGCAGTAAAATGGATTAAAAATTTAGAAAGGGGATATATAAATGGAAGATGATAAAAAAATTTTAAGCCATTTTGATGCAATATTTAATACAGCAACAATAAAGAATATAAAATTTGATGATATGAAATTGCTAAATGCTTTATATGAATACTTTGAAGAAAGTATTTATACCCCAAGTCCAAAATATTCAGAATTAAGACATAAACATATTGAAGTATCAGATGAACTAGAAAAAACATTTACACCAGATCAACAAAAGCTTTTTGAAAAATATTGGGAAATTGGTAGTGAACTATGTGCAGAAGAAAATAAACAGCTCTTTCTATTTGGATATATAATGGCAAAAGAATTAGATTTTGAATATAAAAATAAATAGATGGTTTTTCTATCTATTTATTTTATTTAACTAATTTATAAATAGGGTTGAGAAAATTATAATTTTATGATATAAAATAAAGTGAAAAATTATAATATATGTATAATTGGGAGATGAATGAAATGGATAATAAAGTTGTTTTGGTTACAGGTAGTTCAAAAGGGATTGGTAAAGCAACTATTATTGAGTTTGCAAAAAGAGGATATAATGTAGTTATCAATTATAATAATAGTGAGCATGAAGCTATAGAATTAAAGCAATATATTGACAATACTTTTAATATTAAATCATTATTAGTAAAAGCAGATGTTACTAATGAAAATCAAGTTAAAGAAATGGTAACAACTATAATAAATGAATTTAAACATATTGATGTTTTAGTTAATAATGCAGGGATAGCAATAGATAAGGATTTTGAAGACAGAACAGTTGAAGATTGGAATAGTACTTTAAAAACCAATTTAATAGCACCTTTTATTGTAAGTAGATATATTGGTGAAGAAATGATAAAACAGAAACAAGGAACAATAATCAATGTTTCTAGCACAAATGGAATTAACACTTTCTTTCCAACTAGTATAGATTATGATGCTTCAAAAGCAGGATTAATAAATTTAACACATAATTTAGCAATACAATATGCACCTTACATAAATGTAAATTGTGTAGCACCAGGTTGGGTTAATACAGAAATGAATAAAGAATTGCCAAAAGAACTAATAGAAGAAGAAACAGCTAAGATATATAAGAAAAGATTTGCAGAACCAAATGAAATTGGAAAGGTTATTTGTTTTTTAGCTAGTGAAGATGCAAGTTTTATAAATGGTGAAGTAATTAAAGTTGATGGTGGTTATTAAAAAAAAATTATTAAAATGTGAGGTTGTTATGAATAATTATTTATTAGTACATGGAAGTTTTGGAAGTCCATTTGTGAATTGGTTTCCATATTTAAGAAATGAAATAGAAAAGAGAAATTTAGTAGTATATACACCAGATTTTCCAACAGGTGTAGGTTATCAAAATTATAATAATTGGGAAAGAGTTTTAGAAAGCTATGTAATGTCAGGCTTAATAAATGAAGATACAATTATTTATGCACATTCTATTGCACCAATATTTATATGTCATTTCCTAGTAAGTCATAAATTAAAAGTAAAAAAACTAGTATTTGTGTGTGGCTTTAATAATTATTTGGGAATAAATGAAGAATATGATAATGTTAATAAAACAATGTATTTTGATGATTTAGAAGAAACAAAAAAATATGCAACAGAAATTATATGTTTTTACTCTAAAAATGATCCATATGTCAAATATGAAGTTGAGAAGAATTTTGCAGATACCATTGCAACAAAACAAATAGTAATTGATGATGGTGGACATTTAAATTCAGAAAGTGGATACACAGAGTTTAAACAATTACTAGAATATCTATAAAAAGTGTTTTAGGAGGGTATTATGGGAAAATTAGTATGTATAGGTGGTGGAGAAATCCCAAGAGTGAAAAATGGAATACAACTACCTTATGAAACTAAAGAAATAGATGAAGAAATAGTAAGATTATCAGATAAGCCAAACCCAAAACTACTTTTTATTGGTACAGCTTCAACTAATAGTTATGATTATTTTTTAGTAATAAAAAAGATATTTGAAGATTTAGGTTGTATAGTTGAAAATTTAGATTTATTAAATGATTTAATAGATATGAAAGAAGTAGAAAGGCAAATATTAAATACAGATATAATATATGTTGGTGGTGGAAATACAAGGTTTATGCTTGAAAAATGGAAAGAACTTGGTGTTGATAAATTGCTTTTAAAAGCATATGAAAAAGGAATTGTATGTTCAGGACTTAGTGCAGGTAGCTATTGTTGGTTTAAATATAACTATGATTTAATAGAAGGTTTAGGAGTAATAAATGCCATAAATTGTGTTCATTATGATCAAAAAGATGAAGAAGCAAAAACTAAATTTTACAATGTTGTTAAAGATAAAGAACTTATTGGAATAGCATTAGATAATTGTGTTGCATTAGAAATAATTGATGAAACAATGAAAATAATAAAAAGCAATAAAAATAAAAATGCTTATAAAGTTACATATAAAAATAATGAACTAATAAAAGAAATTATGAAATAGAGTTGATTTTAAAGTCAGCTCTTTTTTATGCTTTAAAATTGTATTCAAGAAAGTATAGTTTTGTGGATATGGATAAATCTCCTATTTCAATATTCAACAAAGTTGTGTTATCACTTTTTGAATATCCCAAAAGTGACCTTGGCATTTTTGAACAGATGCAGTATAATAGATGTAAGAGTATTGATAGGAGGAGTTTGAAATGTCAAAAACAGTTGGTTATATTAGAGTGAGTAGCAAAGACCAATGTTTGGAAAGACAACTTTCAGTTTTAAAAGCATTAGGAATAGAAGAAAAATATATTTATCAAGACAAACTTTTGTAATAGGTGGCGCAACAATGTATAAATTGTTAATGCCATATTGCAAAAAAATGTATATAACAGAAATAAATAAAGATTTTGATGGTGATGTTTGGTTCCCAAAAATAGATTTAGACACATGGAAAATTACAAACAAAGAAAAAGGATTAACAGATGAAAATAATCCTTTTGAATATGAGTATGTTACATACGAGAAGATATAAGAATATTTATAAATAATTAATTAATCGAGAATATAAAGTTTTAGTCTAATTATTAAATAAAAATCCTCCAGTTTAGTAGGGGGATTTTTATTTAATCTATCAATTTATTAAAAAGAGTTTAATAATTTAATTAAAGAAATTCTAGCTATTTTTATAATAATTACAAAATTCTTTTATTGTACAATTTTCACATTTTGGATTTCTTGCAGTACAAGTATGTCTTCCATGCCAAATAAATAAATGATTAACGTCTTTTAAATATTTTTTATCTATTTGTTTTAATAAGTCTTGCTCAATTTTTGAAGGGTCAGTTTCTCTAGAAAGACCAATTCTATTAGAAAGTCGTTTGCAATGAGTATCTACTGCAATTCCATTTGCTATGCCAAATACTTCTAAAAGAATAACGTTTGCACTTTTTCTTCCAACTCCAGCAAGGGTTAAAAGACTATCCATGTCTTGAGGAACTTCTTCACTAAAATTTTCTATAACCTGTTTGGCACAAAGCTTAATATTTTTTGCTTTATTCCTATAAAATCCACAAGGATGAATTATTTCTTCTAATTCTTTAATATCAATATTTGCAAAATCTTCAATAGTTTTGCATCTTTTAAAAAGTGAAGGAGTAGTTAAATTTACTCTTTCATCAGTACATTGAGCTGAAAGCATTACAGCAACTACTAATTCAAATGGTGTAGAAAAGTCTAAACTACATTTTGCATCAGGATATGTTTTTTTCAAAATATTAATTAATTTATTTGTTTCGTTTTTTGTCATAAATTTACTCCTATATTTGGTTTTCTTACCTATATTATACATAAAAAATAACTAAAATCAAATAATTCTCTTTACTTTTCAAAAAAAATTGTATATAATATAGAAAAATTTGAAAGGAAATAGTAATATGATTAATGTAACAGCAACTGTGGATGTAACTGAAAAGATTAAGAAGTATAAGCAAAATTCAGAAAAATGGATAAATTTAAAAGAATTCTATGATGAAACTAGAAGAGAAATTGAAAGCAGAGTAGTTCAACATCATTATTTTTCTGTTGATGCTGATGAAGCTTTAAAAATATTGGACGACTTTTATTCTAATCAATTACGAATTGAAAATCAAAATAATAAAATAAATGATGGTGATGAACGATAAATAAGAAAGGAAGTTTAAAATGGAAAATATAATAATATTTGGACACAAAAATCCAGACACAGATACAATAATGTCTGCAATTGCAATGGCAAATTTAGAAAATAAAAAAGGAAATAATGCCTTGGCTTGTAAATTAGGAAGCATAAATAAAGAAACAAAATATGCTTTGGAATATTTTAAACAAGAAGAACCTAAAACAATAGAAAATGTAGAAGAAGGCCAAGAAGTAATACTTGTAGATCACAACGAATTCGGACAAAGTGCAAGTGGAATAGAAAATGCAAAAATATTAAGAGTTGTAGATCATCATAAAATTGGGGATTTTAAAACATCTGAACCTTTACATTATACGGCAATGCCTGTTGGATGTACAGCTACAATTATATTTGGAATGTATGAGCAAGAAAAAATAGAAATCGAACCAAAAATTGCAGGTTTAATGCTAAGCGCAATTATCTCTGATACATTATTATTCAAATCTCCAACATGTACTCCATTAGATGTAGAAGTTGGAAATAAACTTGCTCAAATTGCAAATGTGGATGTAAATCAATATGGATTAGAAATGCTTAAAGCAGGAACAGATTTAAGTGATTTTACACCAGAAGAATTAATCAATATAGATTCTAAACCTTATGCTACAAATGGAGTAAAATATCAAGTAGCACAAGTAAATACAGCAAGTATTCAAGAGGTATTAATAAGTAAAGAAGCTATAGAAAATGCAATGAATGAATTTATAAAAGAGAATTCAGAAGATTTATTTGTATTATTAATTACAGATATTTTAGAAAACAATTCTCAAATTTTAGTTACTGGTTCAAGAAAAGATTTAGTAGAAAAATCATTTGGAATAACATTACAAGATAATATGGCATTTTTACCAGGTGTAGTATCTAGAAAAAAACAAGTAGTACCTGTTATAGACAAAAATATATAGTACAAAAGAATACAGAAAGGAAGTAAAAAAATTGAAAGAAGAAACAAAGACAAGAATAAAAGATATCATTGAGTGGATTGTATGCATAATTATTGCATTAGTAATAGCAATTGCATTTAGATTTTACATAGGAACACCTACAATTGTTCAGCAACCTTCAATGAAACCTACATTACAACCTGATCAAAGACTTTGGTTAAATAGATGGGTTAGAACTACAAAAAAAATGCCATCAAGAGGAGATATAATAACATTTGAGGCACCTTCAACTACAATATTATCACCAACAGAATTACAAGAAAGTCAAATAGCTAGATATGAAAATGAACAAAAATCATTATGGGAAAAGTTTTCTTACTATGTTTTAGAAGTTGGTAAAAAAAGCTATATAAAAAGAGTTATAGGACTTCCAGGGGAACATATATCAATAAAAGATGGAAAGGTATATGTTAATGATAAAGTATTAGAAGAAAAATATCTTCCATCAGGAGTTGTTACAGATGGTAATGGAAGAGGAAACTGCGTAGATTTAATAGTTCCAGAAAATACAGTATTTGCAATGGGGGACAATAGAACAGAAAGTGCAGATAGTAGATATTTTGGATGTGTTCCACTAGAAAAAATAGAAAGTAAGGTTTGGATAAGAATTTGGCCATTAAATTTATTTGGTAAAATAGATAAATAGGGAGATATAATGTTTGACAAAATTATTGGTAATGAAAAAATAAAGCAAGAACTAGAAAAAACAATAACATTAAATAAAATGTCACATAGTTATATGTTTTTAGGAACTTCAGGTATAGGAAAGAAAATGATTGCAAAAGAATTTGCTAAAATGATTTTATGCCAAGGAGAACAGAAATATTGTAATTATTGTAAATCATGTATTGAGTTTGATTCAAACAATAATCCAGATTTCCAATTAATTGAACCTGATGGAGCAAGTCTTAAAATAGAACAAATAAGACAAATGCAAAAGAAAATAATAGAGGCACCAATTATATCAAATAAAAAAGTATATATAATAGATGATGCAGATTTAATGACAACAGAGGCACAAAATTGTTTACTAAAAACATTAGAAGAACCACCTGAATTTGTAACAATAATTTTAATAGGCTCAAAGGAAAATAATTTTTTAAGTACAATAAAATCAAGATGTACGATAATAAAATTTCAAGATATAGAAAACGAAAGTATAAAACAATATTTAGCTCAAAATTATGGTGTTTCTGATGTTTCAGAAAATATGTTAGATATATTTGCTGGAAGTATTGGGAAAGCAGAAAGTCTTAAAGACAAACAAGAGCTATATAATAATATAATCGAAATTATAGAGAAAATAAGAACATTAGATTTAATAG